>JACCDP011038125.1_pt1 | contig 10018 bp, 11 predicted proteins | sample 7445841 | NCBI WGS metagenome assembly JACCDP01 (sample SAMN15323441, study PRJNA562643) | freshwater metagenome | isolation source: river surface water | place: USA:Blue River Watershed | collected 2017-08-17
CTGACGTTCGACTCTAGTCTTTGCCTGGCCGTGGCAATGGCATCAAGAACACCCAGCGAATCATTCGCCGAGGTTTCCTCAGACCTTTGCTTTATCTCCGAGGCGAGCTCGGTGTTGATTAGCTCCGCTGAGGTCTGCAGCTGAATTGATAGAACGTCACGAAACAAAGACTCTGTGTCGGTAAGGATTCGGTCTATGCCGTCACGAAGTGCCCTGGTGTTTCTGCGCTTCTGGTTTTCTTCCAGCTGTCTGAACTCGCTCCTGAGATTGTTAGGGATTTTCTCATCCTCTATCCCATAGGCAGCAAGCAGTCTTGAGCGCTCAGCGCTGTTTTTCTCCTCGGCACTGGCTTCGGCATCTTTTTTGGCCAAGTTAAGTAGCCTCTCGGCGGTTGCCATCGCGCCGCTGAGATTGGAAATCGAGATTAGCTCTCGGAGGGTTTCCATTCGCCGTTGGCGAGCGTCCTTACTGAGCGCCAGCCTTCGAGCCATTCCCACGTGCTGCTGGGCCTGTCTTGCGCACTCGTTTGCCAGATCAATTCCAACTTTGTCGCGCTGAACCAGTAGCTGGGCAACTTCGTCATTCGTCGGGAGCCTCAGAACAATGTTTCTGGTTCTGGAGCGAATGGTAGGAAGCATATCCGCTGCCGATGGTGCGCAGAGGATCCAGATGGTTCTTTCCTGGGGCTCCTCGAGTGCTTTTAGTAAAACGTTTGATGTGCGCTCCGTCATGCGATCAGCGTCTTCAATAACCACAATCCGATACCGGCCAAGAGTTGACCCAAGAGCTGAGAACTGAACCAGCTCACGCACCTCGTCGATAGAGATGATTACCTTGTCAGTTACGAGCATTCGGACATCTGGGTGGGCATCGGCTGCGATTAGTTTGCAGGTTGTGCAAATTCCGCAGCCATTTTCCTCACACTGCAGCGCAGAGGCAAACGCACGAGCAAGTGTGGATCGTCCGGAACCGGCCGGACCAGTGAAGAGCCAGGAGTGCTGAAAGCCGGATTCCTTGCCCTCAACTACTCGCCTCAGCTGCTCGATTGCCTCTGGCTGACCCAGCAACTCATCCCAGACTTTCACTTTGCTAGCAGAGTTCTAACTCTGCCTAACACCTGCTGATGAATTTGATTGACGGAGTTGGTGGCATCGATCACTAGAAACCTAGGTTCAACGGCCATCTTTAGATATTCGCTTCTTGCTCTTTCAAAAAATTCGAGCTGCTCGCTTTCAAGGCGATCTGGCTCGGTTCCCTTGCCGGTTCTTCTGGCAATCGCCTGATCAGCTGGCAAATCGAGCAAAACGGTCAGATCGGGAATTAGGTGATCGACTGCCCAGAGGGATATTTGCTTCACCTCTTCAACGTCCAGCTCTCTGGCAGCGCCTTGATAGGCAACCGATGAATCGAAATACCTGTCGGAGAGAACTACCTTCCCGGCGGACAGTGCCGGTCGAATCTTGGTGGCAACGTGATGAGCGCGATCGGCTGCATATAGAAGTGCCTCGGCCCTTGGGGAGACATCGCCTTTTCTATGCAGAAGCAGATGCCTGATTTCCTGGCCCAGCTCTGTGCCGCCAGGCTCAAGGGTTCGCACAACCTCTTTGCCCTGGTCGATAAGAAATTTCTCCAAGAGGTCAAGCTGGGTGGACTTCCCCACACCATCAATACCTTCAAAGGTTATAAACATCAGCGCTTTCTCTTCGCTGTCTTTGGCTTCTCACCTGGCTCAACTCCAAGCTTTTCACGCCTGATTGATAAAAGCTCGAAGGCGCGGTCTGAGGAAAGCTCCTCGATTGTCTCTTCCTTCGGAATCGTGGCATTGATAACTCCGTCGGTGACATAGGGTCCAAACTGACCGGTCTTTGCCACAACCTTGAGCTTCGAGGCTGGGTCTTCGCCAAATTCCTTCAGTGGCGTGGCGGCAGTTCTTCTTCCTCGGTACTTCGGCTGCTTGTAAATCTCGATGGCCTGCTCGAGCGTGATATCCAAAATCTGCTCTTCGGTGTCAAGTGATCTCGCGTCGGTGCCGCGCTTTAGATATGGACCGAACTTTCCATTCTGCGCAGTAATCATCACCTGGGTCTCAGGATCTATGCCTACTTCTCTCGGAAGGGAAAGCAGCTGAACCGCCTGCTCGTAGGTGACGGTTGCGGGCGACATCGACTTAAACAAACTTGCAGTCTTTGGTTTCGGATTCTCTTCGTCGACGAGCGTGACGTATGGGCCATAGCGTCCATCTTTAACGATGATGTCTTTGCCAGTTACTGGGTCTGGTCCCAAAACTCTGTTCTCAACCGGTGGTGCACTGGCTAGTTCCACGGCCTTCTCGGTTGTGAGTTGGTCTGGGGTTAGACCAATCGGAATGTTTACAATCCTTCGCTCTTCACCTGATCCAATTTCGAGGTAGGGACCATACTTTCCGGTTCTGAGCGTTATTCCTTCGCCGAGATCAAAACTATTAATGCTTCTTGGATCAGAATCGGCTAGGGATTCAACGGTTGCCTTGAGGCCATCGGAGCCGAAGTAGAAGTCTTTGAGCCATCCGGAGCGATTAAGTTCCCCGAGCGCTATTCGGTCCAGGTCCTCTTCCATCTTGGCGGTGAACTCGTAGTCGACCAGGTGATCAAAGTTTTCCTCGAGGAATCGGGTAACGGTGAAGGCAATCCACTCGGGAACCAGAGCACTGCCCTGCTTGACCACATAGCCCTTTCCGATAATGGTCGAAATGATCGAGGCATAGGTTGATGGCCGACCAATCCCCTTCTCTTCCAAAGCTTTGACCAAAGATGCCTCGGTGTATCTGGCTGGTGGCTGGGTCTGGTGGCTCTTGGCCTCGGCATCTGTGATGTTGACGCTGTCCTGAACTTTCAGTCCTGGCAGCTTGCCCTCTTCTTCTTCGTCCTCGTCTTTAGAGTCCTTGGTCTCGTCATAGACGGCCATGAATCCCTTGTAGTTGACTACTGTTCCACTCGCTGTGAATTCGAGCAGTCCGCTTGCCGTCTTGACCTCGAGCTTGGCGGTGGTGGTCGAGAGTTTGGCATCCGCCATCTGCGAGGCCAGGGTTCTGCGCCAGATTAGATCGTAAAGAGCGTGCGATTTTCCAAGCAGTACCGACTGCAATTCGCTCGGAGTTTGGAATACATCACCGGCTGGTCGAATTGCCTCGTGAGCTTCCTGTGCATTCTTAGACTTAGCCGAATAAATTCTTGGTGCATCAGCCAGCAGTTCTTTTCCAAACATTTCGGCCGCTTGCTTTCTAGCGGCCTCGATTGCCTGAGATGACAGCGTCGGAGAATCCGTACGCATATATGTAATGTATCCGCCCTGATAAAGCTGCTGAGCTATGTCCATCGTCATCTTCGCGCTCAGCCCAAGTTTTCTGGAGGCCTCCTGCTGAAGAGTGGATGTTGTGAAAGGAGCGTAGGGTTTTCTCGAAAGTGGCTTTGATTCAACCGATGCAACTATGAGCTGCTTACCCTTGATCTCATCCGCAATCTTTTGTGCGCCTTCGGAATCTAAAACAATCGCGTCCTGAACCTTTTCGCCTTTTTCATTAAAGCTCTTCGAAACTGCCAGACGCTTTCCATCCAGGGACAAGAGCTTGGCATCAAAACTGACTCCGTCGAATTCGCTCTTGGCAATCACGGAAGAGTAGTTGGCAGCAACAAACGCCATGCGTTCGCGCTCGCGCTCAACAATCATGCGCATAGCCGGAGACTGAACTCGACCGGCAGAAAGTCCTCGGTTTATCTTTCGCCACAAAACCGGTGAAATCTCATAACCGACTAGTCGGTCAACCACCCGCCTGGTTTCCTGAGCCTGAATCAGGTTCTCGTCCAGATCTCTGGTGTTTTTCTTCGCCTCGGCAATGGCACTGGCGGTGATCTCGTTAAACACCATTCGCTTTACCGGGACCTTGGGCTTGAGAACTTGGAGAAGGTGCCAGGCAATGGCCTCGCCCTCGCGGTCCTCATCTGTTGCCAGATACAGCTCATCGCAGGTCTTGAGTGCCTGCTTCAGCTCCGTGACTGTTTTGTTCTTGCCGGCCGAGACCGCATAGAAAGGTGTGAAGTCGTTCTCGACGTCAATCGAGAACTTGGCTAGGGAAGGGTGGGCCTTCTTTTGCTCGGTTGGGATCTCCTTGGGCTCAGCCAGATCGCGGATGTGGCCGACCGAGGCCAGGACCTCGAAGTCCTCCCCCAGGTATTTGGAGATGGTCTTCGCCTTGGCGGGCGACTCGACAATCACCAGCTTCTTACCCAATTACTTACCCTTACTCGCCAGGGGCCGCCTCAGCTTTTGCCGAAAGCTCAAACCCCAGATGGTTTTTGCCAACCTCAACGCTGGCAACCCCACCGACAATACGACAACTAAGTAGGTTTGCGCCATTAACCGAAGCAATTTCCTGCGCATTTGGGCAGGGAAACCCCGCAATTATGCCGATTCTTGAATCAGAAGCCGCCAGTACGCTGAGGTCAGCAACCATTTGCAAACGGACTTCCTCCCGTGCCAAACCCAGGGCAAAACCGATAGAGCTCACGATTAGCGCTAGGCAACCAGCGGTGATGATGCTGATCACCGCCGCAGATCCTTTGTCTAGCCAAGCGGTATTACGCAATACTCACTCTTCATATGTGTCACGTTTCTCAGCTGGATGCATTCGGTTCTTCCCCTGGAGAGAATTTCAAATTGATAACCCTCTGGAACAGAAACATCAAGTCCGTAGCCGTGCAGTCTGGCAATTTGCATGGCCTCCACTTCTAACCGAATGGCGCCCAGCCCCAGAGGAAAAAGTCCAAGGAGCATTGCCACCGCCAAGATCAGTGCCGGGGTAATCAGCATGAACTCGGCGGTGACGGCTCCCCTATCGCTACTGAATACCAAGCGCTCTCGCCACCAGTCCGAATAGCAATTGGCGCACTTCTTCACTTCGCATGATTAGCAGCATCAGTCCGGCAAAGGCAACTCCAGCCAGAGTTGCTATCGCGTACTCTGCAGTAATTGCTCCCTTATCGCTAATGAGTGTGTTCATTTTGTTTCCTTTCTATTTTGTAAACCCGACAACAATTGGCGGGAGTATGAAAAGCATGAAAGCAGGAAGGGTGGTAAGGCCCAGGGGAATAAGAATGCGAACCGAGAGTCTTCGCATATCTGCAATCTTTTGGGCCAGCTGTTGACTAAGTGATGATTCGATTTCACTTGCAACCAAACCCGATAGTCGAGCTCCGGTTTTCTGACTGAGTTTTGTCAGACGGTATACAGACTCATTTCTAAGAAGATCTGGAAAAAGCCTCTCGATTTTCGCCAGAGTGAGCCCCGAGGATATGGCTATCGAAAAGTCCTGAAGCTCTCTGAGGGAAAAATCTCCGTTCACCTGCTGCAGCATTCGCTTGGTTAGCCAAAGACCTAGAAAAATCAGCCCTACGCCAACTAGAAGACAAGCCAACGATATCGGGCTCAGCAAAGCCTCGATGCTCACAAGCCCAGCGGCAAGCGATAGAAATAGGGTTACAAGAGGTAGCCAAGCTAATAGTTTCCTGGTTGCCCTTGGAACCGCGAGCGCCTGTTCGAGTTCTGCTTGAGCCCTGAGGCGATTTTGTTCGAGCTGACTTAGGGACTTAAGAAGCGGGACCATAGGTGCTCCAAGGGAAATTGCAAGCTTTAGCTGATCCGGAATTTTGCTCAGTCCCACTTCATTCAGGGATGTCTTTAGATTCACGCCAGACTCAAGTAGTGCTGCGAGCTTAGCCATTTGCATTTATGCCACCATCTGCAGTTGATTACCAACTAATTCAGGCCTTGCTATGGCTACCAGCTTTCTGATTCCGGCCTGCCGATCAAGCTGAAGCACCAGGTCAATGGTGCTAGCCACTAGCTGAGCCGTTACCTGTGCACTAACTCCGCTTAGCAGCCCGAGCAAAATAAAGCGCTGTGGAACCTGCTCAATTGAGCTTGAATGCAAAGTGGTTAGCGAGCCTGGATGTCCATTTGAAACAGCTTGCAGAAAAGCTATGAACTCATCTCTTCTTACCTCGCCAACCACGACGCGATCAGGCCGCATTCTCAGCGACTGCACCACCAGGTCTGAGAGTGTAATTCGACCGACTCCCTCTTGATTGTTTTCTCGCGCAGTAAGTGAGACGGCAGGAGAGGGAAGAAAAAGCTCAGGCACCTGCTCAATCGTCACCACTCTCTCATGGCACTGCGCGAGCAGTGCTCTAAGAAGAGTCGTCTTGCCGCTACTGGTGGCACCAGAAATTGCAATCGTTTTTCTCTCTTCCAAACTTTTTAGAATCAGATCAAGCTGAGAGGAAGTGAGCATTTGTTTTTGGTGTAGATCTTCGAGTGTGAGTAGCTGTTCCGAGTGCACCCGAATACTCAGGCTTGGGGATGTAGAGATTCCATGTGGTAGGAGCATGTGGAGTCGAAGCTTGCCGATAGATAAATCAAGCATTGGAGATGCAATATCGAGGCGAGCGCCGAATTCAAATGCGAGCGATATCAAAGCCTCGCTAAAGCTCTCCTGCGAGGAAAAGGGCGACCTAATTCGCTGAAGTCCCTCACCTCGATCGATCAAGCAGTCAAGTCCATTGAGCAGCACGTCCTTGACGTCTTTGATTGAAGCCAGCTTCTCTAGCCAAGCGGGAAGAACCATGCGCAGAGCTTGCTAAATCGCCAGGCAAAGAAATTAAAGAAAAGAAAATCTGTGGAAAAAGAAGGGGCGGTAGCTTTGGGGGAAAGCTACCGCCGTCTGCCGGGGTCTATGGGGGGATGTCCCCCGACAGAAACTGACACAAGGTCAGCCCGCTAAGCATAGACCCGAGGGTCCCAAAATTGTTCCCCATCCAGGGGACTGGCACAAACTCTCAAGGCTTCGAAAGACCTAATTTCTGGCAGGATTGAGGCAAAGAGGACAAAGATGTCGCAAAAACCACAGATTGAGAACCTGCTGAGTGAAAGCAGGCGCTTTCCACCCTCCAGCGAGTTTGCCGCCACCGCCATCGCAACCGAAGATCTCTACCGCCAGGGTCAGGACTTCGAATCCTTCTGGGCCGAGCAGGCCAGAAAACTTCACTGGCACAAGCCATTCACCAAAACCTTGGACTTTTCTGATGCGCCCTTTGCCCGCTGGTTTGAAGACGGAGAACTAAACGTCAGCTACAACTGCCTCGATAGGCACGTTGAGGCTGGATATGGAAAAAGAATTGCCCTGTTTTTCGAAGGCGAGCCAGGAGACAGCAAGACCTACACCTACCTCGACCTGCTAGGTGAGGTAAAGAGGTGTGCCAATCTTCTGATCAAGCTTGGTGTGAAGCAGGGTGATCGAGTGGCTATTTATATGCCACTTATACCTGAGGCCATCATCGCGATGCAGGCAGTGGTGAGGATTGGAGCCGTTCACTCTGTGGTCTTCGGTGGTTTTTCTGCCGAATCACTGGCGGCAAGAATTCAAGATGCCGGTGCCAAGCTGGTGATCACTGCCGACGGTGGATATAGAAAAGGTAAGGCATCGCCACTCAAGCCAGCGGTGGATGATGCGCTCAGCGATGAGAAGTGTCCATCGGTTGAAAAAGTTCTGGTGGTTAGGCGCTCAAACAACGAGGTCAGCTGGGATGAAAACCGTGACCTGTGGTGGCACGAAGAAATGGCGCTGGTTGAGAGTGAGCACGTAGCCAAAGGATTCAGTGCGGAGAACCCCCTGTTCATTCTCTACACATCTGGCACAACTGGTAAACCAAAGGGGATCCTGCACACCACTGGTGGCTACCTCACCCAGGCGAGCTTCACTCACAAGAATGTTTTTGATCTTCACGAGCAGCAGGACGTTTACTGGTGCACAGCAGACATTGGCTGGATTACAGGTCACACCTACGTTGCTTACGGCCCGCTTGCCAATGGTGCAACGCAGGTTATTTACGAAGGAACACCGGATACTCCCGACTGGGGACGATGGTGGGACATCATTCAGAAGTATCACGTCAACATCTTCTACACCGCACCAACCGCAATCCGCACCTTCATGAAGCTTGGCAGCAAAGTGGTTAGCCACTACGACCTAAGTTCACTAAGACTGCTCGGAAGTGTTGGGGAACCGATTAATCCAGAGGCTTGGATTTGGTATCGAGATGTGATCGGCTCTGGAAGAACCCCGGTGGTCGACACCTGGTGGCAGACAGAAACAGGTGCCATCATGATCTCTCCACTGCCCGGTGTCACAGCCAGTAAGCCTGGGAGTGCGATGACACCGTTACCAGGAATCAGTGCTGCGGTCGTTGATGATGATGGCAAAGAAGTTTTGGAAGGTGGCGGCTACCTGACCATTACTAAGCCTTGGCCATCGATGCTTCGGGGCATCTGGGGTGATCCGGAAAGATTCAAAGAAACCTACTGGTCAAGATTCCCTGGCCGCTACTTCGCAGGCGATGGGGCCAAGCTGGATGAGGACGGTGACCTTTGGCTTTTGGGACGAGTCGATGATGTCATGAATGTCTCCGGTCACAGGCTCTCCACCACCGAAATCGAATCCGCCCTCGTTGCCCACCCGTTTGTTGCCGAGGCGGCAGTGGTTGGAGCAAAGGATGAAACTACCGGTCAGGCGGTGGTTGCATTCGTCATTCTTAGGCGCAGTCAACTTGATCACACCGGCAATGAAGCAGATGTGTCAAGGGAGCTTAGGGAGCACGTTTCCAAGCTGATTGGGGCGATAGCAAAGCCAAGAACGATTTTTGTCGTTAGTGAACTACCCAAGACCCGCTCGGGCAAAATCATGCGCAGGCTACTCAGAGACGTTGCCGAGGACAGGCCCATAGGCGATGTCACAACTTTGGCCGACACCACAGTGATGGAAACCATCAAAAACCGTATCGGCGCAGGAGCCAACGAATAATTGATTATTCGAATCGCAAATTCTCAAGACGAAACCGCAATTCTCGCTCTTCTTCGCCAATACTGCGATGAGGTTGGAACTCCCTGGAGTGATGAGCACCTGCTTGCGGGTCTCAGGCCGCTACTAAATGAAAACCATCACGGAGTTGTCCTAGTTGCTCAGCAAGAGGAAATAATCGCCTATTCGATTTTGACCTGGGGTTGGGGAATTGAATCAGGTGGTCAAGAAGCGCTGGTTGATGAGATGTTTGTGAAAGCTGAACAACGCAACCAGGGAATTGGTGAAACTCTATTGAGAAAAACCCTAGACAGAGCCAAAGAGCAGGGTGTGAAAGTTGTTTTTCTAGAGACCGAGCGGGAAAATCCCAGATCTAGAGACCTATATAAACGTATCGGCTTCTCTGAAGAGAGCTCAGTCTGGATGTCGATTCGCCTCTAGGCGATTTCTACTATCAGCTCCACCTCAACCGGAGCATCCAGTGGCAGGACCGCGACACCGACTGCGCTTCGAGCGTGAATACCAGCTTCGCCAAAAATCTGCTCCAGTAGCTCACTGGCACCATTCACGACCTGTGGTTGCTGAGTGAATTCAGGTGCTGAGGCGACAAAGCCAACCACCTTGACTACTTTCTTAACGCGATCAAGATCGCCAATCACGCCCTTGACTGCGGCTACGGCATTCAATGCGCAGATTCTTGCAATATCTCTTGCCTGTTCAACAGAAATCTCTTTGCCAACTTTTCCGGTGGCAATTAGTTTTCCTTCAACCAGTGGAATTTGACCGGCAGTGAAAACAAGATTTCCGCTTTGCACAGCCGGAACATATGCACCAGCAGGTTTTGCAACTTCTGGAAGGGTTATTCCAAGCGCTTGGATTTTTGCGTTCGCGCTCATTCAACTGCCCGCTTGAAAAATGCAATCAGACCACCCTGCGGGCCGGTAATGACCTGGACCAATTCCCAACCCTGTTTGCCCCAGGTATTGAGGATTTCGGTTTCTTTGTGCAGAAGTAGGGGCGTAGTTACGTATTCCCACTTGGTCATTTCTCAGCTCCGTATCAGTTTTGGCAAGGTAACCTAGAGTCTATGTCGGGCAAGTCATCTATCTCGACGCTTGGAACCCTTCTAAA
>JACCDP010563036.1_pt1 | contig 10016 bp, 9 predicted proteins | sample 7445841 | NCBI WGS metagenome assembly JACCDP01 (sample SAMN15323441, study PRJNA562643) | freshwater metagenome | isolation source: river surface water | place: USA:Blue River Watershed | collected 2017-08-17
AGGTAAGAATTGAAAACGGGGACGAGCCGGTTATTATTTCAAGACTAGGAAATCCTCTTACTTTTCGTGTAAGGGTCAGTGACAGCGATTTTAGAGAAGTATCATGGACCACTATAGGTTTAGTTCCAGGAAATAATAACTTTTATTCTCTAGGTACTTCATCTAATAAATGGGCCAATGTACATTCTACTACATTTACTGGAAACGTTACAGGAAACGTTACAGGCAATACTGCTGGTACACATACTGGTGCAGTGGTAGGAAATGTTACTGGTGATCTTACAGGAAATTCTACAGGAACACATACCGGCAACGTTGTAGGAAACGTAGCAGGAACAGCCACAAATGCTTTAACCTTAAATAGCCTAACCGGCGAACAAGGAGCAGTAGCAACATCTATAGCAGTTAGAGATAGCAGTGCCAATTTAACTGCTACCAGATTTATCGGAACTGCCGATAAAGCTAACAGATTAAAAATAGATGATTCTGCTGTGGATACAGATACTTATAGATCAGCAAAGACCACTGCTACTCCAGATACTATCGCAGCAAGAGATGCCGCTGGGAATCTAGTAGCAGTGTTGTTTGATGGTACAGCTACAGCAGCACAATATGCCGACCTTGCTGAAAAATATCTGGCAGATCAAGAATATTCTACAGGCACAGTAGTTACAGTAGGCGGCGATGCTGAGGTTAGAGCTACCGTTTTTGGTGATAGAGCCATTGGAGTCGTTTCTGCCAATCCTGCTTTTATGATGAATAAAGATCTAGAAGGCGGCACATATATTGCATTAAAAGGGCGTGTACCAGTTCGTGTTGTCGGAACTGTCAAAAAAGGTGACAGATTGATAGCCGGCGATAACGGGTGTGCTATCGTGGCGGCCTTCCATAGTTTTCCAGACGTTTTTGCTATAGCCTTAGAAACTAACAGCGATGTTTTAGAAAAACTAATAGAAGCGGTGATATTATAAGGATCTATAATGCCAGTCGGTGATTTAATTTCAGCAGCAGATTACAATACTATCAGGAGTACAATTACGTCAGTTATGGGGACCGGATCGGCCAGTCGCGGATACGGACAAACAATAAATGCTTCTTCAGCTGTTACAGTGTCAAATCAGGTTACCAAGGCACAATGGGATCTTTTAAGATTCGATATCTATAACGCTTTGTTGCATCAGACTGGAACAGCTCCTACGATCTCCACAGTTTCAGTCGGTGATGTCGTAAGATTTGGAGTAAGTTTCCCCAACTCTCAATATAGTACATTATCTACAACTGCAGATACTAACAGATTTAATGTTGGTTCCGGCCAGTTCCTTGAAAATTTAAATGTGGCAACACGCACTACTACTGACGGTTGGACCAGCCAGGCCTATTGCGATGTTACAGTGACTTTTAGTACGGCGGATCAAGCTAGATATTTCTTCAACAGTGGTGGAAAAATAAGAATAACAACTAGCAGAACAGGAGGATCCGGAACTGCTCAGAATAGTTCTTGGTCGACAGTTCTTACTAATGCAGGAGCAAGAAACTACGACGGAATAGGGTTTTATTCTTTAACTAACTCTTTTTCTACATATTATACCGCTACTGCTACTGGAGCTTATTCAGCAAATACATATAGACTTCAGGCTAAAGTTGACGTTGCAAATAATTCTGCCGGCACAGCCACAATTTTAACAATACGTGTTTTACTTACTGATCCTTATACTGATCCACCAGTAATAGGTCCGTCAGGCCCAGTGGCACCATCGGGGCCATTTCCACCGAGCGACGGTGTCGACGGAACCTTGACTACAGTAGTAGATGAAATAAAGGCCACAGGATTTTTACAACCATCTGGAGCTGCTTGGTCAGTGGCGTCGCCGACCGTTTCCACAGCTGCCTGGGTTCGCTCATAATTTTTTCATTTACGTGATATCCAATAAATAAACTGCACAGTTTATTATGGAGAAATCATGGATTCTAGGCTAGAAAAAGCATTATCTTTTTCGAATTATAATAAAACTCTAAATCTCAAAAGAACAACTCTGAAAGAAAAATCAGATGCCAAACTCACTCTGGCTTATAATGAAGGTGTGTTTAAATCAGAAAGATCGTTGATAGTATTCGTTCAGATGCTGATAGATCAAGGACGAGCAGATAATATTGTTTTATTAGATATCAATGATAATCCAATTTTGATAGAAGACCTCAATGACTTTAAAAGTCTGTTATTAGATAGATATTTTGAGGTAACTCTAGAATACTATCAGGAATATCAAAAAATCAAACGTAGCCGTTCGGTAGAGACACTGCTAGATCTATGAATAAAGGTGCAGTACTTATCGTCCATGATAATGGAACTGTAGATTATTCTGCTCTTGCGGTTCTTTCGGCCAAGCTGGTAAAAAAATATCTCAAAGTTCCAGTTAGTATTATCACAGACAAATATACTCTAGAAAATTTAAAGAAAAAAACTGAGTCTTTAGAATTTCTTTACGACAAGATAATTTTAATCGAGCCGCCGATGATGAATAACAAGCGAGTTATTTTTCATGGCGAGAACTATAAATCTATGTCTTTTATGAATCAAACTAGATCATCGGTTTGGAACCTGACTCCCTATGAACGAACATTATTGATTGACGTAGACTATCTAATTTTTTCTGATACATTGTCGATGTTTTGGGAATCTTCTGAAGATTTTTTAATAGCCGGTAGTGCCTCTGAAGTTTTGAATAAGCGATTAGGAATTTTAGATAAAAGAATTTCAGATACAGGTCCACATATGTATTGGGCAACTACGGTGATGTTTACGAAAAACACAAAAACGAAGATATTTTTTGACCTGATCGAATATATCAAAGAAAACTATTTGTATTTTTCTGAAATTTATAAATTTGATACTAGAACATTTAGAAACGACATCGCTTTTAGTCTTGCTAAACATATTATAGATGGATTTGTTTCTCCTACTGGACAATGTCTCCCGTCGATATTGACGATGTTTGATAAGGATCTGTTAGTCGGAGTTAAAGGAAAATCTTTAAAATTCATGGTACATGATTGGAATGACGGCGATACTCTCATCGACATCGCTGACAGAGACATTCATTTTATCAATAAACAAACTATCTTAGATAATTATTCTTCTTTAATGGAATTAGCAGAATGAATTTTGGGTATTTGATAATAGCATCTAAAAACGATTCTTATGATTATGTCAAGATGGCATATCTTTTGGCTATAACCATCAAATTGACGCAAAAAGAAGGATACGATCAAGTAGCGTTAGTAACTGATAATTATGATGTGAATGTTTTTAAATCGCCGTGGGTATTTGATCGTGTTATTCAGGCTCCGTTGAAACCGGGCTGGGACTCTAGAATAGATATGAACGATCTTTCTCCGTGGGATGCCACAGTGTGTCTAGATGCAGATATGATATTTTTAAGAGATATCAGCCATAATATAAGACATTTTTTAGACAATGCAGATTTGTATGTGACCAATCAAGCCTTTACGTATCGAGGCGAATTAGTTACTTCTGATTTTTATAGAAAAACTTTCACTAAAAACAAACTTCCTAATTTATATTCGTATTTTACATTTTTTAAAAAAAATAAATTTATTACCAATGAATTTTTTTCTCTTTGCAAAGAAATCAATGAATACAAAGAAGAATTTAAAAACTTATTTTTAAATGAACATGTACCAAAAGAACTAGGTACCGATGAAATTTTTGCATTAGCCTCAAAAATATTAGATATAGATTCTTTAATCTCCTATCCTTTGTGTTTTCCTAAAGTAGTGCATCTTAAACCAATGATACAGAATTGGCAAGAACCTGCAGGTCCAGTTACTAATACTGTTGGATTTTATCTGAATATCAATGCAGAATTAAAGATAGGTAATTATCAACAGTCTGATATAATACATTATCAGGAAAAACAGTTAGCCAATGATGAAACAATCAGTATTATGGAGAATGCATTATGGAAGAAGTAATGGATTTTGATTTGTGGTTAGAATCTCAAAAAAATCTCCTTCCGAAATCTTATTTGATTTATAATAACGAAGGGACAATCACCGGTATATACCCGGAATCAGCAGCATCTGAAATATCAAACAAAATAGAATTATCTAGAGAATTACAAGATCAGTTGAATTCTGGTGAAGCTAAGATAAGTTCATACAAGGTAGATATACTAACTAAACAACTCGTGATATTAGAAACCGTAGAGTTTTTCCCTTCTCTGATCAGGGTCTCAGACATGATCTATCGAGAGAATAAAAATTATGATGTCTATATTACCTATAATAGAATTGAGTCTGTGGCTATAGTAGAACTTTCTGAGAATCTAGGAGGAACAAGGCAAGATCAGACCGAGAGAAGACTGTTAGATATCCGTCCTGAGTTGATTATGAGATTATATTTTACAGATTATAATGATCCAAATATACTTCACGACCGATTAGAAATAAAGGTATGCGATCTTTTGGGAAATCGAATATCTAAAGAGATAGCCCATTTGCCAGAAAGGTTTGGTATTTTTACTAAGCCTCTTTTTAATAGATATGGATTTGAAATAAATGAAAATCAGTGAATTTGATTTTATATTTCTAAGTTACGACGAACCCAACGCAGATCTCCATTATGCCGATCTCTGCAATAAAGTACCCTGGACAAAACGAGTCCACGGAGTAAAGGGTTCGGATGCTGCCCATAAAGCTGCAGCCGCGCTTTCAGAAACTGATTGGTTTGTAAGCGTTGATGCCGATAATATCGTTGATGCTGGATTTTTAGATCAAGAAATAGAATTCAGAGATGATATAAAAGTCTACAGTTGGACTGGCAGGAATCAACTCAATGGTCTTCGATACGGTAATGGCGGATTAAAACTGTGGAACAAACAATACGTTTTAGATATGAAAAGTCATGAGGCTGCTGATACAAGAAATTCCGAAGTTGATTTTTGTTGGGAATCAGCATACAGACAATTTCCAGAAAGCTACAGTGAAGTTGTGATCACGGGATCACCGTTCCAGGCTTGGAGAGCGGGATTCCGCGAAGGAGTGAAAATGACTCTAGTAGATGGAGTTAAAGTCGAACCTTACAAAATAAAAAATAGTGTATGGTGGCATAATCTGCATAGGCTGAGAATATGGTCGACAGTGGGTTCCCACGACGATATTGGCATTTATGCTGTGTATGGTGCTAGGTTAGGTACATGGCTAGCAAATTGTACAAACTGGAATTATGTAGAGGTTAGAGATTTTGAGATACTTAAAGACATTTATTTTCAATATGCCAAGCCTTACGAAGATGTTAGTAGTGACGGGTTAGTTGAAGCAATAAAATCTCTAGGAGAAAAAATAAAATTAAACCTAGGGTTAGATTGGCCGTGGCTAGATGAGGATCAAAGTAGGTATACTTTAAATCTTTATAACGAAACATTGAGAATGGCACAGACCTATTATAGAGATCACTGATGTACGAAATTATATTTTTAAGTAATAACGAACCTTATAGCGATTCGCATTGGCAGAAACTAAAATCAAGATTTCCAACAGCCATCAGGATCAACGGAATACAAGGAATACATGAAGCTCATCGAGCAGCAGCTCGACGAGCTATGACATCGAGTTTTTGGGTAGTTGATGCCGATGCTGTGATTGTTGATGAATTTAATTTCGATTATGAAATCTCCGAGTACGATAAAAATTTTGTACACATATGGCACAGTAAAAATCCCATAAATGATTTAGAATATGGGTATGGCGGAGTAAAACTTTTTCCTAAAGATGCAGTTCTCAATTCCGAAACAAACTCTATAGATTTTACTACTAGTCTAGGAGTTGGAGTAAAAGTGATTCCTGTAGTGGCTAATATTACGGCATTTAATTACGATGAGTTTTCTTCATGGCGATCAGCGTTTCGAGAGTGTGTAAAATTAGAAACATCTTTAATTGATAATTCAATAATTGACGATAATAGATATAGATTATCTATATGGTCCACAGTAGGTAAAGAAAAGCCTTTCGGCGAATATGCTATTAAAGGAGCCGTCGATGCTAAGACTTTTGTAGAATACGCAAAATCTAATCAACAAGAATTAAAACTCATCAATGATTTTAGTTGGTTAAAAAAATATTTTGATATCTCTAATAATATTTCTAAAAAAAATAATACGGTTTGTGCAGTTCCTTGGATGCATCTAAATTTTGAGCCCAATGGTAAAGTCATACCTTGTTGTTTAACTTCGACATTTAATTATTTTGCCGGCGATCTGAATAAAAACTCTATCGAAGAAATATGGAATAGTAGCAATATGAAAAATCTGCGTAAGCAGATGATAAACGGGATAGAGCCTGAAATCTGTGTTAAATGTTTCAGCAGAGAAAAAGTTACAGGTGAAAGTGGTAGAATTTATCATAATCGAGAATTTAAAAAAGTTATTGATATCGTTCCTGTTATTACGGACAGCGAGGGAACAGCTTCTAAGATGGAATTAAAATATTGGGATTTTCGTTTCAGTAATCTCTGTAATTTTAAATGTAGGAGTTGTGGTCCTAGATATAGCAGTTCTTGGGTTTCGGATGCTAAGTCTCTAGGATGGATTAAAGATCAAGATAAGGTTTTAACTATCAACTCTGTAAATTCTGCAAGTAATTATGATTTTTTAAAAGATCAGATACATCTTGTTGAGAAGATTTATTTTGCCGGAGGAGAACCGTTGCTCATGGACGAGCATTGGGAAATATTAGACTTATTAGAAAAAAATAACAAGTTTAATGTTAGAATATGCTACAATACCAATCTATCAACATTGATTTATAAAAAGAAAAATGTTTTAGATATCTGGAAAAAATGGAATAAAAATAAAGTAGAAGTATGGCCAAGTATCGATGAAATAGGAGAACGAGCAGAGCTAATTAGATCAGGAACTGTATGGTCGAAAATTGATGAAAATTTACGATCATTAGCAAAATTAGATAATCTTTTTATAAAACCGGGCATAACAGTAGGTGCATGGAATGTTTTTAGATTACCTGAAATAATTCAATATCTCACAGATGTTGGTGCGATAAATGAAAAATTTGTTTATAAGAATTTCTATTTTAATTTATTAGAATGGCCGCAACACTTTCATGTACAGGTTTTACCCTTAGATTTTAGAAAACAAATTATAGATGATTTAATAAAATTTAAACAAAGTTATAATCAGCGATACCAAACAAATGTTGATCATTTGTTTACCCATATCCTGTCTGAATTAGAAAAACCATTTGATCGAGATCAAGCGGAAAAATTCTGTAGAATAACCGACGATCTGGATCGACTAAGAAATGAAAATACAAAAGAAATTATTCCTGAAATAAATTGCATATATGAATACCTCTCTAAGTAAGATATATGATTTGCGAATAACAATTATGAATTCCGATACATGGGAATATCGAGATCTATATTTTCATTTTTTTGATCGTCCGATCGCAGATAAATGGATCCGTAATTTTTTGGAATTAAAATCTTCCGATCATTCATTTAGAGAAAGAATTTTTAATCCTGGCGGAAGTATAGAATCTGCTTCGAATTCTTTAAAATTTTTAATTGAAAAAATCAATTTAATATACGATAAGAAAATACCAGTTTTTCAAACCTTCGACCCACTCTCGTTAAATCAGTTACACTTATATTACGAAGAATATGGTCAAAGAACAGATTTTACAAAAGAAAACACTCTTAGTAGTTATTTTGAAAGATTTAATAATTTAATACACATTTTAGAAAACAAAATCCAAAATGAAAATAAATTAGGAATTTGGTCGTTGATAAGTTTTAATCCTCGAGTTGATTTCGAATTAAACGATGAAGATTTTCTGACTTCTCTCCCTATATGCAACTTTGGCGATTTATATCTTGGATATAATACACTAGGAAAAAATCTTTCGCAGGCAGTAAATTCCAAAGATAAATTTGTAATTGAAAACAAGTTAGTAACTCCTCAGAAATATTGGTCAAATGAAATAGTTCTTTGTATGCAACACAATGGAAACCCTACCAATCAATTATTATTATACAACAATAAATGGAAATCGTTAGATGTAGATCAGCATCATGAATACGGAAATTATAAAAATAACAGAGAAGGATATATTGCATTAGGAGAAATGATCCCCGAACAAAAAGATAAATTTTTTTCTTTTACTAATGGCGTAGACAAGTCTCTAAATAATTTCACAGATATCCATTCAGTCGATATAGTTTTTAGAAGAAGTTATAGAGATCTTGATAATATCAAAAGAATTCCTAATTGGAAATATCCTGTTAAAATACAAGGTCCAGAAATTCATGAGGTTCGGAACGAAGGTACGGTTTACATTACATGGCTATTAAATAATATCTGTAATTACGCCTGCAGGTATTGCCCAGAAGTGTTACATAACGGAAAAAATGTCAAACATAATTGGGATATAATTGAACCATTTCTAAATCATCTGAATTCTTTTTATCAAGGAAAAAATATAAATTTTTCATTTACTGGCGGCGAACCGACTCTAAGTCCCTTTTTTCCGACGATGATTAAAAAAATCTATGATCTAAATCATAGAGCTGGCATTACGACAAACCTATCAAGAACTCAGAGATACATCGAAGAAAATTTTGTGTATTTAAATTATGCCTCTTGTAGTTTCCATCCTGCATACGAAATTAAAAATAACACAGCTGATGAATATATTGAAAAACTAAAACTCAGTTCGACGATCACAGCTACTAATTGCAGAATAATGATGGACCCAGATTACTGGAACCAGTCTGTAGAGTTTATAGAACAGATAAAAGAATTGAAGTCGGTCGGAATTCATCCAGTGATGATCGATTCTCAATATGGGTATTCGTCGAGAATCATTAGCGAAATAAAATACACTGATGAACAGCTCGATTGGTTTTCTAAATTTAGTTACCAAAAAGAATACAAAAAACCAGATAACGAATTTTATAAGGTCAAAGAAAATTTTAGTTTTGCTATTTTTGAAGATCACGAAGAAAAAATAATTGATCCTCAGACTTATATAAATCGCGGTCAAACTAATTTTTGGAATTATCAATGCATGATCGGCAGTGAAAGTCTTTTTATAAATCATGACGGTAAAATTCAGAGAGCTAATTGCGGTGTGACTGGAATAGCAGGCACACTAGACGATTGGACCAATATAGATTGGGATAGGTTGAAATCGACAGTTTCGTGTCCTGCATTGATGTGTCACTGCGGGTCTGATGTGTTAGTCAGTAAAAAGAAGGTGTATTGATGGTATTATATTCTATGGGATGCAGTCATACGGGTGGTGCAGAGATCGAATATGCAGAGCAGCCTGATTGTTATGAAAAGGCCTACCCGGGACTGTTGGCTAAACATTTTGGATGGCAATACGTAAATCAAAGTCTAATCGGCGGTAGCAATCAAACAATTTTTACAAAGACTGTGAAGTTTGTAGAAGAATATTTAGAGAGGAATAAAAATAATGATCTAATAGTTTTAGTCGGGTGGACTTCAGTTCCGAGGACTACAGCTATATATGAAAAGAATCACTATCATCTGAACCCGGGATCCTATGAAAGTAAGTGGTGGAGAGAATATCCTAAAATAGTAAGAACTTGGTACGAGCTGGAACTTCAATTAAATGGCGAATACAGAGATCACGTCGATGAATTAGTTGTTCAGATGATAACTTTGCATGGTTATCTACAGTCGAAAAAAGTTAAACACATATTTGTCAATACTATCCATTACATGAACAGGCTCAATCATGACCATAGAAAACTAATTGATACCATACCAAATGTGAATTTTCATATGAAAAATTCTCCATGGTATCAATATTTGAAAGAAATTTATTCCCCGTTACCAGATAGACACTATCATTTGCCCGAAGAAGCACATCGACATTATGCTGATCTATTGATCAAGCACGTTGAAACTAATTCAGAATATTTTCTTGCTTGAATTCCGAACATCGGTTTTAAG
>JACCDP011111929.1_pt1 | contig 10016 bp, 22 predicted proteins | sample 7445841 | NCBI WGS metagenome assembly JACCDP01 (sample SAMN15323441, study PRJNA562643) | freshwater metagenome | isolation source: river surface water | place: USA:Blue River Watershed | collected 2017-08-17
ATTCTTACAATTCTACTATGATACCAAATAGCGGATGAACGAATAAGATAATGAATAATTAACAAACTTCAACAATATTAGGGTCACTTGTCGCGTAATTTCAAAACACTCAAACCTCTTTGAAACTTGAATAACCTTTTTATTGGAATCATTCCTCACAAACTCAAACTTATTAAAAGTAAATAAATGAGATTTAACATAGAACTATTTGACATTTATTTTGAGAAGAAAGGTAGAAGTTGGTTATCATTTATTGAAATAAATTATGGTATGCCTCTACTTTATTTAGAATGGGGGCAAGGTTGGAAAATACAATTTAGTTTTTTATTTGGATTGATTAAAAATTATTAGATTATGAAAAATAAAAGATTAGAATTTCTTTCCGATGAAGTTCGTAGAGGTAATCCAATTGATATGATGGAAGCGGTTGAAGTTATAGAATACCAAATGGCTTTGAAAAAATTAAAAGATGAACAACGAAAAATTGGATTCTTCAAAAGATTATTAAACTTATTTAAATAAAAGTTATGGGATTGGCAGATATCCTTTTTCCAATTAAGAAATCATTTGATGATATAAACCAACCAGATGATTTGGAAAGAATACAACGAAACAATTTAGAGTTGGCACAAAGATTGACAGAGCAAGAGAGAATGAAGTCGGAATATCCAATGAAACGATTTAGTTTAGAAGTTGTATCAGGTGGCAATGTAATACCTTACACAATTGAAGCGAGAGGGTTTGAATATAGTGAGTGTGGGACATATTATTTCTATGATTATAAATTCTTAAACGATGGTCGTAGAGATAGACAAATACTATCACATTTTCCAATTGGTAAAACAATAATTCTAAAAATAGAAAAAATATAAAATATGAACACATTAGTAGTGTATTACATTATCTGCATTATCTATTGCTTCTATCAATTAAATAGAAAGTATGCTAATAGAGGAGTAGAGTATGGAACATCACCTGAGTTGGATTCAATTATGGTGTTAGTTATGGCATGGATTCTTGCTCCTATCGATGTATCTATAACATGGATACGAATGGTAAAGGAAGCAGAAGATGCTCGAATAAGACAAAATAAAAAAGTAGTATAGTTATATACTGAAACAGAGAGTTGGTAGAGTTGGTTGAATACACCGGTCTTGAAAACCGGCAGATGTAAAAGTCTCGGGGGTTCGAATCCCTCACTCTCTGCATTTTATTATGTTAGAATTTAAACAACCAATACCGGTAGTAGTAGAAGATGGTAAAGATGGATACGCAATCTATGTTACCAATAGTGGTATGTTTGAAAATGATATTTGGTGTGTAGTATTATGTGATGGAGGTGTGGTTAGACATTACCGAAGTGATCAAATACGAATATACTTTAATGCAACTTTTGACATAAAGAAAGATAGTAAATTGTAGCGTGTTGGAACTAGTGCTTCGGTACTTTGGCAGACAAGCCCTCCTGTCTCGGGGGTGGTGAGCACGAAATAGATTAGTAATACGGGGGATGACCACCAGCTAGCTAGCACTTTGTTACTAATTGAATCGCACCGTGGATGGTTCGAATCCTCCCGTTACAGCCATATTAACTAAAGAGTGTTATGCAATATAACCTAGAAAAAACAAAGATTGATGGTTGCTTCATAGTTAAGCCTGAAATCTATAAAGATGAGAGAGGATACTTTTCAACACCTTATGTAAGGGAAGTATTTGAAGATGTGCTTAAACTTACATTAGGGCACAATATTACATTTCTTCAAGACAACGAATCATTTTCCAAACGAAATGTTATTAGAGGAATTCATTTCCAAACCGGTGAATCTGCACAATCTAAATTAGTGAGATGTTCATATGGTTTAGTTAGAGATGTAATTGTTGATTTACGAAAAGAATCCAAAACTTACGGAAAACATATCACTATTGATTTGAGTGATAAAAATGGTAAAATGGTGTTTGTACCGAAAGGATGTGGGCATGGATTCTCCGTTTTATCAGACGGAGCTATATTTAATTATAAAGTGGATAATTACTACGATAAAGAATCTGAGGGTGGAATTGTTTATAACGATGAAACTCTTAATATCGATTGGGGTATTGAACCAATATATGCAATTGTTTCGGATAAAGATAAAAAATTACCAAAGTTTGAATTATGATAGATTTCAAAGAACTTATTGTTGATGTTCAAGATTTTCCTAAAAAAGGAGTAACATTCAAAGATATTACTCCACTATTAGCATCACCGAAACAATTCTCCAAAGTAATAGATGAATTATCTATAATCTTAGATGAACATTTCGAAGGAATTAAAGTAGTTTCTGGCATCGAAGCAAGAGGATTCATATTAGGTGCTTCAATTGCATCTCTTAATGGTTATGGGTTTATTCCTATTCGTAAAGAAGGGAAGTTACCACATCCTAAAGTTGCAACATATGCTACTAAAGAATATGGTGTTGATATTTTAGAGGTTAAAGAGACTACAATACATCAAGATATTGTTATAATAGATGATGTATTGGCAACGGGTGGTACATTAAAAGCTGCTGAGAAGTTATTAAACAATGCAGGATATAATGTAATTGGTGCAATTGCATTAATAGATTTAACATATTTACATGAAGAGATTTTGATTGGAGGTAAAGATGTTATCAGTTTAATCAAATACTAATATATTATGGCAGAATTCAGTAAGCAGTATTGTGAATTATACGAACCCGATATGAAGTGGGATTTTGATATTGAAGAAATAGCAGAAACTATTCCAAAAGGATATTACAAACCAATCATATGTGAAGGGTTTGGTATTTTAGGTATAGCTGTTACAATTGATGGTAATATTTCAGTATTAATAGATGATTCAGATGGTAGTTATGAAAATGCAGGTTCTATGAAACAGGTGGATTATAAAAAATACATATCGTTGCATAAATCAAAATTACAATCACTATAATATGGGTAAATTCTATGAGGATTTAGATACTCTCAATGAATTGGTAAAAAAGATTGAGAAGAAAGAAAAATTAAGTGAATTCATCATCAGAGCATTAAGAAAGATGAAGGATAATCCAACAAAATCAGTTTCAGATGTCATCAAAGAGACAAAAAAAGACTTCTAAGCCGGATATCAATCCAGGTCATTATTTAGAATTAATGGATAGATTACATATAATAGCGTGTAATTTAGACCATCATTGCTTACAACACCCCTTATCAGAAGTTCATCCTGAAATAGCAATAAGAATAGAGGAAGCATTAGGTAGAGTATTAGAAGCATACCAAAGTGTGGGTGAAATGGAAAACTATGTAACCTACATAGAAGGAAAATAAATTTGTAATTCTCACAATTTATTCGTATATTTGTATCATTAAATCATTTACTGACAATTTGTCAATCAATTCTATTTGGTATGACAATTGTAAGTATTAAATCGTTAAACCAAAAATAGTTTATATTATGAGCGTAAATGTAAAACCATTACATGACAGAGTTATTGTGAAAGCTGCTGAAAAAGCAGAAAAAACGGCAAGTGGTATTATCATTCCTGATACCGCACAAGAAAAACCTCAAAAGGGTGAAGTAGTAGCAGTAGGAAACGGAACTAAAGATTTTCCAATGACTGTGAAAGTTGGTGATACTATTCTTTTCGGAAAGTATAGTGGAACTGAAATTGAAATTGAAGAACAAAAGTATCTTTTAATGAAAGAAACTGATATCTTCGCTATTATTTAATCCTAAACAAAAAACAAATTATGAGTAAAGTTATTAAATTCGATGTAGAAGCCCGTAATGGCTTAAAGACTGGTGTAGATAAGTTGGCAAACGCAGTTAAAACTACATTAGGTCCAAAAGGTAGAAATGTAATTCTACAAAAACAATTCGGAGCACCACATATTACAAAGGATGGTGTATCAGTAGCAAAAGAAATTGAGTTAGAAGACCCAATTGAAAATATGGGAGCACAATTAGTTAAAGAAGTTGCATCTAAAACCGCTGACCAAGCAGGTGATGGTACAACAACTGCGACAGTATTGGCACAAGAAATCTATAACTTAGGATATAAGAATGTTACTGCTGGTGCAAATCCAATGGATTTGAAAAGAGGTATTGATAAAGCAGTATCGGTGGTAGTTGATGAATTACAAAACATCTCCAAAAACATTTCAACAAATACTGAAATTGAGCAAGTGGCAACAGTCTCTGCGAATAACGATGCTGAGATTGGTAAGATGATTGCAACTGCAATGGAGAAGGTAGGTAAAGATGGTGTAATTACAGTTGAAGAAGCAAAGGGTACTGAAACGGAAGTGAAGACGGTAGAAGGTATGCAATTTGATAAAGGTTATTCATCTCCTTTCTTTGTAACTAATCAGGAATCAATGGAAGCTGAAATGGAGAAACCATACATCTTATTATATGATAAGAAGATTTCTACATTAAAAGAGATTCTACCTTTGTTAGAACAATCAGCACAAACTAATAAACCATTGGTGATTATTGCTGAAGATGTTGATGGAGAAGCATTAGCTGCATTAGTAGTTAATAAGTTGAGAGGTTCATTAAAAGTGGCTGCTGTTAAAGCACCTGGTTTTGGTGATAGAAGAAAAGAAATGTTAGAAGATATTGCAATCTTAACCGGTGGTACTGTCATTTCAGATGAGAAAGGATATACTTTAGAAAAGGCAACGATTGAAATGTTAGGAACTGCTGAAAAGATTACAATTGATAAAGATACAACTACTATTATCAATGGTGGTGGAGATGCAGATGAAATTAAAAATAGAATTTCATTAATCAAATCTCAAATCGAAAAAACTACATCTGATTATGATAGAGAGAAGTTGCAAGAAAGATTGGCTAAATTAAGTGGTGGTGTGGCAATCCTTTACATCGGAGCAACTACGGAAGTAGAGATGAAAGAGAAGAAGGATAGAGTAGATGATGCACTACATGCGACTCGTGCAGCAGTAGCAGAAGGTATTGTTCCTGGTGGTGGTGTTGCACTAATTAGAGCACAAAAGGCATTGGAGAATTTAGAATTACCAAATGAAAGTGATTATAACACCGGTATTAATATCATTTATAAAGCAATTGAAGCACCTTTGAGAACTATTGTAACAAATGGTGGCGGTTCTGCTGAAGTTGTAATCAATGAAGTTAAGAATTCGAATGGTAATATGGGATACAATGCTAGAGCAGAAAAGTTTGAAGATTTAGTGGAGGCTGGTATCATTGACCCAACTAAGGTAACTCGTTTGGCTTTAGAGAATGCAGCATCAATTGCATCCTTATTATTGACAACTGAATGTGTTATTGGAACTAAGAAGGATGAAAAGGATTCAACCCCTCAAATGCCCCCTCAAATGGGATTCTAACCAATAATTAGGGTAAAATTAGTAGGAAAAAGGCTTGGTAATTCAAGCCTTTTTTCGTATATTTGGGTATGAAAAAGAGCGAAGATATGAATTTAGGGTATGCATGTATCAATATGACTATGGGTAAGAAAATTACCACTAACCGAACTATGGTTAAAAAGACATTTGATAATAAAGGATTGGATTATGTATCTGAATTAGCATTAAAGAATGCATCTGATATTATTAAGATATTAGAATGGAATAGATTAAATGGTATAAACTTCTTTCGTTTATCATCTGCACTTATTCCGTGGGGAGACCATATCGATTTAACTGAATTGAAAGATTACAAAGAGATTAAGTTTGAGTTGAAGAAAGCGGGTGATTATGCTAAGTTTTGGAATATGAGAATCACTTGTCATCCAGGTCCGTTTAATGTGTTAGTATCTCCTAATGAAAATGTAATTAGAAACACTATTGCAGATTTGGAATTGCATGGTAAGATATTTGATATGATGGGATTATCTTTAACACCTTATAACAAAATCAACATACATTGTAATGGTGTGTATGGTGATAAAATATCTGCAATGGATAGATTTTGTGAGAACTTTAAGAAACTATCTCCATCCGTTCGTAAAAGATTGACGATAGAGAATGATGATAAAGCATCTATGTATTCAGTTAAAGACTTAATGTATATTCATAACAAAATCAAAACACCGATTGTATTTGATTATCATCACCACACATTTTGTACCGGTGATATGAATGAAGAAGAAGCATTGAAGTTGGCAGTAACGACATGGCCCGAAGGAATTACACCCGTAGTACATTATTCAGAATCTAAAGCACTGCATGAAAACAATATTAAAGAGAAACCGCAGGCTCATTCTGATTATATTAATTCACTTCCTAATACATATGGATTGGATGTTGATATTATGGTGGAGGCGAAGGCGAAGGAGTTGGCAATATTACCATTTATAAAAAAGTAAAATGAAAAATATTTACATACCATCATTGAATGTTTTATTTATATTTTTCTTTAAATCAGGAAGTAGTTTATATACGGCATTCATAGAGAATTGGTTGAAGTGGTTGAAGATAGATTATGATTATTCCGAATTAACCATAGTTGAATCAAAGAATCCAAAAGTATATCTTATGGTAAGGAATCCTTTGGAAAGAGTTGTTACTTCTTTTTATTGGACAAAGACATTTGATATTAAATCAAAAGAGGATAAATTTCCAGTTGATGATTTTTGTAGTTTCATAAATGGATTAGAAGATGAAATCAATATAACAGGTGATAATCATTTGTTACCTCAAACTTGGAATATGGTTAAAGGATTAAAAAGAAGAGAAAGACAATCCTATGAATTAACATATGAAGATTTTTCTAATTTTGATTATAGAACATTTTATCCAAATCTGAATATATCAATAGTTCAGTTGGAGAGTTTCCAAAAGAACTTTGCAGCTCTATTGGGAATGAGTACTCAGATGATGTTCTATCCATACTTTCAAAAATTTGATTCTAATATTGTAGATAGTGTATATTACAATAAAACATTTGGGCAATTTAGTGAGTTGAATACTAATATGGATGCTTATCAAAAGTTATATGTAGTATTTTTATATAATTTTATAGAGAGTTCATTCAAACTTAATACACATCACAACAATCTGACGAGTAGTATGATTGAAATTTTAAGAAAACAATCTGATACAACTGATATTTTAATAAAAGCTAATCAGTTAGTTGATAAAGAATGTAAGTATTTTGGATACAATAATAAACAACATTTGAATAAACACAAATTCGGAATAATTTAAACCTAACTTATGAAAAACAACAATGATGCTAAAATTTATCGAAGACAGATTATAGAAGCAGCAACTGAAGCAAAAGATTACTTCAAAGTTCCCGCCGATATAATTAAAAGTACATCAAATGACGCTGAATTGGGATATAAAATTAGAACAATGTATTGGGATATGGTTAAACAATTGGATGAGCATATCAATCACATTAAATCTTTAAATAAATTAGATGGCAACGAAGGAATTGATTAAAGATGAAATCAAAGAGGATAAAAAATATAATCCATCTTTGATACTATGGAATGATGAGGTTAATAGCTTTGATTGGGTTATTGATTCATTAGTTAAAGTGTTGAATCATAACAAACTACAAGCAGAACAATGTGCATATATGGTACATCATTCTGGAAAGTGTTCGGTGAAAAGTGGAGAAGAGAAAGTATTAAAAGTTTATGCTGAAAAATTAGGAAATTTAGGATTAACAGTATCAATTGAATAATAAAATGAAGAATCCGTTTTGCTACATCAATATTCACAAATGGGAATATAGAAAAGAAAAACACAAAGTTAAAGACCATCCAAACGGAAGGGAATATGTAAGGGTTATAGTTAGAGAGTGTAAATGTTGTGGAAAACGACAACATCATATGTTACCTCAGACAAATGGATGTTTTATGAAATGGTCATCATTTAATGATGTTAAGCAAAACGAAGTTGTTGAATACAAAAGAGTTTGTAAATAAAATTAAAAATATGGATTTAGAAAAAAACTTACAGGCACAATATGATGAAGTGCTACAAAGCGAACCCGTAAATAATATGGGTAAATGGGCTAAGCAAACTAAATTGGATTCTATCAATGAAAAGATTCAATGGGTTACAATGGTAAGAGATATAATCGATGATGATTATGATGAAAATTGTGGATTGGATAAAGAAACTTGGACAAAGGGTTTCATAGTTGGATTTGCAAGAGCATCTGAAGCATTGAAAGAGTTAGAAGAATTAAAAGCAGAAAACGATAATAAAGAAGAATAAAGTTATGAAAAAAGAAGAATTATTAGAAGTATTGAAGGAAAGTGAATTAGTAGTAACCTTTAAGAAAAAAGATGGTACTGAAAGAGTAATGAAATGTACTAAATCATTTGGTATTATTCCAGAAGATAAGCACCCTAAGACAGAGAGAGAAATCAATCCGAAGTTGGATGAGAATGGTAATCCAATAGTTTCAGATTTAATTACAGTTTGGGATGTGGATAGTTTAGGTTGGAGAAGTTTTGATTATAAATCTATCATTAAAGTAGGGTAATCAAAATGGCGGATATAATAGTGTTAGGGCAAACTCTTATGTTGATAGGTAGTAAAGACCCTCAAAGAGCAGAAGATTTGTTCTTATCCGCAAATGGAGAAGTAAAAGAACATAATGAAATAAGATATATTATTATTAAAGATAAACCCGAATCAAATGAAACCGAGTCCGGTAATTGAAGAACTTAGAAAATTAGTTGATACAAAAGAGGAAGTAAAGATTGTAGTTAATCTACAAAAATGGTCTCTTAGTGAAACAACCGAACATTCCGGAGAGTGGAATGGTAAAAACTTTACAATGACAGCATATTGTGATTGGAAAAGAGCATCATTGGAAAGTGGTATGAGTTTAGAAGACTTATTGGAATCAATCGATGAGTGTGAAGGATTGGTTAGTAATATGAGTTCGGGAAATTTTTATGATTTAATGTGTCATGAAATGTCCGATGGTGATATATCATTTGGTGATGTAAATTGGGACGAGGCACCAACTGAAGAAGAGTTAGAAGAGTTAGAGTTGGATGAGTATGATTTATATTGGGATAGTGAGATTGATGAGTGTGAGTATTCATTTGAAGCGGGAAGTGTGTGGAGTATAACAGTTAAGGTTGGAAATGAAGAATTTGAAATAGAAGATAATGAGTAATATATTTGAAGGTGAAGTTTATGAGTATCTTATAAACGAAAGTCGAAACAATAGAAACGGATGGAATGGTAATGCCGGAATGATTGATGGTAATACCGAAATAGATTTGGAAAACTCTAAAAAGGGAGTAGAGTTTATGTCTGCATTTCTGCAAGAGCATAGACCAAAGAGAATATTAGAGACCGGTACAAACTATGGTTCATTCAGTTACATATTGTATAGTAACTTAGAAGAGTTTAAGTTAGATACCTGTGATATAGTAAAGGATAACTCCGAACGATGTATCGATTTCATTAATTCACATTTTGGAAAACATAATGTAACTTTCCACAATATGGATAGCATTGATTTCTTAACAAAGATTAAAGATGAGGGTGGGCAATATGATATGGCATGGATAGACAGTCACCATACATATGATTTCTTAATAGAAGAATTGAGAATAGTTGGTGAAATCACTCCTGGTTTCATAGTGGTTGATGATTTTTGGTTTAGTAAAGAATTACAAATGGCAGTGTTTGATTTTCTAAAAGAGAATGATGTTTATAGATTTCATTCCTTTAGTAATAGAAGAACTCCGATAGGCTCTATTGTCGTATTACAAAAAATGAGATAATTATGAACTCACAATTAGAAGCATTAAAGAAACATTTGGAATCCGATGAGGGTAAAGCATCTCTAAAACGATTTGTTGAAAAGATGGCTAATAGATATACTGTCAGACAACGATGGGTTGAAAAGATTCATACTTACTATGGTAATGATATTGATTCATTAACTGAAAAGCTAATGGATAAGTATTACTCAAAAGAGTATAGTGATAGGGAATATCATAAATGTCATTGCGAACCAAGAGAACCCCTATTATGGGTGTTGA
>JACCDP010387406.1_pt1 | contig 10015 bp, 17 predicted proteins | sample 7445841 | NCBI WGS metagenome assembly JACCDP01 (sample SAMN15323441, study PRJNA562643) | freshwater metagenome | isolation source: river surface water | place: USA:Blue River Watershed | collected 2017-08-17
ACCTAAATCTAATTCATCTAAAAGACCGTATTTTTTAACAAACTTAAAAAATGTAATTAAGTCATTAAAATACGGCTCAATGTCGTCATCAAAATCACCATTGTTAAAAACACTAACTAAATCTTTTGCTCTTTCTAAACTCATACTTATAAATACTAAAACTCTACGGGTTTATCTTTGAAAAGAATTTTAGTTGGTCCTAAAATTTCATATCCGCCTTTTTTATTTCTAAAAATATAAACATCATCTGATGTGTAAGAAGCAAAAACAAAATAGTCTACAGGTTTTTTATCTAACCCAGTTACGTTGTACGTATTAACCAAATATCCGTCTTCTGTTTCTTCAATACTTGTTAAAGGTTTTACTTGGAACTTTGCGGATTTATTTGTTTTCTCACTGGTCATTACTATATCAATACCTGACCTATCTGATGTTGAACCTGGTAAAAATCTTTTAGATAATTTCCATTCAGGTAATTCTTCTAATACTTTGGATAAAAACTCGTGAGCCCTTCTTTCATTCATCTCACCCCTCATAAGTGATGTTGCGTTCAACTCAACCAAGTCTTTTAATATTGGACCTTCTTTAAAAATCTTATTTCTATTTCTTGACATCCACGATATAAAATCTTTTATAGAGTCTTTATTTGTTAAATCATTTGATGTTTCTTTTTTCCATAGATTAACTAAATACTTTCTTACTTGTGGGTTTGTATCAAAGTAATTCATTATTGACCAATCTCCACCTTCTTCTTCATAATCATCAAGACCTTTTTCTTTCATTAAATCAAAAACGGTATATATACTAACAACACCACCACGTCCTCGTGGTCCTCTACCTTCTTCGTTTGACCAATTGGTATTTCCGTATATGTCTTTTAAGATATAAAAAACTTTATCTTTGAATGTTTTAGTGAACTCAGGACTTTCAATAGTTATAATACTCTCTGCATTACTATCGTCAGTATTACCATCTAAATCTAATTCAAGTTGTTCTTGAACTATATTCATCAATGATTTTATTCTTAGTATATCTTCGTTAATATTTTTCATTACGCTAATCTAATTTCTTCGCTACTACCAGTAAATGATTCTTCATAGTTTTGGTTGTATTCTAAATTCATTTTTTTATTTTCTAAATTGAAATATATCTTACCATTACCACCTGCATTATTTTCAAATCCCGCGGCAAATAAATCTAACATTTCATAACCTAAATTTTCTATATTGGTAGAATAATTACCGTCTTCAAGAGAACCACTATCACCATAACCCTCAAAATTAATTTCAAATTCAGTTTCACCATCATTTTCATCAATTAAAGATTGTACAAAATTATCATCATTTAATTTTTCATATAATCTTGCACCATTTGTATTCCACCAACCTCTAGGTTCTTTAGATAATTCTTCAAAAGTTTTATAGTGTTCATAATAGCTCGTATCTTGAGTATAAATTGTTGTATGAATTTCAAATGTTGATGTTATGGGTGAATAATTAATTTCTAAATTTGCGGTACCTGTACATTCATTACAATCAGTTTCATCGTCTAATATATCATTGTATTCTTTTGCAAAACTTTCGATTAATTCATCAAAGTAAGTTTCAATATTACCTTCATATTTTAATTGACTCATGTTTGACCAAGCAAAATCTAATCCACCATCTTTCCTATAATAATAATAACTCCAAGTAATATCAGTATCGTCCATTGTTGCACGACAATATAAATTAAACTTTTGTAGTTCTTTTTTTAATTCTTTAGGAACTTCAATTTCTTTCATAATAATAAATACTTCGATGTTTAATCTTCAAACTCTAATTTTTGAGTTCTTGTCACCCACAATGGTCTTTCACCTGACATTAACACTCTAATCCATTCTGATGCCGATGGAATATGACCATCACAATCCTCTCTTACGTGTTGTTCTCCAACATATCTTGTGTATACCGTTTTACCATCACTGTTTTTAAATTCAGGACCAAATCTTTCTTGCATTTCAAAAATACCTTCTGAGTGATGTCTAAACGCTCTATGTAAAGAATGACCATACCATCCTTTGGTTTCGTCTAACCAATTATGTAAATGGATATAATCTTCCCATTTCCCACCAAACTTTTTGGCGGAACTTTTGGCATGTAAAATTGGGTGCGCCATATTTATTCTTCTATTGTTGGAAAAAAGTTTATCATTTCTTTTAGTGTGAATTGTACAGGGACATTACCCTCCATTAAAACTTCAAAGAAGTCTCTTGTTAGTTTGTTTCTGTATATGTCTGAAAATAGTGCGGTCAAATCTGATACATAATCTTTATGGTGATATTCAATACCAGTAATCTCTTTGATATTACCCCACATTAAATATACCGTATTACCCTTGAATTTACCCAATTCTATTTTGTTGGGTGTCGATTCGCAAATCATCCCTTCATTGTCATCCTCAAATACTATCATCTTTTTTTTAGGTAGATAACTAATAACGTAGTATTCTCTAACAAAATCTCTTACAACTTTTTCTATTGCCATAACATATAAAATTTAGTCAATATTTATAAATAAATAAACCAAAAAACATTATCAAATGGGTTACACAAGAGAACAGGTCGAGGCTGCCGTTAAAGCCAAAGGATATGTCTACTTTGAAGACACTAATAACAAAGGGTTTGATGTCAATATTATTGGTGTCAGAAATTCTGCAACAGGTCAGAAGGTTACAAACGCTTTTGACGATTTAATAACTTTAAGTTATAAAGATGAAACAGGAGCTTGGAAATATCACGAATGGCCAGCTACTACCGACCCAGGTAAAAAAGGTGTGATGGAGTATCACAACGCGGCTGGGGTTGCTAGACTTGTTGAAGGTCAATACAGAGGTTCACACGGAATTGGTCTTCACCAAGGAAAATACGAAGCACTTAAACAACAAAAACCTGTTAAAGTTTATCGTGATGCTAATCGTGATTTAACTTATGATGAAAATAAAATCGCCGAAGGAGTATTTGGTATCAATATTCACAAAGCAGGTGCCGATTCAACTTATGTTGAGAATTGGAGTGAAGGTTGTACTGTATTTAAAAAATCTGCAGATTTTGATGTATTTATGTCTATCTGTAGAAAGGCTCGTGAAAAACACGGAAACTCTTTTACTTACACATTAATTGAAAGTTCAGATATTAAATAATGTTATCAGGGATTTATAAAATAATTAACAAAATAAACGGTGATTTTTATATTGGTTCGTCTAAAAATATTTTGAGACGAAAAAATGAACATATAAAAAAATTAAACTCTAACAAACACCAAAACACAATTTTACAAAGAGCGTGGAATAAATATGGTGAGTTAAATTTTGAGTTTTTAATTGTTGAACTTTGTACTATTGATTTACTAATGGAAAAAGAAAATACTTACCTATCTAAAAAACCTAAATACAATATTGTTAATGTTGCTAAAGGTGGTGATACTATTTCAAATAATCCTAATCGTGAGTTAATCATAAAAAAAATATCAAAAAATAGTTCAGGTATAAATAACCCTAACTATGGTGGTAAATTCATTAATGAAGAGTGGTTAAAAAAGCAAACACTTTCTAATAGTAAAGTTCATTTAATGATAACAGATACACTTACTGGGGATATTTTTTATTTTATAAATTCAAAAGAGGCTGCAAAATATTTTAATTGTTCGTCAAGTGCAATCAGAGAAAATAAAAAAAACAATTGGTTACTAAAACGGAGATTTAGAATTGAGGATAAATAAAAAAAGGGGAGGTTTTACTTCCCCTTTCTTTTTTTAAAGTATCTATAAGTTAGATAACCCGTTAGTACAATTACCGTCAATGATAGACCGATACCGTGTACATAACTTTCAATTACCATCATCATTCTTGTTCGTTTAGAATTTTAAAGTTTCCGTCTTCAACCTCAACCATAATCATGCCATCTTCACCATTAAGGTAACCAGTTATTGATTCATCCAAATCTAATTCACTTGGTTTCATAACAACTTTGTGTCTTTTAGTTAATGATAACTTTGGTTTTTGAATTAACTTTATTTGGTCATCATTTTTACATTCAACGACACTTGGGTATTGGTCTCCTACCGTTACAATTGCGGTATCACCAATAACTACATCTTCATCTACCGTCAAATATGGTTCATCTTTAACAATAAAAAGTTTAAAAATCTGTTTCATATTATAAATGTAGATTACATAATTAATAAGTGAACCTTAGCAGTCAGCATCCATTAATTTGTAGTCATCTAAAATATCGTTTAAAACTTTTTCAACTTCATCAGCTAATTTACCATCAGCCAAATTCAATAACATTTGATTCAAATCAACAACACCTCCTGTTAAGTAGTTGATGTCCATACCGAATATAGAAACCGCAGTAAATAAAATGTTTGAGTCAAATACATTACTTGGAATATCGATTGTAATAGAATCAATTTGTAAGTAGTAACCATTATCTTCAGGTTTGTTAACATCACAGATAATTGTTAAAGTTCCTGTTGCCTTACCTTTTACATCAGAAGCAATAACAGGGATTGTACCAGACATTGCAGGAATTGGGTCTTGCCAAATTTTGTAGTAAGCCTGAGCAGTTACTTTAGGAATGTTCATATCCATAGAAATACTAAACACATTTTGATTATCTGTTTTAGCAACCATATCATAAACTTTAGTAACTTGAATAGTACCAACTCCTTTGATGTTCATCAATCTGAATTCATATCCTCCTGACATATCTAAATAACCACAAAGGTCCTTACAAGCGTCTCTCCCTTTTTTACATTCTTTTGTACAACAGTTGTTACAAGTCCAGTCAACCGCAGAACATCCACCGTGACATATGTCATAAGCAACATCACAAGCTTCAACACAAGCATCATCAATAACACTCCAAGTATATTTGTCGTGAACATAAACTTCATTACAAAACTCAATGTCGTTGATAACTGATGTTTTATCACAATCAGAAGATACTTTAAAAGTCATCCCTTGAATTTGTGGTGATTGAATAATTGTATTCAATGTGTTTAAGATTACTGTTTCAACCGTATTTGGGTCTACAGCTTGTTCTTGTCCTCTAAACAAGTTTTTAATAAATTCAATAAGTTTTTTCATAATAGTTAATTTTATAAATAAATAGTCCTTAAAAACAAAAACCCCCAACTTTCGCTGAGGGTTTCTTTATAGTAGGTTTTTTTATTACTTAATTTTTGTTCTACCAACAGTAGAAATTAAACCTCCACCGATAACAGCACTACCAGCAGCCATTGCTAAAGCCATTTCTAAGATATCATCAGCACCAAGACCACCCGCCATAGGAATTGCCATCAATGCACCTGCAAGAGCAGTAAGACCCATAGTTGATAGTTTTCTTCTCCAATATTCTTTTTTAGTAATGTCTTTTGGTTGGGCTTCCGAATAATCTTTATATTCATAATCTTCGTTCAAACCACCTTCAAGTTCTTGTTCTAATTCTTGAGCAACATCAGGATTTTTTTCAAAAAATCTAACTAACCTTCTAAAGTTTCTGTTATGTGCAATTTCAGCAGGTACTTCCATTTGAGAAAAATCTGACTCAGCTTCCATTTCTTGTGAGTCTGCTACCCACTGGTCTTCATCTTCTTTGATGATTCTTCTTACCAAGTTGATAAGTTCTGATTCTGTTAATCTTATAGTTCTTTTCATTTTTTATCTTTTTTTATATAAATACTTTATATTTTATAAACATCTTTGAATATTACAAATGGTTCGTCAAAATCTTCCATTTTGTATCTATCTTCCTCGTCTATATCATCCATATCACTATAATTTGCAATTGTTAATTCATATGTAAAAATCTTATCGTTTGCATTTAATTCTTCATACTCTTCTAAAGTCATTTTGGTATTTTCAAACTTCATAATTTTAGAACCAACAACAACAATACCCATATGTCCAATTTCAAAATACTCTTCTCTAGTTTCTTCAGTACCGCTACCATAACAATATTCACAATCTACAGTTCCGTAACCACCACAATCACGACATTCTAATTCTCTATCACCTTCACAAGTTACACAGTTAATTTCTCTTTCACCGTCACAACTTACACAATTAACTTTTCCTGAACCAACACACTCACCACATTGTACTTCTACCTCATCACCTTCATCGTCATATTCTTCAACTTTTCCATCACCGTCACATTCACCGCAATCTTCAGTACCTGAACCAGAACAATCATAACATTCTTCTTTACCACTACCATCGCAACTATCACATTCTACATTACCTGTACCATCACATGAATAACAGTCATTTTGACCTCCACCACCACAAGCATGGCATTCAACCTCTTTTGTTCGAGTGTCGTCGTAAATTTCAATTTCGTATTGATAAAGATTATTTATGATTTTTTCAATTAATTCTGGTTTTATGTTACCTCTTAATAACATAAAGTAGGTTGCAAAAATAGTTTTTATCCGTTGTCTGCTGTTTTGTAATTTAGAAAATAGAACACCAACCAAGTGGTCTTTCTCTGACAAATACTTTAAATTGTTCAAAGTTTTTTTAGTACCTTCACTTTCAACATAATTTTTGAAGGCTCTTGCAACTGATAGAATGGTTTTTGTTTCTTGGTCCATATTATATAAATATAGTCATAAATAAAAACCCCTCTTTTAAGGGAGGGGTTCTTTATATAGTTTGTTTCAAAGAGTCAAAAATAGGTCAAAAAGGGAGTTTTAAGTTTTAATCAAATGACTTTTGAGTATTTGAAATTTCTGTTTAAGTCGGTTCGTTATCTTCATCAATTATCCATCCAGTCGGATACTAATTGTAGAACAACCATCACTTTCTAACCCTATCCACAAACCATATTAAATTTCTGTGGTTGCGTTGAAGGTATCCAACTTGTCTTGGATTTCTTCAATTTTTGCTTCCAACATTTTAATCTCTTGGTTTCTACTTACCAAAGAGATTTCTGAGGTTAAAACCACTTCACTTTCCATTCTAAAACGGTCACGATTTGATTTCCCTTCAGTACAGTCCATTTTTTTTAGGGCTGCAATTGTTGATTTCATTTCTGACATCCAAAAGATGTCTTCCATCACAGGTGTGTTTGCGATGTGGATTTTTGCTTTCAAAGACGCCAACTCTTGTGTGTCTTTTTGGATTTCTTTATACAACATCTGTGTGCTGTATGGTCTTTGGTTTCCAACCTCAACTGAGTTGTGTTGTTGCATCAACTTCGTGTTCTCAGCGATGTTTTTAACCAGTTTGTTTTTCTGTTTAAGTGCCTGTTTAATTGTCATCTTTTCTTTATTTGTTTTGAAAGTATAAATAATCTTTTTTACTTGGTCAATCGAATTGTATCTAAATTATAATAACAATAATGATTTTTTTCATCGTGACAGTGGTCCACAACAACAACCATTGAATCAGTTCTTATAAAATATGCATTACCATATGCGTCACAATTAGTTTTTGATGTTTTACAACCTGTTAATAACACCAACCCTAAGATTAAACTAAACTTCTTCATTTTCTTCTTCTTTAATTTCCAATTTTAATGACCAAGGGTCGAAGCAAATAAATGATTGGCATTGTTTAACTTCATTAACCATACAGTCGTAGTAATAATCACCTTCCATTATAGGTTTCTTTATTACAGTTTCGTAAATATTTCCTTCGTGTTCTATAATCATTTTAAAAATCTTAAATAATAAACTTCACATAACAAAACAAATGTTAAAGTTGACATTATAAACCCTATTCGGTCTTCTATATAAAATGTCCCACCCATTATAAATAATACAATTAAAAATAACGGTACATAATAAATTCCTTTTTTCATCGCCCAAATCCTACTTTACCTGAACCTTTTATTGATGGCGCTTTTTTCAATCCTTCAAGGTTATCCATCACTTCCTCAAATTCTCTTCCCATAACGATAGTTGAAATTACAACTTCTTTCAAGTGTGATAGAGACATTCCTTCAGTTCTTTTCACCCATTCTTGAACGTCAATGCCTTTTATATCTTCTTCGTTTAATTTGTGGCGAATGTAGGCTTCACGAATTTCATCATTTGGTAGTTCAACTTTGTATCGTCTATCAAAACGAGATGGTCGGTTTGTAATGCGGTCTTGTAATTTCTCAGGGTAGTTAGTTGTTGCGATATATACAACATCTTCAATTTGTTTTACACCATCCAAGATATTTAACAATCTACTTGTTGAATGACTATTCTCACCGGCAATTGAGTCGATGTCTTCTAACAATACAATTAATGGTCGGTTAGGTTCAATCTTTCTAAATGTAGCAATGAAATCCATAAAGTAATCAACATCATCTTGGTCTTTAATGTTGATGATGATGCCATCATTTTCAATCAATTGTTTTGCAATTAATTGGATGATACCTGACTTACCACAACCTGGTTCACCATACATTAGAATACCACGTTTGTGAACAAAGTTATATTCTTTATATTTGTCTCTACGGTCCCAAAAGTTTTGAATGTCTTTTAAGATATCCATAATTTCATATGATGGTAATTGATACAACTCATCTGTTTTGAATGGTTGTTTCTTTAATGTGTGTTGGCTTAGTTGTCGGTTCCAAACAACTTCATAAATACCTGCCGGCACTTTCGGAACTGAAGTAAATGCTGGTGTAAACTCTTCATCTTGTAATGTTCCCCAACATGTTGGTGAGTTACTCACAGGTTTATCTTCGTCGTGTCTATGACTTCTAATAAATTCATTTCTTGGTGTGTCCATTTCAGCGTCGTCTAATTCAATTTTTAAATCTGCAATATAATCTTCTAATTCGTAATCTTTCATTTTTCAATATGTTTTTCAAGTTCTTTCCAATCTTCTATTTTAACTGCAACTCTTGTTCCATCAATAGTAAAAAATACTTCATTTGGGAATACCATTGGGTCTTCAATTTTTTTGGGGTTAATAGTAATTCTATGGTAAAAAGTACTATCCCCAGCAAATCTTACCAAAACATCTTTAATCATAGTTTATTTGCAATTGTTTTGATTGTTTCTTCATCCTCATTTGAAAGTCTGTGTCTGTTATTCATTAGATTGATAAGTGTTTTCTTCCACTCCTCATCTAAAAAACTCATACTTTCATTTTTACTTGTGTTTGTTGATATTACCACACCTTCACTAACAAGTAAATCAACTAACTTTAAAATTTCACGGTCTGATAAATTTTCATAGATGTCATTTACATCTAATTCTACTTCTGCTTCTGTCCAAAATGTTGCCATAGTTTTTTCTTTTTTAAAGTATAATAAAAAAAGGTGACTCCATCAATGGGAGTCACCAACATTATTTTTCTCCCCGTAGATTAAGTAATCGGGGTTGATGACTTTACCTACTTTGTGTCTGTCACCAGTAATAGATTTAACAACAACACCTTCGTGTGGTACTTTAGTTCCTTCAATCATATTACCAAAAACATGTTTGTCTTGTTCTTCTTTTGACCAAAGACCTTGGTAAAGGACCTCAACTATTGGTAAATCCAAAGATTCAAAAATTTCTTTTTCACCATCGTAACGTAAGTACTGACCATTTAACTCAACATCAAATCCTGCGAATTTAATATCGTTTAATCCGTACTCGTAATTTTTTTGGATTCCGTGTCCATAGATTTCACCATATAAAATGATACCATCACCCAAAACTGTAGTATCACCTGTTTCTTTAACTTTTTTCCAAAGTTTAGATTTGATGTCATAAGTATCTGCAATTGTTCTCCACACGTCAGTAGAGTAAAACCCTTGTGAATCAGAACCTTTCTCTACGTTATGAGAACCATAAACATATTCATATTCAACCCATTTAGCCCCGAAGAACTTTCTAACGTGGTCTAAAAATGATAGTTTTTTCTTTCTTACAATACCATAACGAGCATTTGTTCCGTGAAGTTTACGAGTGATTACAACTTCATCTTCTTCATTAAACATTTCAGGTGCATTTTTCAAGTTAGGGAACTTGTAGTAAAC
>JACCDP010626828.1_pt1 | contig 10015 bp, 16 predicted proteins | sample 7445841 | NCBI WGS metagenome assembly JACCDP01 (sample SAMN15323441, study PRJNA562643) | freshwater metagenome | isolation source: river surface water | place: USA:Blue River Watershed | collected 2017-08-17
GCCTTGAGCTCAGCCGGCAAAGACCAGGCCGATATCCTTGCTGATGCCAAAGGAGCGCAGTGGAAGGCACAGATCGCCCTCGCCCTCAGCCAGCATACCACCGCGACAACTGGCTGGATTGCCGAGCGGCTCAACATGGGCACGGCAGGCAACGTCAGAAAAATACTCAGCGGCAGTAAGGGGTCAGACCGCTTCTGACGGATAACGCTCAGAAGCGGTCTGACCCCTTACTGTCTCGATTGATCAATCCTTACGCGGGCGGGTGACGTAAAGGCCGAGGACTCCGAGACCGATGGCCATCAGGCCGGCGCCGGAAAGGTCTTCGCCGCCCTTATGCATACCCAGCACGAAGCAGACGCCCGTGATAATCCATCCGTAGCAGAGAAAGCGGGCGCACCCGGCGGGGATCGGAATCATGAGCCCAGACTGACGACCGGGAATCTGAGGGCAATATACTTGCATAATAATAGCAGTGCCCGGCCAGACGAACGATTATTTACGTTCGTCTTAAGGCAGGCCGGCCCCATCTTACCAGAGGTCACTCCTGCCCACCCCATCAGAACATACTACCATGCGTGACATGAGCTGGGATAGTTTCGTCGAACAGCCCGACGTACTCGTGGCCTTGCGTAAGCTTGACCCGAAGGTCGACGACATGACGACCTATCAGCGGAGGAGGCTGGTCTGCGGTAATGCCGCCACGATCTTCGAGACCACTCCGCCGGGCTGCCCGGGCATGCCTGGATCCCTTTCGGTCATCGAATGGGAGGGGTATTACATCGTGGTCAGCCGAAGCGGAGACTGCTTCGGGCCCGTGAGTTCATTCCAGGACGTGATCGACGGCGGCGCCTTGCCGACCGGCGAAGAAGACCCGGTCGTCGACTGCTCGCTAAGCGACGAGGAGACCTTTGCCATGGCCTCCGAAATGGTCGGCCTCAAAGGCGGCATCGTCATCAACGGCGAGAAGATGGTCGTGAACGAAGAGACGCTCACCCCCGACTGGCGCGCGCCGCTCGGCGAAGAGAGGGATGGGCTCGTCTGCGTCGGCTCGGGCGATCATCGCGACTTCTTCACCTGGGATGAGGCCGAGGAATGGCTGAGCGAGGCGACGAGTCAGTTCACCCAGCTGCGCGACGGCATCGATGAACTCGGGGGCGATCTCGCGTCCTTCGACGACGCCCCTTATTCCCATCAGTCTTTCATCACGGATACCCTCGGGCTGGAACTCTACCGCTATTTCTATGACCTAGGCCCAGGCCGATCCGGCTATGAAACCTACGCCTGGGGTTCCCCTGGCGCCGATGCCCGGGAGTGGGCGGAGATCTACGCCAACGTCGTCGCCTCCCTCAAATCGCGCCTTCCTAACGACGTCGACACCGAGGAAATCGGCGACGATTTGGACGCGCTCTTCGAACTCCTACGCGAACACGACGTCCGACTCTGATGACACAGCCGACGTTTACCCGACGAAAGTCCTGACTTATTCCTTCAGACATGAGTACCGAACCCCCGTCCGGAGAATCTCACCCTCGCCGCCGACTCGGCGAAGTCTTTGGCGGTTTCGCCAGCCCTAATCCGGGCGTCCCCGGCGGCCACAGCGTCGTCGATGCTGTGGACTTTGTGCGCCAGAAAGCCAACCAGGGAGATGCCGAGGCGCAGTTCCAGCTGGCTGTCATCTACCAGAACGGGCGCCTTGTGCCCCAGGACCAGCCGCAGGCCAGGGAGTGGCTGCTCAAGGCTGCCACGCAGGGCCATGTGAAGGCCATGTTCAACCTCGGCGTCACCTATGGCGATGGACAAGGCGTGCCCGTGGATGACGCGGAGGCCTTCAAGTGGTATCAGGCCGCCGCGAGCGAGGGCGACCCCAGGGCTCACTTCAACCTCGGGTCTTTCTACATCGCGGGACGCGGGACACCCATCGACGGCCCCAAGGCCAATGAGCACTGGTTCGAAGCCGCTCTACGGGGAATGCACTTGGCGCAGGTCCGTCTGGCTCTGTCCTTTGCCCGCGGAGATGGAGGCAAGGTCGACCACCAGCTCGCCTTCGTCTGGGCCTATGTCGCGAAGGATAAGGACGCCAACGCCCGGATCATCCTGGACGCCGTCACCCAGGCCATCTCCGCCGAGGAAGTGGCCGCATTGGAGCGAGAAGCCCATAGCGTCATCCAGATGATGCGAACCATCGGCCCTAACGAGAAGCGACGCTTCAGCCAAGAGGACGGGGCCTGAATTCGTGGAGGGTCCGAGAGCTCGTGGCCGAGAACCCTCTCACTCGTGCCGCAGGATATGCTTCGGGGCGACCTTGATGCACTTGCCGGGGTTGGTCGCCACGAAGTGCTTCACCTGCTCGAGACTGTGGCCGGAGAGGTCGGCGACAGGCTTTTCGCACTTACTACAGTGCATGTCGCCGTTATCGAGGCGTACCAAGTAGAGCGCCCCCATCGCGCCCAAAGGGCACGGATGGCGGATGGGCTTAAATGAGCTCGGCTCAGGCTTTAGCGTCATCGGAGTCCTCCCCCTCTATCATACCCATGGTATCCTCCGCGAGCGGAGGCGTGCTCTCGTCAGTCATGATAGGCAGACCAATGGTGCCAAGGATCAGTTCCTGCTCCCCCGCCGGAGCTTGGAGAATCTTACGGAGAACGTGCTCGACCATCAGCAGGTCGAGCTTCGCAGGCAGGCATCGGATGAGGATGATGGCCAGTTCAGGGGCATACCAGAACTGATCGCGGACCTTACGATGCGGTCCGCCGTCCATGTAAGGAGTAGCCAGGCGGGCGGCGATGAAGGCCAGGAACAGCAGCGCCGGGAAGTCGGCTGGGCGCAGGGAATACTCCTTCAAGTTGGTCTTCCTGGCCGGCCGCGGAAGGCCGGCACCAATGGCCGCGTTGATGGCATCGATGGCATCGCCGTCGAGGCCGCTGGCCGGCAGCCACAAAGCCGCATCGGCATAGTCATCGAGACGTCGCCAGACCGCGGGCAAGGCCTGACGCAGCTTCGGTCGGTGCTTTTCCTCCGCTAAGGCTGCGGCTGACTCGACCAGGGCCACCTCTGAGAAATCGGCCGAAGTCGTGGCTTTCCATGCCTGCTGCACTAACTTTACGCGGGTGAAATCGTCGTACATGGCCGGCCTACTTCTTGATCAGCCAGTAAATCCAGCCCCAGAAGAGGCCTTTGAGCGGGGCCAGGATCAGACCCGCACCCATCGCGACGGCCAAGCCCTCGCCGCGGCCGTTGAGGTAACCCAAGACGCAACCGATGAGGAACAGGACCCAGGTGGCTTTCCACCAGCAGGCCCAGTAGGTGACTTCAGGGGTGTTCTCCATTGGATTTTAAATATGACAAGCCGAACATCGGCTCAATAAGTTTCTAGTGCCATGTTTGCAGTACGGCAGTTAACCTTACCTTGGGCCAAGTCTGACATTACGAGTTCCCGATCTTCAACAACCAGCATCTCAACTGCTCCATCGAGGCGGAAGAAGTCGTCGAAGCCATCAAGGCGGCCAATCCGGGCATCGAGATAAAAGCCCCCTGACCGGCCGTCATTCCGGACGAACTATTTACAGAGCTTGGTCAATAACCCCTGGCGACGATAGCGCGGAGTTCCTTCATCATGGCGTAGTTCTCGGCGCGGAGCTTGTTGAAATGCTCGATCTCAGCTCTCCAATTCTTCGAATCAGGCTGGCAGCTCCGCACGAAAACCTCGATCTGGATCTCCTTGGCATAAATCGCCGAGCGTAAGCGCAGAGCGGCCGCATGGTCAGACGCCAGGACGTCGTGGGACGAACCGCGCAGCTTGGGGTCAGGGAAATTGGAGCCGAAGGAAATCAGGCCGGCGAACACCGGACCCGGAATCAGGAGCAAAAGCAGCAAGGCGATCCTCATGAAGCCATGCTCGCCTGATTTTATTAGAAATCAATGCGTTTCATGGCGTCCACCGGCAATGGCAAGGGGTTTGGGCTTTCCCGGGTCCCGGCTAGGAATTATGAAAGGCTACCACCCCGAACGATGCTCAAATTCCCGGCACCGACCCCTTTTTCACCCACGCAAGAAGACCTGGATCGTCTGGTCGCGGCCTTGACGCCCGAACACCAGACTTTGGCGCAGGCGGAGGCCGACGGCGAGATGAAGGAGCTCGCGAAGGTCGCCCCGCAGCGCTGGGACCAGCGCTACAGCTTCAAACATCGTTTTGGGAGATTCTTCAGCCACCCGGGGATGGGCATCAAGAACGTCGCCTTCAGCCTCATCGTCTCGCTCTTCGTCGTCTTTTTCCGACTTCTCTTCCTACCCTTACACCTGGCCATCCTGATCGCGCGCCTGCCGTTCAGGCCTGCGAAGGATACCTACCACTCGGTGATGCTGGCGGAGCGCCGGGGCCAGAGCTCACGACCGGGCACGTTTGCTCCGGTCCGGCTGGACAGAGATAGCATCCGCTCTTTCGACGACCTGACGGATAAGGTAATCAGCTACGAACAGATGCTCGAATATGCGAATTACGGATCTTCGCGAAAAATGGACCTGCTGGCGATATGCGCCGAAATCAGCCCGCGCTTGGTCGAACCGCATAGATTTGCCAATCTTAAGCGCAACCAATCCGTCAAGGCGGCCAATGAACGGAGACATGAACACTTCGTCAGAAAAGCCAACGTGACATTTCGAGAGCCGGAGATTTCGCCCCGACTGCCCCAGCGTGCTTTCATCAATAGGCTGACCCTGGAGCAACAAGAAGCCATGGAGACGCGGGAAAGAAAGGCCTTGCTGGATTTCTGGGCGACCTCGGTTTCCGTCAGCGATGGCCCCTGCCCTTTTTCGTTCCGCTATGAGTATCATGAGGTCGATGCCAGGCCTCATACCGTCCGGATTGTCTTCGACTTCACATCCCGCATACTACGCATCAGCCGACATGAGGTGCGCCACCTAGATAGGGAAGAAGGTGGGGCAACCTTCCTTAAATGGAAGGCCACCACCTCGCCTGACTACCTTCCCGACGAAGAAACCGGCCACTTCGAGCGGAAACCATCCGCAAAACTCTGGCAGGATTTCGCCGAGTATCTGATCGCAGAAAAGATGCACGAACGCGGCGTAAGCCTGAACGAAGAGCCTGTCCGGCAGACTTCATGGACGCTGGACGTCGAGTTCGGCGACTATGAAGTCCATGTCGGCGACAGCCAGACCGGACCCATCGGGGATAAGCTTTCGCTGATGGTGGGCAGGCTTATCGCCTGAGCATCCATTTTCAGGATTAGTCCTGGTTCGACCTCTAACAATCATGACGAAATTCGATGCTAACAGCATCGGGGAATACTTATCGTCATGATGGCCCGGCCTTTGGCCTGAGTGCGGGCCTTAGGGGGCTTCGATTTCTAAGAGCAAAGCGGAAAGGACGAGGACCGCCGCGCCGAGCCACACCATGTAGGCACCTACGGTGAAGTGGAACGCCGCGTCAGGTACATACGTTATGGAAGCAATCTTACCTTCAGCCAGATTCTTGGCGAGAAAGGGCAAAGCCGCCGCCACCAAGGCTAGGGCAACGTTCTCCGCTTTCGACCGGCGCATACAGCTGGCCGCGACCGCCAAGACCGCGAGCACCAGGATCGGCGCGACGAAGGCGGCCAACGTACCCTCCGCCAGCTTCGTCGGCACCAGGCCGGAGACAGCCAAGGGCAGGAAAGCGCCGACCACCAGCAAAGCGGCGCCGATGAGGACAGAGAACTGGGGCTTATGCATGTGCGGATGGAGAATTAACGAAAGCGATACTCGTAAATACGGTCAGCCTCTTTGCGCCAGTCGCCGGCCTGGCCCCACTGGACAAGCTTGCCGTCGTGGAAGTAGAGCCAGAAATCGCGCCGTTGGCCTTGGAACATCGCAGCTCCGACCCCGAGAGTTAATACGGTCAGCGCCGACTTGCCGACGACCGAACCCACCGTCTCGTCGGTAGGCATGGCCAGCTTGTACTCAAGGACCTCGACCGTCTGCCCATACTTGTTCATCAACGCCCCACGGGCCACCGTCGGGCTACCAAGGCGCTCCCTTACCTCCTGCTTGGTCATACCAAGGCTGACTTCCGAAAGATTAGAAGAGTCGGTGGCGCACCCGACCATAAAGATGGTAAGCATGAGCATTATGGCGGCTGATCGCATAGGGGAAATTAGGGCAGACATGTATATCTATAACAAACCTATTTAAATAAACCCCGGAAAGGGTCAGGCTATTAGTCTCCGTAACGTAATTTCACCTATTGTGCTGACGGGTGGTTATACCCCATAAGAAGACCATGGACGACACACTAGGCGCCTTTCAGACCATCGAAGATGCCCAGGCTGCCTTCCCTTCGCCTGAGGCCTTCCGATTCGCCCTGGTGGACGATGTTCACTCAGGCACAGGCCGCTTTGACGACCTCGAGCCGATGGAACTCCTGAAGGCTTGCGGAGTCGACGTAGGCAATATCGACAAGTTCTGCCTCTCGCAGGTCTGCACGGACCGTCGTGCCATGCTCGCCGGCCGGGACATGGACTGGCGCTATCGTTACACTTATCGGATCGTCGGCAAAAGCCGCCGCTCCGTCCGTTTCCAGACAGAGCATGGCGACGGGGGTGTCTGTGAAAACATCGAAGGTCCTTACGTCTACACCCGGCCGTTCAAAAAGCGACGCTGACCGACAAGGCTCAGTGAGATCATGAGGACGCACCGTGCCCTCATGTCCGCGTAACGACATGGTTCTTTTGGTCGTTTTAAGTAATGCCTCTGGTCGTGTTACGGCCCGACGGCGAGTTCGGCTAGCACCTAGGCTGAGGTGGACCACGCCCGGACTAGCTCGTCGGCGCTGGCTAGGCTTTCGTTGAGTCGAAGGGTCCTGTCGTTTCTAATCCACCTGAAAGTGCTGCGCAGCTCGGCCTCCATGCGGGCTCGTAGCGTCTTTTTCGCCCAGGCCTTTCCAGCGCGAGTGAGTCGAAAGAACGTCCCATTCATCTTCTGTCGGAAGAAGACTGCCTGTTCGTAATAGCCAGCCTCGATCAGCTTGTTATCGACCCAGCCGACATGCTTGACGCTGAACCAGCCTTGGCGCTGTAGGTCGGCACGGGTGCCTGACAGCTTGATGGCCTCCGGAAGCCGGAACGCGGCCAGGGCTTTATCATAGTTCTTCTTCTTAAGGTACCTCCGTCCCTTGGCGGTCAGACGGTAGTAGACTATGCCATTCCCCCAGCCGGGAGACTCTGCCTCGAGCCATTTGACGCGTACGGCGTGATCTAATTTCGATAGAAACACCCTACCGTCACCGCGGCCGATCTTGGCCGAACTAGACTCCAGGTGCTTGGCGGACCTCCAGCCATCTTGGTTGTAAGCGATCGCCTTCTTTTGCTGCAAGGTGATGGGCATAAAAATGTGATACCATGCTAAATCTGGCGCTGCCTCAAACAAGTCGAAACCGCCCTGCCTAGACCTTCGGCATCAAGCAGGCCTCGGTACGGACGTACATCGTGCCATTGATTTCGATTTGTTGTCCAAGGGGGACTAGGTTGACGCACAGTTCGGTGAAATATTCGTCGGGGGAGTCGCCGCTGACCGAAACCGTGGCGCCAGGCTCTGGGCTGGCAAAACTCCCGGCTTCGTAGGCATCCGAAGCAAGGTCCAGTATGATGTCGGCGTTGTTATCGTCGTAGGGGCCGCCGATCTGGCCGGCACCATCACACTCGAAGTATTTCCCGGCGAACCGGTAATGCACGTGGTCTTGAATCTGATCGTCGGCGCCGCGGCTGAAATAGAAGACCCCTTCGCCCTTCTCCTTGATGGCCTGCTCAAGCACGTAGGGGTAATCGTCGTCGCTTAACGCCTTCGTGCCATCCGGACCTTCCTCCAGATACTCAGGCGCCGACTCGACCGCGTAAGCCACGGCCGCCTCCCGGAGGCCCTTCATGGCCAGGACGTCATTCCAATCGTAAAAGTTATTCATGTTAAAAGCTCTGTTCGCGGTGGCGACTATTGGCGCACCAGCCCGGTTGCCGTCTGGACGTATGCGTTTCCGTTGACTTCGAAGGATTCGCCAACTTCCACGAGGCCGTCGCATTGAGCGACGATGAATTCATCGGGCAATTCGCCTGAGGCCGAACAGTGCCAGTTCGGTTCAGCCATCCCAATAAGCGTGGCCACGGCGTCCTCTAGGTCGGGGAAAGGCCCGTAAATATCGCCGTTGCCATCTGTCCACCAGAACAGTCCGCCGAACCCGTAGGCGCGGAATGAACCGGAATTCGAATCCAACGAAAACCTTGCCTCATCGGAATGGACGATCGCCTCGACGGCTAGAGACTGGAGGGCCTCTTCATCCTCGGGCAGTTCAGAGCCTGGCTCGATTTGACGGTCCTTCTGGCCGAAAGCCTTTAAGGACTCCAGGAATCCGGGAGCACTGGCAGTTCCCTTCCAATCATTGAATGAGCGCATAGGTCAGGCTTTCTGGGGTGCCAAGCCTGCCTTGGTGCGGACGTAGATCGTCTCGTTCACGACGAAGGTGCCATTCAGTTCGACGAGCTTCATGGATCGGGTCGCGATGAACTCATCGGTGACATTGCCGTGAGCCGCGGAATAGAAGCCCGGAGTGTCTTGGTCGACGGCCATGGAAAGGATGGCGTCCGCGGCATCCTCCAGGGAGTCGAACGGACCGTTGATGCCACCCCAATCGCACCACCAATAGAGCCCGGCAAAGAGCCGTACGTCGGTGCTACCGCGCTCGCCTTCGGCATCTTCCAGGCTGAACTCGGTATCACCAGCCTCGATCGCCTCTGCGGCCATGTACTTCAGATCGTCCTCGTCCTCGGGCAACCCTTCCCCTACCTCGATCTGCCCCTCGGCTAAGCCGTAGGCCAGCAGCGCTTCGCGGAAACCCGTGGCCTTGATGGCGCCGTCCCAGTCGTGGATGTCGGACATACATAGTTAATGCCCGGATTGAGGAGCTTAGCAACAAGGCTGAGGTGTCAGTTTGAAGGCAGCAGGGCCTGCTGGGGCTAGTTCCGCGTTACGACATAGGCATCTTGAGGTAGGGACGCGTCGGCGCACGCGTCCGCCTAAACCCTACAAGGGCGCGGCGTAGCCACGCCCCTACCTTCGGCCACCGTGCGGCGGCCGTTGCTGCGGACGCGACACCGTCGCGTCCCTACCACGAGGCTGACCGGGCCGGTCAGCCCTACCCAATCGCACTGGTCATCCTATTTAGGGCTCAGGCCGGATTCAGAGCGTACATACACCGTACCATTGATGAGCAGCTCTTCTTTGCCATCTATCAGGTTGGCGCATCGGGAGGCGATGAAGGCATCGTCCAGCTTGCCGAAGGCGTGTTTGTAAAAACCCGAGGGAGCCGCCAGCGAGGCGATCTTGAGGACAGATTGGGCGGCTTTCTCCAAGGAGTAGAATGGCCCTTGGATGCCGCCGGAGTCGCAGGCCCAATGATACCCTGCGAAAGAATGCGCATGGACGCTACCGCGCCCTTTAGACGCCGTCTCGAGGCTGAACTCCACCTCTCCGCTACGGATGGCAGCCGCTGCCAGGTGCTTCAGGTCATCCTTGGGCAGCTTGCCCGCAGGACCGATGTCGCCTCGAGCGCGGCCGTAGGCCAGCAGCGCGTCACGGAAACCGGCAGCACCGATCGCGTTATCCCATTCGTGGAATACAGACATGGCTCATTAATGCCTGCAAAGAGTAGATTGGCAATCGGGTGATTGGGTCAGGCTCCTCTCGGACGGGTCAGCGATACCTAATCGCACGCGTAATCCTATTTCGGCTCCAGGCCGGAGGCGGTCATGACGTGCATGACGCCGTTGATCTCGAAGTCCTGGCCGATGCCCACTACGTGGCCGCATACTTCGAGCAGCCATTTAACCGGGCGATTGGAATAAGCTGCGGTGAAGGTGGCTTGTCCGAAGTAGGAAGTGATCATCTCGAGCGCTTCCTCAAAGGTGTCGAAAGGTCCGCAGATTTGATCATCGACCCAACCGATGAGGTAGAACTTACCTGCCACCTCTTGGAC
>JACCDP010638852.1_pt1 | contig 10015 bp, 6 predicted proteins | sample 7445841 | NCBI WGS metagenome assembly JACCDP01 (sample SAMN15323441, study PRJNA562643) | freshwater metagenome | isolation source: river surface water | place: USA:Blue River Watershed | collected 2017-08-17
GAGAACATGAAGTTGACTGAATTTCTCGAAAAAGCGCATTTAGATTGAGGCATTTGGGCAATTGCCCATCTCGCGCTACATTTGCCGTCCCTTTAACGATGCCCCATCGTCTAATTGGCAGGACAGCGGATTTTGGTTCCGTATGTCTAGGTTCGAGTCCTAGTGGGGCAACTTAATAAGACCCTAACATTCTGTTTATCAGTTTGTTAGGGTTTTTTGTTGCAACTTATGTTGCAACTTTTCTGTATGGTATTCGGCAAGGGGTCTGAATTTGACTTGGTTTTGTGGCACACGTGCGTTAGATGACGATCAAATATTTTACCCGGGGTAACTTCTCCGAATTAGAGGTTTTTAAAGGAAGTGTATGAATTGAAGTTTCCTAAACTATTGATAGTGGTTCGATTCCGCTCGGGGCTGCTAATTAATGATTATTAACGTGTTAGGTTGTTGTTAAGGTAATTCAACTGAAGTGATTTTGCTCTGATTGAGCAAAAGTTGGAGCAAACTTTGGGCAGTGCGCTGGGGAGAGAAAGAGACAATTGCACTTTTCTTGGGGGCTTGTGTTCTAATGGGGGATGTAGAGATGGATTGAGCCAACAAGGTCATTGTAGATGGCTGCTGGAGATGCCAGAAATTCCAAACTGCTGAATTAGAAGGCGTCACTTTTTTGGAGCCTATTCTTCTTGTTGTTAAGATTTAGTGGACCGCGGGTAGGGATCCCACACTTACCACCCCACTTTAAGGCATTTAATATAAGTAAGCCGATTTCATCCAAAAAAAGTTTTCACTATACATCTGTAGTTTCTCGAAGCAAATTTGCCTAGTCGAACTTCGGCATTAAGCACCTTCACCAACAGATTAATTAATAACTTGGCAAGAGTAGAACATAAGAAAAATGTAAAATGAGTATTCTCAGGATAACCATTATTTGGACGTTAGTTCTTAGCAATTTTTGGGCGAGTGCTCAACTTTCTGGAATTTATACTGTGAATCCTCAGGGATCTGGAACCAATAATTATACGAGCCTCCAATCCGCACTTACATCGTTATCAAATAGCGGAGTAAGTGGACCCGTAACGATTAATGTTGCACCAGGTCTTTATCAAGGTCAGTTCTTCTTAGATTCAGTGGCCGGCACAAGCCAGGTTAAACGAATCATTATCCAAAAGGATACTTCTCTTACAGGTGATGTTCGAATCTTCTCCGGAATAATTGGCGGTTGGGCGCTAAAACTGACCTCGGTTCGACACTTAAAGCTTCAAGGCTGCATCCTTGAGTCCTCTGGCAATTCTGAAATCGTTCAATATAATGGAAGCTGTGGGGATTTAGAATTTAATCATAACGTCTTTCGATCAATTGGATCAATAGCAGGGGTGGGAATATCGCATTCGAACCCTTCAGCAGGTAAAATGATAAACAATGTGAAGGTTATTAATAATGTTTTTGATTCACTTAGCATAGGCGTAGTGTTATTTGGAGGCGGTGGGAATGTTACTGATTTTGACTCGGCAATAGTGGATGACAATTTATTTACTCATATTGGAGCATACGGTATAATCCTCGAAGGGGCTAATCACCAAGATGTAAATCGTAACCATATTGATTCTGAAATTTTCGGACTTAGGAGCTTTAACTGCCTTTCGGCAGAAGTCAAGGAAAATGTTGTGCATGCTAGTTATGCCCTGCATTTGTCGCAGGTTTGGTCATCGTACCACCCTTGGACTTATCTACCAATCAATGTTAATGTTTCAAACAATGAAATACATAGTATAGACAGAGGAATTGTACTTAGTGGTAAACTGGATACAACATTAGATGACTACTCTACTATTCTAATTTCTAAGAACTTAATTCACATGAAGAGCAATGCTGTTCTAGGAATCGAGATTGACAACTTAGTGTGCTCCTCTACTCAACACGGATTAGTGGTTAACAATATGATAGATTGCAATTTTAATCCAACGATATGGGGATCATACTTTCCCCCAAAAGGCATTACCGTTTCTAAATCCATCGGAATTGATGTATTGCACAATAGTGTTCTTATGGAAGGCGTAACAACCAGCTCATGCTTTTACATGGACTATACTTCGACGAATTTCGGCCTCACTACTCAAGATATAGCGATTAGGAATAACCTCTTCATTAATCGTGGGGGTGGATTTGTCATTGAATTCTCTAATAATTCGGCTGATTTGGCAGGGTTCACAATTAACAACAATTGCTACCAAACCACGGGCACCAATTTTATTCGACTAGGTAGTAAATACTACCAAAATTTGACGCAATGGACTTCAAATTCACTATTTCCGCCTTACCCATGGGGAATCAATCCTGATGCAAACTCATCGACTGTAAGTCCTATTTTTTATTCTAATTCAAACCTCCATGTGCAAGACGCATCTGCCAATGCTAAAGGAGGATCCAACTTAGGAGTAATAGATGATTTTGACAGTAATATCAGACCAGCTACATTTCCGGACGTAGGCGCAGATGAGTACACCCCAATGACCTGTTACATCCGCAAAGATCTGCATGGCACTTCAGTGGAGGATACTTCCTTTACCGCGGCATGGACTAATACAAACTTGTGTATATCAAATCAAATCCAATGGAGAGAAATTGGGAATTCAACATGGATGGATACCATTGTTTCGGGAAGCCAAGTGTCAATTGGTGGTTTGACGCCCAATACACATTATGAATTCCGTGTGCGGGCAGTGTGTAGTGTCGGCGACACCTCGCTTTGGGCTGAGTGGTGTCCCGTTAAAACTATGATTTGTCCTACAATTCAAGCGTGCGCCTATTTCGTGCACATGGGTGTTACAACTGGTAAGAATTGGAATGGGAATCGACTCATTTTTAGTATTGACAGTGCAGAAGTTTACACGACGCAAAAGCTTGGCAATACCTTTGGAATAGAAAGTGATACTATTCACTTTTGCAGCTTCAAAAATGTCAACGTTAACTTGCTACGTGGCAATAACAGCGAACGAATTGAATTCTGGATTGTTGATACATTTGGAGACACCGTATTGCAGTACAACACAACAAATAATGCACTGCCATTAAACTATTACTTCGGGTCATTTAGTACAGATTGTCGCACTCCATCACAATTATTAGTCACAGTTGACATGAACAAAGAGGCGATTTCGCCTCAAGGCGTACATGTTATGGGAAGTTTCCAAAATTGGGACCCTTCAGCCACTGAAATGTATGATACCAATGGAGATGGAATTTACAGTTTTACCATCATGGGAAGAGAAGGGGACACTGTTTATTACAAATTTGTTAATGGCCTTTCGATGGCAGATGCCGAAATAGTTCCCGCGACGTGCTCTTCATCCTCGACTAATGCTCGTGAGGCCATCTTCAGTCCAACATACCTTCAAGCGGATAGCGTATGTTTTAATCAATGTTTCTCATGCCAAACTTCGGTAACATTCCGTGTTGACATGACCTGGGAAATTGCGAATTCAAGCTTGGCAAATCAAGTTCGTATTGTGAATTCAAACTCTGGATGGAATCTTAATCAGGATGTTATGACAGATGCCGACTCCGATGGAGTCTACGAATTAACCTTGAACCTAGCACCTGGGACGGAATTTTGGTACCTCTTTGTCAATGGTTCAGATTGGCTAGGTGCGGAAAACTCAACTCAACTCATTAACTGCGGCCAGTCGAATGGCAATGGAGGTTTCTTTCGCTATATGACGATTCCCTCTGAGGACAGTGTATTGTCGGCTGTGTGCTTTACCAAATGTCATGAGTGTTCCGTGGGTCTTGAAGAAGGTGCGTCTGATTTTAGTTATGGGCCAAATCCGAATTTAGGCGAATTGACCATGACTAGAACTCAGGTTGACGAAACGCTTTACATGGCTGTTTTCAACTCACTTGGCGTGACCGCCCTTGAAACTATTTGGCGAAATGGACATCCTCAAATGATACTTCAGTTATCCACTCTGCCTTCTGGTCATTATTGGATTTACATTGAATCCAATAATCAAAGAAGTCTTTTACCAGTTGTTCTAATTCACCCATGATGAAGTACGTAATCACTCTACTATTTGCAGTAAGTTTCATAGGTTTGAGCGCGCAAATGTCTGGGACTTACACTGTGAGCCCAGGCGGAAGTGGCTCAAACAATTTTACCTCAATTACCGCAGCCATCCACGCACTGTACTCCGCGGGAATAAATGGCGCAGTGGACAGATTCACTAGTAGATGTCTGCTGGAAACGCCCGAAATGCCAAATTGCTGAGTTCGTAACCGGAACTTTTCGGAGTTTGTTTATCTTACCTGCAGATTCAGAGTGTCGACGGCTTGAGTCCCGCCTCATCGCGTAGCATTACTAAAAATGACTTTATAATAAATCCCTGTAATGAAAAAGCCTATCGTTTTGATTGCCATAGGACTATTGAGTTCAGTAGGTCTCAAGGCACAGAATTTAGTGGTTACCCTTGACAATGCTACCACAGAGACTTTTGCGGTTGCCTCTATTCAGAGCATTAAGTTTGGTTTCAATACCATGATTTTGAAAGAACTAAACGGCACGGTAACTACCTGGAACATTGACGACATTACCAACTATGCCTTTAGTCTGCTTTCCTCTGATGATGACGATTTAATCGTGACCAGCGAGAATGCCTTGAGTGTTTATCCAAACCCTTCCGGGGGTGATTTAAGTATTCGGTTTCATTCCATAGAGAATACTACTATATCGGTAGAGATTGTGGGTGTCGATGGCAGGCGATTGCATGAGGTTTATTCTGGAGATCATCAAGGTTTACATACCTACCGATTCACTGCGAGGCTCTCAACGGGACTCTATTACTGCCGTGTTATGACGGACCGCAAGATGATAATTAAACCCTTTGTGGTTAACTAAGAGACTCGCTGAGATGAAAAACTTTATATACACAGTGCTTCTAATGACGAGCGTTTCGTCCTTTGGACAAATAATCTTAAACATCAATCGGACCTCCGGCTCGTTTTCTACACCGATTGTCCAAATTGATAGCATTCGTTTTACCAACAATCAAATGGAAATTGTCCAGACTACCGGCGCGCCTCAAAACGAGGTACTAAATGGCATAGTCAATGTAACCTTCTCGGGTCAACCCATGCTTGTTTGGCCCGTTGGGACGGTCCACTGCTCGACAGTGCCCACAGCAATTGTTGATGTTACGAACCCAACCACCGGTAAAATATGGATGGACCGAAACCTTGGTGGCAGTCAAGTGGCTACTTCAAAAACCAATGCCGCTTCATACGGTGACTTGTACCAATGGGGCCGAGGAGCAGACGGGCACCAATGCCGTAACTCGCCAACTACAACGACATTAAGTTCGGTAAATCAACCAGCAAATGGCAATTTTATTTTAGTTCCTAACTCACCTTATGATTGGCGGAGCCCTCAAAATGATAATTTATGGCAAGGGGTGAATGGGGTGAACAACCCTTGCCCAACCGGGTACAGGGTTCCAACATTGGCAGAGTTTGATGCAGAAAGTTTAACTTGGACTGGAGGACTCAATGCAGCAGGCGCCTTTGCGTCCCCACTTAAATTAACCATGGCTGGCCACCGCGACGACAGCAACGGCTCGCTCATCGATGTCGGTGTCTCATGCCGCTATTGGAGCAGCACGGTTAGTGGTACCGATTCGCGCTTCTTACACTTTGACAACAGCTTTGTCGGCTTTGGCTATGGTCGCCGAGCGCGCGGGGGTTCTATTCGTTGCATAAAGAATTAGGCGATTGAAATATTATTTTAAACAACTGAAAATAAGACTCAAATTTTTGTATTCAAATTATAATTGACTTCATTAAGTCTCGTGGCGCGGAGTTAAGTTGTTAATCTTGATTATCCTATAATTTGGACCTTTTGTGTTCTGAATTTTGTTTGGTTCAACACTATGAATTTGAAACGAACTGGAAGAAGCATTAACAAGCCGAGTATCAACGACACTAATAATAGTTCATGCTGGTAACTATTCGGCTATTCCCGGATCGTCAAATTGGTATTCCAATGTAATTTAAATGGGAATGCTTGCCATATTTATATGAGCAAGGCCACTGAACATTATGTCATCGAATAGCATTTATTTTGGTTCAGTCTAGTTAATGACTTCCTCATTTTTTGCCTTAGAAATACAATACTTGCAATTTCAATCGCGTTTCGCGAAGTCTTGATAAGAAAGATTAACCCGACAGATTTTAACAAATGAACCTACGTTTAGAAGTAATTTTCGGAAGGTGAACAAAGTCTATAATAATTGGAGACCAATAGTTACTTTAATAATTGCGATATTGGGGAGAGCCAATAGTTTGACTTGATTGTTGTGGTTGTGGTGAGTTTAAATAAGGCTGGCGCGAATCCATGGTGTTTTGGGTTAGTTGTTCTATTAGCGTTGCAACCATCACTTTTGTTCTCGCAAACCCTTACAGCCACGGTGCCTTCGTTGGCAGGAGAGGTGGTTCGTTTTGGTACTTTTGAGGGCATTCAATCCCGCACGTTAGATAGTGTTCGGGTAGAGGAGTCTGGTACATTTTCATTTGCATTCGATACACATAAGCCAGCAATTGGATACCTTATCACTAATGAGAATAAACCGTACTTTTTTATCCTGGATAAAAATGAAGTAATTCGAATCGAAGGGGAGGACCTCCGTTATCCGGAAAGCATAAAGGTTTTAGAAGGTATTCAAAATCAGGCATTTGCAAGCTATGCAACCCAGCACCCGAAGAGAGAACAAGCGCTCAGTGCTTGGAAGTATTTGGAGAAAGTATATGCCGGCGATAGTTTATTCTCCACTCAACGAGTACCATCTATGGCAATACAAAAAGAGATCATCCGGATTCGGCAAGAAGATCAAGCATTTTTAAATGGACTTAATCACTCGTGGTATGTGAGTTGGTACTTACCAATTCGAAGGCTTATAAGCGATGTTCCAACTATAGCTCAATTCCGTACTGAAGAAATTCCATTTGTTGTATCAGAGTTCCGAAGGTTGGACTACTCAGACGAACGCCTTTACCGAAGCGGATTGCTGAAAGATGCACTTGAAAGTCATTTCTGGCTCTTGGAGAACTCTGGCCACTCACTCGAATCGGCGATTGCTGAAATGAAGATTTCAATTGATTCAATGTTGCCTCAACTTGTGCTCAATGAACGTCGATTGAACGAAATCACAGACTATTTATTCAATCTATTAGAGCGTCACTCGTTGTTCAAGGCATCGGAATATTTAGCGCTCAAAGTGCTAAATGAAAGCAGCTGCACCATTAATTCAGATTTAGCTGCCCAGCTCGAGACCTACCGTGCCATGAAAAAGGGGATTATAGCCCCCAACATTGATTTTAAGGTCGATTTAAAGTCGTCCAATTCAGAAATTAAAACTTTGTCGGATCTAAAAAGTCCGTATACTCTTGTAGTTTTTGGTGCAAGTTGGTGTGAGGCGTGTTCCAAAGAGATTCCAAAAATTGCAACCTTGTATCCGAAATGGAAGAGCAAAGGGGTAGAAGTAGTATTTGTTTCTTTAGACGAAACCAAAGAGGCATTTGAGCAATTCACGCAGGCCTTACCCTTTATTTCATATTGCGACTATGGTAAATGGACTAGTCCAGTAGTTACGAACTATTATGTTTTTGGTACTCCTACAATGTTCTTACTAAATGAAAAGCGTGAAATTTTACTTCGGCCCACTTCAGTCGGTCAAATGGATGCTTGGGTAGATTGGATTATTAAGTAGTTTATACAACAATTTCTCTAGTTCAATAGAATTCCTTAGTGACCGATTCGTCTTCTTTAATCGTTTGTCATCCATGTAAGGTTAGTTGATGCAGTAGAAAAAATGATGAGAAAAATATATTCCGCGCATAGTGCAATAACACTCCGTGCTATTTATTTTGTTTTTAATTGATCCCAGGTTGCGGGGGGAATACAACACGGACTGGGAAGAGCCACAAAAGATTGAGTGCGCTATTCTTCCACCGTCCCCGTCTTAACTTAAGGTTCTACGTTATCATCGATGATTTCAACCGCATCTTACGAGATAACGTCTTCCAAAGGGTGGTCCTTTATGTATTTTGCCTTTTTTGCTGAGTCGTACCGGCCATAGACCAACGGGAAAATCACCAACACGACTAAGGTCCAGGCCACGAATAATCCGAGCATAGTGTTCAGCATTCGCCGTACAGGCGCCGCAGCTCCCATAGGGGCTTTCACCAGCACCCAAAGCACTGCGCCCAGTGCCACAGCAAAGAGGATGTTACCAATGAGGACCGTGATTCGGTTAGGTGTCAGGCCAAACTCCAACATCCGGGAGCCAATCGCCCACAATCCTATTCCATCTGCAACTAGGGTCATTGCCACTAAGGCGCCTACCCCTATCGTAATGGCGGGATGCTTTTCCTCTTCAAAAGCATAGTGCATCATTACCAAGCCAATGACTAAAATGAGCAGGAGGTTGAAGATGAAGAGCTGCTCACGGTTCTCCCGCAGGTTGGTCAACCCTTGGCCGATATAGGTGACTAAGAAGATAAGCACCACTAGTAAGAAAAGCGGGATGAAGATGCGCGCAAGTGTGGGTAAAATTTTCTCCAAAATCTGCTTGTTGGAAACCCAGAGGTAGTGCCCAAAAAAGGGCAAGCCGCACAGTCCCCAAATGGCCAAGTTTTCAAAGAAACTATCCGGAATATTCAGGAGGTTTAGTAACCCTGCCGTCAAGGCCATCAAGGCTCCTCCGGCCAGGCCTACGATAAAGGCAAAAAGGCCCACTTGAACGCTATGTCGGACAAAGTCTACACGCTCTTCTCCTGCGTATAAACGGGTGTACAGATAGCCTAGAAGGCCCCAGAACAGCAAGGAAAAGTGAATTTGGACCAAGGTCTGAGCTTGGCGGACCAAGGCAAAAGGATCCTCCAAGTTTAGAAGTTCCATCTGACCTGTTTCTGAATTTTTTACCCAATCATAGGATCGATAGGGCCAATCGCCCCAGTAGAGTTGGGCTATGACGTACAAGGCCAACAATCCAATCGTCAAGGACCAAAAGCCACGCATCTCACCCCAAGCCCGGTGAATGGTTGTATGATAGGCCATCAAGGGCAGGAGAAAAACGGGTGCGATGTAGGGGACGAACCAATTAGTGGGTTCCAGCCATTCCGGAATGCGAAAAAAGAAAAAAGCTGCAAACGTCATGGCTACGGTAAACCACAAGGTGCCATTGCCGATTTGTGGGGTCGAAGATTGTTGGGGCTCTAATCCCAATCGGTAGGTCCAGGCTAAGGCCAATGGGTCTTTAGACGCCATTAAACCGGCGGTGATGAAGTCCTTTTTAAACTGTTCTGGGTTGGATTGGTAGGCATCTTCCAAGGCCTTAGGTCCCAAGTGAATCATGTAAAAACTGTTTGGTGTTCGTGATTTAAACGAATTCGGGGAAGATTTAGTGCGGTGTTTTATAGAAAACGCCCCCAATGAGTGGGAATCGTGCCCATTATGCGATACTTCGTAGTTGAAAACTAAATCAAAAATCTTTGGCTTTCGAATTCAGCCGGTATGAATTAAAAATGTTCCGCCGATAATTTGGCTTCCAACGGCTACTCAATCACAAACGTGTACAAATGAAAGGTCCAGCCCATGTCTAATTCTGATCTATACTCGTACGAACCAAGATCAGATAGGTCAGCAACGTAGCTCGAGTCTGCACTCCAAACCTTGCACGAGTACATCGATTGAAGCTGTTCATTGGTGAAATTCTGTTCAGCATTGAAGACGTGACGGGCGTTACGAACTACGGTTGAATTGAACGCTTGAGCCGTATCCATGATTTCTTGACCCTGCCAAGTGTACTCGACATAGATATCATTGTTGGACTGGTTGGCCAGAATGAATTCATAGTTGTGGATGTCTTTGGTGCACGCAGAAGCCGTCAGTGCAGCGACGAGGACGATCAAAATTTTTTTCATGGTTTAAATATTGACGAAATTGTATGTTTTTTAGTTGAAATTGAGC
>JACCDP010181824.1_pt1 | contig 10014 bp, 10 predicted proteins | sample 7445841 | NCBI WGS metagenome assembly JACCDP01 (sample SAMN15323441, study PRJNA562643) | freshwater metagenome | isolation source: river surface water | place: USA:Blue River Watershed | collected 2017-08-17
ATCTTTTTCGTTATAGTGAATATCACGATCTTTATTTCTGACAGAAACAAATCCATCACGAATAGCTCTTGCTGCGATATCTTCTGACTCAAGCTCTGGATCGTTAATTGCATCCATGAACTCTTCTGGGTAGTTCTTTGCGATACGCATGCACTCCCACTTGATCTCAGTCACATCCATCTTGTCTGTATTCTTCTCAGTAAAGATTCGAATAACTGACTGCATCTTATCTAAACTCAATCCGCGTGCTGCAATCTGTGCGTCAAGAATCAAGTTCTCCATGTTGATACGCTCCTCTGCATCCTTAGCTGGATCCCATTCAGTGTACAAGTTGTTGAATGCTGGATGTACTCGCAAGAACTTTGCAAGACTTTCTTGATGTGGTCCACAGTTAAGTACACCGTCTTCAAAAATAATTGGCTCTAAGATAATGTTGTCATCTTGCTCATCGACATAGAATGAGTCTTGGTTGCTTGCGTAGCGTAAGCTTCTGTTTCTCTTCCCATCATAGTGAAGCAATCTCTTTGTAGGCATATCCCTTGCTTGAAGGATGAATGATGCGCCTGACTTTTTCTTTAGCAGGAACACAGCCCCACTGAACTCTTTGTTTTTCATTTTGCTATTAGATTAGAATATTAAAAATATAGGGGGAGAATTTCTCCTCCCCCTTAAGCTAATTCTTATTGGAATAAGAAGAAGTTGTTTGCACCAAGTGTACACAAAGCACGCTCAGACAAGAAATGTACTTGCATTGCATCTAGGTCGCTATTAGAAGCTCCACCTGCAGAACCAGTAATCCAAGTCTTGTACTTTCTGTTCTCAGTCTCAGACTGACGGTAACGAACGTGTAAGTAAGGACGGCTTGCGCGAGATCCAAGTACTTGATCGTATACGTTCATTGTTCCTGCTGGTACCAATACACCGTTAACTGCTCCACCAACTAGACCTCCACGAAGTGTTACATCGTTAAGGTATTTCCAGTCAGTCTTGTAGAAGTCGTAAGAACCACGACGGAATCCTGTGAATCCAAGGTTTAACGCCATCTGATCGTCGTTGTTAAACAATCCGTAAGATGTACCACCAACTCCGTAAGAGTTCTGTGCAGCCAACATGTCGTCGATTGCTAAAGAGAACGAACGATTAACAAACAAAGTGTTCTCCTCGATTGATCCCTGCTTGTCAAGACGGTTAAGGATAGTATCGAAGTCAGCCATTGTAGATGGAACACCACCTGACCATGTATTTCCACGAGCTTCGATAGCTGCGAACATACCTTCTGTACCTTTGTTACCTACGTCACCAGCTGCTGCAATAGCTCCTGATCCGCCTTCAGCCTCAACGTGTTCTACCATCATCATTTCCAAGTAGTCTTCGAAACGCTTACGAGTCTCTGACTTAGACTTCAAGTACCAAAGGTAAGACATACCGTTGTCTGTCTCAACTTCTACCCATCCGATCTGAGCCATGTCAGAACCTGCGATTTCAAACTTATCTTTGATGATGATTGGAGATACCTCGAAGATATCAACCTCAGCTTCCAAAGACCCAGACATACCGTTAGCTCCTTTCTTGAATTCAGAACCGTATACGAATGCAGTGATGTCGTTATTACCTGAGTCAGTAATAGTTCCACCAGCAGCAGCGTAGTAAGCTACAGTGAATGTCAATCCAGATACAGCTGTGATGATAGCCTTGTCAGACTGAGCTGCGTTTACGTTAGAAGAAAGGAATACAGTCTGTCCAACTCGGAAGTTACATGCTGTGATACCTGCATCTGCAACAGTAAGTGTAGCTGTATCGTTACCACCACCGTAAGCGATAGAACAAGATGCATACTTAGTGTGTAGACGACCTTCTTCTGTCCACTTAATCAAGTCAGAGTTAGAAGGGATTTCAGCTCCCATTCTACGAAGGAAAGACGCGATGGAGCGATCTCCATAACGTGCGAATTCTTGCTCATAAGTATCAGGTAGATACTGATTCAAGAAATCAAATGAAGTGATGTAGTTACTCTGAAGAGTAGCTTTCACTGAACTAGGTTGTAGGTCAAATGACCCACCGATTGTTCCTGCCATTGTTTAGTTGTTTAGTTGTTGTTTTTTACGTTATCTAAGTTTGTACTTATTCTCGCTATTAGCAGACGCATCTCTAATCTTCAGACCCTCCTTAGTTACAGTTACTGCAGGCTTAATACCCATATCGATGTTCTTTGCTTCCTTCTCTAGTGATGATACGGCTTCTGCTTTTCCAAGCTCGTATGCGTAACTAAAGAATTTGTCTACATCAGATGCAACTGCAATTCTTCGGTGATAGTCTTCAGCGTCTTTCAAGAATCCGTTCTCATCCACAAACTGTCCGATGAACTTCATAATGTCCGACTGAGCTTCTTTTAGTGCGCTTGCTTCTGCTGGCTTGTACGCTACTTCTTTCTCTCCTGCCTTGAATTTGAAACCTTCAAATTTGTCGGATAGAACCTTGTCCGTCTGCTCTGCAAAATACTGTCGCTTCTTTTCGTTCTCCTGTTGCGCTGTCGGTAAGCTATCTAAGTACTCCTTGTAAGCTTTGTAGGCTTCTCGTTCTGTCTCAGGAATAAAAGTCTCTGCTGACACAGTAGGGACCTTGTATTTTTCCTTTCCTTTCTCGAAATGCTCACGAGCTTTTGCAAGTTCTTGTTTTAGGTTAAGCTGCTTCTCGATAATCTCATCCTCCTCATCCAAATCTTCGTCGTAACGAAACTTCTTCATCTTGAACTCAAGCTCCTTTGCTGATAGCTCTGGGTCTTGTTCTGCGTAGAATTCGCGTATCAATTTTTCAGGATCCTCCTTAGAGTAGTCTTTCTGTAACTTAACAAAGTCTTCGAATGTACGACCAGTCTCTTTCTTGTAATCCAAAAAAGCCTTCACATCTTCAGGAAGTTCTACCTCACTGCCTTTCTTTAGCAATGACTCAAACTCATCCAAAGAGTTAACCTCTATATTCTTTTTGCTCTTAATATATGAAAGAACGTTTTCATCATTTAATTCTATTGGAGCTGGCTCCTCTTTTTTAATCTCTTCAACGATAGGTTCTTGCTTCTCTTCAAGCTCCTTTTCATGCTGTTCGATTAACTCTTTTTCTATCTGTACTACTGACTTCTCCTCGCCATCAACAATACGAACTGCTTTGATTTCCATTTATGAATTGAATTTAATTGTTACAAAATTAACAAAAAGTTTGATATCTCACCATTTGTGCTTACATGACCAATGTCTAGCTGTAAGTTTACTGTTGGCAGTACCACACTTATGTCTCGCATTAAACGACTTTCTCCTGTTCTTATCAGCCTCAGATTCGCCTTCTTTCTTTGGTGATCCTACAACGCCCTGTTGTCCAAATCTGACAATCTTCTCCTTGCCGTTCTCGCACGCTTTAACTACATGACTCTTCGTTGGATGACTAGGTGTCTTCTTCGGAGAGTTACACTTCATTGATTTCTTGTCCATTACTTCGGCATAAATGATTCTAAGTCAAACGACCCGTCTCCAGTTATTGTATCGTTACCTGAGCTTTCAAAGTTCTTTGCTGGTAGCTGCTTCTGTCTCTGCTCAACAAGCTCTGACTGCTGTGTAGCCTGAAGCTCAGTACGCTTGTCCTTCCTGTCTTCCTTCTCCTTCTCGCGCTTCATCAGACCGTCAGTCTCAATACCTTTAAGTTCCATGTTGTAGCTGAACTCAATCTGCATCAGCTCTTTCTTCATCTCAACCTCGAACTGCATCTTCTTGATTTCGAGTGCTACCTCGTTCTCTTTAATCTGCATCTTAGCCTGTGCTTCCATCTGTGCTTGCTGCATCTTGGACTCAGCTGCCATCTGCTGTGACTGCGCGTTGATTTCAGCCTGCATCTGCATCTTCTGATCCTCTCTTGCACGCATATCTTCAAGCTTTCTTCTACGCTTCATCTTAAGCAGCTCGTTTGCTAGCTTGATGTTTCCTACCTTTCTGATATCGATAGCGTCCTCAAGTTCTATTTGATCCCTTTGAAGCGATATCTGTATGTTGGCTTCAAGTAGCTGCTTCTCTTCCTCATCAGGAGCAAGATCGATATAAATACCAAAATCATATAAGTACAAGTCCTTAATGTCCTCAATAATCGATAAGTTATACTTACCAATCTGCATAGCAAACTGCTCCTTAAAGTCAGCGTACTCAAGTATGTCTGCCATTCTTAATGAAAGACCTTGTGCAAGTCTGCGCGTCATCATAAGACGACCTTCAAGTATGTGTCGAGTTGCTGTGTTGCTACTTAGTGCTGCTAGCTTCTGTACTCCAACTAGTGCGTCAGGGTGTGGTGTAGATCCATCTCTTGCTTCATTGATGCCAGTAACATCTCTGAGCATGTTAATCTCAAAGTTATAAGCTGCAATAAGAGACTGAATCTTTCCTCCTCCGTTATTCGAACTAAGCTCTTGGATTGGAATACGTCCGTTATTAAATCCTCCATCCTCTGTGAATGAACGTCCTACAACGGAACCTGTCTGATAGAATAGTTTAAGTGCTTCGGACGGGTTGTACGCCTGACCTTTTCCTAAGTCGATCTCATTTAATCCATCAACATCAATAAATACACCATCAGGAACCATTCTGTTTAGTACCTGCTGCATCTTCAAGCTAATCAACTGAATCTGGTCAGCGTGTGGAATCATTCTCTTAACTAAAGAGTCAATCTTCCCCTTGTACATTCTTGGTGCAAAACCAACGTATGACGGTAGTGCTTTTTGTGTTGCAGACTTAGGACGTACCATGTTCTTCATCATCTCCCACTTAAGTAGGTGATTAGAACCACAGATAAGTACTCCTTCGTACCATACCTCTTTCGGTATCTCTACAACTCTGAATAAGTCATTCTCCTCTGGCTTGAATGAGTCATCCTTTTCTATAAGCTTAAGCCCACCAACCTTGGTCTTCTTTTCCTTATATACAAATTTCTTCTCGGTCTTGTAGTTAAAGTAAAGTAACGTAACTACCTCTCCGAGGAATGCATCGTCGTAGAATCTTCGTGCGCCATCGTAAGCGTTATACCACGCAGCTCCGTACTGCTTAATTTCTTCTAGCTGCTCGTCTGTAATGTCTGGATTAATCTTACGAAGCTCAGTGTAATGAACCTGCTTAACCTCTCCAAAATAAAAACAGTCTGAGAAGTCAGGCTTTTCTGTGTAGCTCCATACCATAGTAGCTGGATCTACGTAGTCAATTCTAACTCCCTCTCCTCTTACAAACTCATGTTTTGCAAATGACACGCCTATCTCAAACTGATCCTTGTCAGCCTGAGACTGAATAACCTTGTAGTCATTCATCTCAAGTAGGTTGTCAATCGCTATCTCTTCTGCAATCTCTATCGAAGGCTTATAGTTAAGCTCCATGTAGAGATTCAATTCTTCGTCGTTGTTTGGTAAATCTTTCGGGTCAACATTAAACGCGTCAACACCAAACTGCTCCTTAGTAGCTAAAAGGAAATCCTTAGCTACCATGTCAGCCTCAACCATGTCCTGATACAAGTTCTTCTTCTCTGCAGAAAGTGCATCCTGAGCCGTAGCCCGAATCTTGTACACTCTCTCAGCCATGCCGTTTACCACGACATCTTCGAACTTTGGTATGATAGGTACAATCTGCCAGTTAAGATTCAAGTAAGAAAGGTCGCCATCAATAGCTAACTCATTCTTATACTTCTGTATTGGCTGCTGTCCGCGAGCATATAATCTTAGCATGTGGAACTCAGCGTACTGATCGTAGTAACGACAAGTTGCACCACTTCTATTAAACCATTCATTCTCAATAGCTTTTGCTACACTCAGTCCGTAAGCAGTGCTTCTTTTCTGAGCATCTGTAGCCGTCACTGAAGGAAACGGAGAGTTTGAAATGTGTACTTTTATTTCGTCGCTTTTCATTCGATTAATTCACTGTTTGAACCACTCTGATTATATCTCCCAAAGTTAACCATTATTTTTGACTTTTCTTTTTTCACCTTAAACATGTGCCGTCTGACACCCATTATGGCTAGACCTGACGATATCGAGGCATCGTGTTTTGTTCTGTTGTTGATATCAAATCTAGCCCAATCCTCTAACGTCCTGTTAAAATACATCGTACCCATCGCCTCTGGATCCCTGTACGTTCCATCTACATCTAACCCAACGTACTGCTCAATGTATGTCTTTATTCCTCCTGCGTGAGTCTGCTTAACATCTTCAGATGTGTTTGGAATTCCGCCAAGTTCCTTTTCAGACTTTGACAAATCCTGCCATGACTTATCAGGTCTATTCATCGAGTACTTCCTGTAGCCTCTATTCTTGAAGTGATACAGTAATCTCGGCTTGTTGTTCTCCGCAAGTACTGGCATGCCGTAAAAAACACAAGCCATCAGTACGTCCTCATAGAAGTCTTCAGGTGTCTGAGGTCTTGCTATGTACTCTAAGAAAAACATGTTGGATGGTACGTCAGGATGAAGGCATGTACCTGTAAGTCCATGCAATGCTCCATTCGATCCTCCGCCACCTACTACACCTGAGATATCGTAGGAGTCACATCCAAATGAACCGAACTCCTCGTTTGCTGGAGTCTTGTAGCCATCTTTCACAATCATGCTGTTCTGAAGCTCTGCAGGTGGAATCCACGACACAATAAACCTTCCTCTCGGATCTGGCGACCAAACAACCGTACTGTCAACTACGCCATTCTTCCAATGGAATGAACCGCGTGTAAGCACCTTATGCTTCATTAGACCGTCATTGTAGTCGATCTGCTGGTATAACTTCGTTAAGTTGTACAGTGACTGCTTTGATTCATCTCTGAACGCGTGTGACTCAGTTCGTGGGTACTGACGGTAATGTTCGTTCAATGCATCAGGGTCGTTCTTTAGTGCTGCAACTTCGTTCTCCCAGTAAGACACAACTCCTGTACGTATCATCCTTCCGTCTAGCCCCATCACTGGTGTAGCTGGGTCATCTATTACAGCAAACCCGTACTCGTCAAGGAAGCCTTCGAAGTTATAATCCATCGGTATAAAGAGCGCGTACAGTCCAGACTTTGTCTGACCGTTGGCGTTCCTCTTGCGTGGATTAGAGTCGTAGTACATATCCTTAAAGTTCTGACCACCTTTCTGTAGTGCGTTAACAGTAGATCCCATCATGCACTTCCCTACAATACGGCTACCAAGACGTAGACATGTCTTAGTTACACGCCAGTTATTTAGGATGTTATTTGGCGCGAGCCATTTACCAGATTCGTCATGAACTAGTCTTAGTAGCTTCTGACCATCGTATGAGTTGTCTGCTGTATTAAGCCAGTCGATAGTAGTATCAAGTCCTGTTATTGACTCGTCCTCCTTCTCTGTCATATTCTTTTTGGTGATCTTCTTGGCAGGCAGTCTAAACGAAAGCTCTGTCTTCGGATTATCCATACCATCCTGAACAGGTTTAAAGAAGAACGGGTAGTTCCTTACAATAGGTACAACCTTGTTGGTAAACATCTCCTTAGCATCGGGTCCAGTCTTCGAAAGTATCCCAAGCTTTGCATCCTTTGCTAATGTACCTGTATTAGATATTTCAGATGATGACATGAATGAGAATCCAGAACGTCTGTTCTTTAGGTAGCACATACCGTAGCATCTATCATCAGCTACACATGCCTCCCAAAATATCCAAAACACTCTATTGGATTCACGAAAGTCAGGTAGACCGACATCGATCTTTGACCACTGAAGGTACATATAGTGGCTGCCTGTGATGTATGTTGGCTTCCCGTTATTTACGAACCAGTGTCCCGACTCTCTTCGTGAGAACTCGTTCTCTATATAGTCCACCCACTTTACCTTGAACTCTACAGACATCTGATTCCATTCGAAGATAGACTTTATACGAGCAAGTTCTTTTGGGTACTCTGCTGGCTTCCATTTATTATCTCCTTTCTGAAGTCCTTTTGGCTGCGCTGGAAGACCTATCTTTAGTCCGTTAATCTCGTATACTTCACCAAGCGTTCCGTCCTTCGATATAATTACAATATCGTACTGGTCGTCGTAGCCGTAGACCCACTTTCGTTTCTCTCTAGCCTGACGAGGTATGTAATCTTCTATGACGGAGTATAGACTCATTTTATTTTGCTCGCGACTCTGCGAATGTTTTAGGTATTGATTCTGCTTTCTTTGCTATAGCTGCTTGATCTTCTGACGGGCTTTCTTGCTCAATCTTTTCAAGCATAGCTAAAGCATCCTCAAATGCTAATCTCTTAGCTGCAGCAGCTGTCTTCATCTTGTCAGCAGAAAGGTCGCCTTCAAGACCTGTTATAATCGGATCCTTCAGTACTTTAATAAGCTCATCAACTGCTATCCTGCCTGCTTCTAGGATTTGCTCTCTTTTACTAAGCATATCATATTTGTTTTCATCCTGTATAACTTCTTGCCTTCAATGTTGAACTCATACTCGCTATCAGGAAGGAATCCAACCAAGTCTCCTGCCTTAATGTTTGGCTGGTCTTCGTTCGGGTATACCATTATTCCTACTAGCTGTTCTTCAGATTCAATGCCGTCTGATTTTATAGGCTCAACAAAACAGAATGGTGCAATAGCGAACCACTTGCCGTTATTTCTTCTGTAAGCGAATACTTCACCACTGTCGATCAGGTACTTATCACCAAACAGGTGCGACCATGATGACTTCTCTTTACCCTTCATGTCGTTCATTATTCTGAACGTGTTGTGGTGTACGACGATCTCATCACCGTCCTTGATTGGTCCGTTGTACTTAAGCGGAACAGATTCAACTAAAGCTACACGCTGAGTGAACTTGTGGTCTTCCTGCGATGAGGAAACACTTAGCTCTACTCCAGCGACTTCTTTAGTGTTGTCGTACCGCTTACCGTCTTTTGGTGTTACGATAAAGCAGTTTAGTGACCTCATACTAGAACTCGATATTATGCTCGATTGTTAGTGGCATGTGCTTGTTTACAGTCTTCCATACCATAGTCTCGTTAGCACCGTTCTTAACCCATATATCAAAACCGAACTCTGTGTGTTCTATTGACTGAATTTCATGGGTTCCGTTCATCACGCTGCTACCAACTTGGTAGTGCATTGCCTTTAGTGGGTCAGTGCCTACTGAAATCTTTCTGATGTACATATCACTTGAATTCGCCTGTTGTCATGTCGATCTTCTTGTCTTCACCGTACTTCTTAGCTAGTGCGTTCTGAAAATCTGCCAGTCTTGACTCTACGTGATCTAAGGCGTCTACCGCCCTTTTTTGAAATAGTGCTGCATCAGCTACTCTGCCTCTAATCTGCACGTATGACTGATTTAAACCCTTAAGGTCTTCTAGCTCTTCTTTTGTGATTCCTTTTGGATTCAATTCCTTAACTTTTCCCATTTGATTTGATTTTTATATGCAAATATAAGGAAAAATTAGATAGCTGTGTCAGTTAATTCTATTGTCGTTGGATTTCCTAAGTATTTGTCAGTAACTCTGTCAGATACGATATAAATAAACCCATCCTTCTCGTTGTAGTCTGTATAAGTCCTTGTAACAGCGTCAGCACTTACAGGAATACCTTCACCCTCATTGATTAGGTTAACAGCATTCTGAGCGTCTTGTACTGTTGCGAAAGTATGTGCTTTAATAGATGCCATAGTAAGTATTTATGTTAGTTTCTATTGCTGACTTGTTTGCGCTTTGGTCAGTAGAGAATAGTATAATCTCTTGTCCGTGTCCTTTCATATAAACCGCTCCTCCTGAATTTCTACCAAACAAAGAGTTGCCATTCAATGAAGCTGCGAACGTACCTGTATCTGTTTCTGCTGCACCGTTCTTAGCTGCATACAACTTTGATGAACGCATATTTAGATAAACTGAATGTTGGTTTAAATCTTCTCCTGTTATCGAGTTTACATTTGTCCCATCAAACGCCCCTAATCCGTTTACACCTGCAGCCGAACCATTCAGGAACGCACCACCAGAAACACTACCTAAGAAGTAATTAGTAGTATTTTGA
>JACCDP010426805.1_pt1 | contig 10014 bp, 3 predicted proteins | sample 7445841 | NCBI WGS metagenome assembly JACCDP01 (sample SAMN15323441, study PRJNA562643) | freshwater metagenome | isolation source: river surface water | place: USA:Blue River Watershed | collected 2017-08-17
AACACAGCTTGTTCATGTAAATCGAATAAAACCGCTATTCGAGTCAATGATCTGGAAAGATGAACCCTTCGTAGATTTCCTAGATATTCGAATTAGCAAAGAAGCTAACACACTTCTTCTCGAAAATGTAACAAATCTTGAAACTCCCTTTCCATTTGAAGAGATTGAATCTCAACCCATTGCATCTGAAACCTGTCCTCTTATAACAGAAATCCTTCCAGATATTACAAACCCTATTTCAGTTGTTCCGACCCTTCCTAATCCCCTTTTGGACCCATCAACCATTCCAATACAACCTGAGCGTCGTCTTGGATTACGTCCTAGGAATATTCTTAGACCTGTTGTTCGATACTAACTTTATGTTTTATTTAAAAAAATAACTATGTAAAATTAAATTTTCTTTTTTTAAAAAACAAACCCTATATTTGTGTTTTTTTACGTTTTGTAACTTTTGTTTTTTTTCCTATTTCTTTTTATCTCTTTTTAGATCGTGCCTTATTTCCTTTGCGATCTTGTCCTTTCTTGTCCAATTACATGCTTTCAATATTACTACTTGCGATTGTAAGGGATCACTACAAACGGGTTTTCTCAAGTTTACGTCAAATGATTGTGATTTTTCAATAAGCCCTCTTCCACCTGTTCCTGTTTATTATGACGTTTATTCCACACTTCCTCAAATCACTCGTTTTGTTGGCCATACTTGTACAATGTGGAGAGAAGAGAGAACCACCTACACTGACTTTTGGGGCTGGGAAACGACGAACGCGATACGTATACCGATGGAAGCAACGGTTGAAGACTGCGAAAAAATGCGAGATTTAAGATTATGTGATAAAAATACCATGGACTATCTAGGCGATAATAAATGGTCTGTTGAACGAAAACCTAACGTTCAGGGTAGATGGCTTTTAGTCACAGGGGGTCAGCTGATCAACTGTCGATTAGAAGAAGTTACCCTAGAGACCGAGTGTGCCGACTGTACAATAAGCTCCCCGATTGGTGATATTCCCGGTGGAACCAATGGTTCTATCACGCACAATTTAGTGACAATCATTTGGAAGGAATCCTTGGGGGAGGTCATAGGATGCAAAGTGCGACTAGTGGAACAAGGAATTGCTAACCGTTACATGACTAACGACGGAGGGGTAGAAAGAATAAGAGACGTGGACCAACAAATTGATTTCATTTACAACACTACAAATGTGCGTTGTTGTGACTCATCGGACCTTACTTTTAAACCAGTCTTAGGTATGGATAAAGTAGTTTTGAAAATTTTTCCCTTGAACGATCACGAAGAACACCCAAGCAAAAATCTAACGAAGGAAAGTGAAAAAGTAGCTGATATTATTCGAGCTACAATTAATTCGGCTGCCCATACCCAATATTCTGCTGACCGAACACTTGACGGTGTCAATGGAGTAGCTCGCGAGCTCCGCACTCTTCAATGTGAGAACCGAGAATTAGCGCATAAAAATGCCATCACTACAGCGCAACATAGTGGATGGCTTGCAGCTAGTTACCTCGACCTTCCTCTCTGTAGCAAGTTAATCGCAACAGGTGAATCCGTCAGTGTCCACAAGTGCTTCCCAACAAACGTGACCTTTTCTACAGACTTCACTAGCTGTGGCCCACAGCCTAGAAGTGGCAATTATACGATCGACATTGAAGGTTGGGAATTAACGCCCTATAACCCTTGTTATTGGCATAAAAACTTTGTGAACATCAATGGTCGTGCGCATTCCTACAAAAATGGATCTTGGATCGCTGTCCTTCCCGACATTATTGTTCAAGGGAATAACTTAATAGACGATCTTCCATATGAAGTGGACAAAATGTTAGGGCTGAGCCTACATCCGATGTTAGCTGCCCATCCCATGAGTCCAGCAGCTGCAATCGCTCAAATTCTCGCGGCTGCTAGAGAAGAACATTCGATCAACCTGGGTAGTCCATTTCACTTGGAAAGTGTTCTCTCTTCTTCCAAGAGGAAGCCTGAAGTTTCTTTCATGGCTAAATTGAGTGGTTGGCTAAGTAGTATTTGTAGCCTCTTTGGAATGGCCTTTGTTGGCTTTATAATTTTTCGTTTTTGTGGGATAGGTTCCCTTATCACAAAATTTATACCCTGCTGTTCCTGTTTAAATAATTGTAACCCTTTTAGTTTTTTTACCAAAACATCTCCTGATATTGAATTAGGCCACCAACCCTTTCCGAATTCCCCAAATATGGCCTCTCCCATTACTATAGTAAATGTTCCCTCTGCACCTCCACAACAGCTTCCAGAATTCGTTACCCCATCAGCTCCGTTCCTCGGAAATTCGCGAGGAAGAAAATATCCGAACGACAATCGACGAGCCCATCGTGAGGCGGCGACTCTTCTAAATTGATTGCGGGACGCAATCCTGTATAAGGGATAGCTATGTAAAGGACCCATCAACCGCGCGACGTTGGCGCAACGTTCTCTATAGGTTATTACCCTTATTCTTAGTATTATATTTCTTCATCCTTTTTTTACCTTTTATTTAACCTTGTATGTTCCTAGAACCCAACGTCAGTATTTTATATAAACTTTCTTTGTTCTTTCTGTTTTCCCTTCTTTATTTTTCCGCGAATGCTTCTCTTGTTCATGTAAAATGTAGTAACGTTTTAAATACGTTTCCTTCCTAGCTCTATCCTTTTTAGTATAAAAAGCCAACCTTTCTTCCAGTATGTATCTCATACTTTCGAGGCCTTCAGACCAGACCAGACAGAGACGAAATACACTTGAAATTGAGATCTAGTGGCCATTTCTTTTAATTACAATGCAGAGGTAATTTGAGGGGATGTCTTACATAATGGTGTCTAGAAGTCGGATTTGAACCCAGTAACTTTTATTTTCGCCTTCCCCCCCCCTTTCCGCTGACATATTCCGTCCGGGTTTTGGAAATCGAGACAAGTCCTAATGGGCCCAACTGTCTCGATTTTTAATTTGCACCGAAGAGTAAGAGGAATTCTTTTGGAATCTCTTACTTCCTACCACTTACCACAGCCTGTTGGAAATTCGCCCCAAGTATTGAACTTGGCGGTCATTTTCAGCTGTGGCTAACGTATTGGGAACGCGAGGGACACCCAAAGTGAGCGTAAGAGATTTCTGGGTGGTCCGTGATTCCAAATCACGGGCTTTAAATAGAGATCTCCCAGCCTTTTGGACCGCGTTAGTAAATACGTCCCTCTTCAAGCTTTTCTTTTGAGTACTGATTAGCGGTCAGCTCTCTAGTGCACTGTTTTGGAATGAACCGAAAACGAGAGAACAGGGAGTGTCCGGTTCTTCACGTTAGTAGTTTCATTTCTCTATCTTGAGCATTAGAGATTGCCAGCCAGGGTCAGTATTTGATAAGAAGGGTAAGATAACGTCTTTAACAGACCGAGGACCCATAGTCATTAAATTGACTTGCCCATCCTAAGGAACGACGAATGATTGGTAGCGATGTTGCTAGAAATGAATGCAAGTAACTAGTCCAATCAAACTGAGTTCCTTCCCGTTTGTTTCAGGCCTCAATTAACCCCCAAAACGACTTTTTATTTGTCGCAGAAGGCAAAAGGCTGTACTGACGTAACCGAGGTGGGTTACCGAGGCCTTTTGCTACTGAAGTCCCCGTTGCCTCGTTGACAACGTGTAATCACCCAATAAACTTTCTTCACGTTTAATAGAGATTTTGCTGAACATGATTTGAGTAGAACTCTCACGTTCAGCCGCCTGATAGAGATCGCTCTCAGTGCAAATTTAAAGCAGATTGGTTAACGAGGACTATTGGGCCGATAGTTCGAACGGACCAACTCTTTTCCCTTTGAACTAGTGTTATCATTTTTTTTAATTTTTATCATGAATAGTAATCCAGATAGCGGGATAGAGAATACTAGAGGGGAATCAGCAACAAAGAAGTGGCCAATGGGTTGGATGCGCTCTTTTCGGGAGAAAATTTCATCTAATCGTCTTGTTGCCAAGTCGTGGTCTCTTCCTATCCAATCCCAGCGAACATTAAGAAGACAATTAAATAGCGAAGAACCCCTAACTCCCGAACCAGCTAATCAACAAGTTAATAGCCCAGCTGATCAAATTCGATCAGACCAACTTGACCCAAGAAGCTACGAGGAAGTAAGGAACAATTGGGCAGAGCAATTGAACCACCTTCGTCAAACGGAAGAGCCGGAATCAGTAGTTTTACAAAACGATTCAGATAATCATTCAAATATTCCAGAACCTTTAATAGGAGACAACACTAGAGATGTCCTTTCCTATAATCAACTCCTTGAGCAAGCTCGTGCTATTTTAGATTCGAGTGAAACTCCGGAAACTAATATAAATTTAAGAGAAGATCCAACAAATCTTGTTGAAATTGATTTTTCCAACGAGGGAGTAGACCGTTCATACTTCTGCACACAATTCTTGCATACCAGGATAACTGAGGTTCCTGTTGACGATTTAATTTTTGAGTTACAATACTTACGTAAATTGAATCAAAGGACAGATATATCAAATACCGAGATTGAATCTGCGTTGAGAGCTTTGCTTTTAACGGAACCCAATATAATAACGCCTTTTGAACTTTTCTCGCATTGTCAATTGAAAACCAACTACGAACCTCCTACTGAATCGGAATACGAATCTGTTGTTTCAGAAAGAGAAGAACTTATTGAAAAAAATTCCAACCTATTGCCTATACTAGACCAAGAAACTGAGTTAATTCCAGACGATCGTTTGGTAACCATACCAGTTTCAGGTCAAGCTGATTTAGTTATTTCCACTACTAGTGCTCCAATTACTCCTTCCAATCCTACTCTACCTTCAGCTATAGAAAAAACGAGTACGGATACTCCATCCCCTTTTACATCTACTCCGATTAGCCATCAACCAAAACTACCCAGTCGAAGAGTCACTTTTCCCCCAATTGGAACAACCGCTCAGGGTGGGAATTCACCAACTGCTGGAATGTCGGCAGGTGGAAAGAAACCGGATATTCCCGTCATCATTTACGCCGGAGAATTGAGTAGATTGTTAGAGTCAGGAATGTCCTATGAAGATGCTTCGGTAGCAGCGGATCAGATAGTGAAACACGTTATGGATAGTAGGAAATGTTCTCCGATATCTATTCCAGGAGCAATCCCCCGCGATTCCCCCAAACAGATTAATCAGCCAACACCACTTGGAGAAACTCCTGTCCGAACGCTAGGTACTTCATTTGTTCCTTTTTTTACCCATCTAACGGGGCAGAGCGGGCAAATAAACCCTGTACAAAACATACCCAAACAGATTCCAGATAAATTCATTCCGAGACAAGGGTTGAATGCTACGTTTCCGCTCCCCATAACTACTCCGCAGTCGATTGGGGCAATTAACAAAACTAGATTCGACGAGACTTCAAATTTGGACAAGAATAGAAAATTATTGCAGGGCCAGGCAATGACTTTATTTAGTAATGTGGGAATATACATCGATCGAGATCGTTCCGGTCGCTTTGATGAATGGCTAGCTCACCTCGAATCGGTACTCATTCTAGGCGATTTTGAAGAATCTCGAAAGATTGCGTTATTACGATCGAAATTGTACGGCGAGGCAGCCGACGAATTCGACAACTTTAAAATAGAAAATCCAATCAGAGCACAGGATTACGATAAAATAAAAGAACGTCTCCACAAACTCTTTCATTCGACTGAGACTAGGTCGAAACAGAGTGTAGAATTCCATAATATGCAGAGGGAACCCGAAGAAAATATGCGGCGTTATGCAAATCGTATACGCAAGGCATTTAATTTAGCCTATCCAATGACATCCATCATTGATAAAGCGACGTCCCATTCAAGGGAGCAAATAATGATGGATCGCTTCTTAGAAGGTCTTTCCTTTGATGTACAGACTCGTCTAAAATATAAAGAATTTCCCTCATTCGAAAAATTAATTGAAAAAGCAGAGATGACTGCAATGGCGGTCGAAGAATCACAAGTCAGAAATAGACTAAATGCTTTTCAAAGTAGAAACGTTGAATCAAATAGAGAATTCGATAGGATAACAGAAGCGTTGGAGCGCCTTAACACAAAAGTAGAGTCAAATACGCATCAGAACGATTTGGAAAAACGTATCGAGAAAATGCAACGACAATTGACTGCACAAAAAAGTGTAAGCTTCTCCCAAAATATTCCACAAATATACAGACCGCCCAATAAAACTGCAAATCTTTATTTTTGTGATTTTCATAACGGTTGGGGAAATCATGAAACTAGTAGATGTAAGACTAAGGAAGGTCAAGTAGATCGAACGTGTTACCGTTGCAAAAAGACTGGACATTTAGCAACATATTGCCCCGAAATAAAAAATGGAAAACCCTCTCCTCCACCGGGATATGACGCGAATGGAGTCAGGCAAGGTTCGACTGAGCAAAGGGAAAACTAGGTGCCGCCGACAGTACCGTAGGGCCAATCGGTGGAACGAAGATTAAGTCCCGACATTATATAAACAGTTTAGCAGCGAAATTAACAGTACCTAGAATTAAAATTAAAATAGGAAATTGCATTGTCGATGCTTTATTTGACACTGGAGCCGAAAGAAGCGTAATAAGTAAACTCTTTTTTAATAAATTAAAGGAAAATAAAGAAGTAATTAATTTTACAAGAGAGGTAGACGTAGATCTTTTCAGCATAAATGACAAGCGCCTCTTCACGGAAGGCAAAATTACAGTTAACTTTGTTGTGGCAGAAGAAACGCCGCACCAATTACTTAAGCAGGAATTTATTATCGTGAGTAGTATTGTTGAAAATTGCGTCTTAGGGCGTGATGCTCTTTACAAACATCATTTCATGTACAATGGAAGGAAACAAACTATTTATCGAGTTCCGGAAACTGATCACTTCCAGGAAAAAGAAACCCCTTTTGTGATTGCACGCTCATTGAGAATTCCCCGATATTCTACGTGTGTACTAGAAAGCGGGAAGGAGGAAGCGCAGGATCCTCACATTTCTTGTCATTTCGTTAAATGCAGTAACATACCAACCGGGCTTGACCTGGAACCTTTTATTTCCCTAGCACCAAGTCGTTCGTTCCGTGTGGTGGCTATAAATAGAACAAATACAACCATATTTCTACCTCGTCTTACGGTTTTGGGAACCCTTAATCTTCAAGAAACTAAAAAGACAACCCCTCTCGCTTCGTTTCACGCATCCTCGACTACAGTTGATATGGCAGCCATTGAAGCGGTCCTCCCTGACATTGATGATATTACTAAAGAGAAAATACGAAGATTATTAATTGATAACTATAGGAATTTTGCCTTTAAAACAGATGAATTGGGCCATACTAATTTAGTAAAACATAGTATTGATACGCAAGGGCAAGGGCCGATTCGTCAAAGAGCATATCGAAACTCTCCCAAACAAAAGGAAACAGCACAAGAAATTATAGACGAGCTCCTGGAAAATAAAATAATTCGATTTTCAATGTCTCCGTGGGCTGCACCGATAGTATTAGTAAAAAAGAAGACAGGAGATACCCGTTTATGTGTAGATTTTAGGAAACTTAACGCTATAACGAAGAAAGACTCTTTTCCTCTACCTCGTATAGATGATGTTTTAGATCTGCTACAGGGGCAGATATATTTCTCAACATTAGACCTAGCATCAGGTTACTGGCAGATAGAACTTGAGGAAGAATCCAAAGAGAAAACAGCCTTCATTGTGGACAATAATCTGTATGAATGGAATCGTTTGGCATTTGGGTTAACCAATGCCCCAGGCACGTTTCAAAGATTGATGAATTCCGTTCTACGAAGCGTCATTGGAAAAATCTGTCTAGTATACCTAGATGACATCATTATATTCTCCCGTTCGATTGAGGAACATATTTCCAATTTAAAAACTGTATTTTCCTTACTAGAAGAGGCAAACCTTAAACTGAAACTGGCAAAATGTAAATTTTTAGCTCAATCCGTTCCATATCTGGGACATGTGATTACGGCCGAAGGAATTAAACCGGACCCTTCCAAAATTGAGGCGCTTAAAAATTACAAAAGACCAACTACAGTACGAGAGATGCAGTCATTTTTAGGATTAGCCTCTTATTACCGTCGTTTTTTCGAAAATTTCTCTACGATTGCCCACCCGTTGTTATTACTAACTAAAGGACAGCAAAGTGACGTTTTACATTGGAGTAGCGACGCCGTTTCAGCATTTGAGCATATACGGCAATGTTTAATAAGTGAGCCCATTTTGATATTCCCAGATTTCTCGGAGAAATTCCTTATTTACACCGACGCCAGTAATTACGGGCTTGGAGCTGTCCTCTCCCAGATACGCAATGGAAAAGACCAACCGATCGCTTATGCAAGCCGACATTTAAATACTGCGGAAGTAAAGTATTCTACGGTCGAAAAAGAGGCAGCCGCGCTTGTGTTCGGTATTAAGCGGTTCCGTCATTATCTACAAGACGAACCCTTTACCATTATCAGTGATCACAGACCTCTTCAGTGGCTCCAGACGTTTAAGGACGAAACAGGTCGGCTTGGGCGATGGGCCATTCAGTTGTCAAATATGAAATTTACTGTGCAGTATCGACCAGGTCGTGTGCATGAAAACGCAGATTTCCTTTCCCGAGTACAAATGAATCTGATTTTAGCCCGACCCGACGACAACCTTGTTATGTGTCAAGAACAACAGAAAGATCCCCTTTGCAAAGCAATACTGGCGTTTATACGAAAAGATTCTCCTTGGAATAAAAAAGATGGCCCGATGCCTCTGTGGGCTGCTGAGAAAGATTTCTTTTTTATGGAAGACGGTCTCTTATGCAAACATTACGAACCTACGTCAACAAAACGAAGACGATTTGCCCAACGTCAAGTTGTTGTTCCTCTCTCTCTTAGAAAACAACTTTTACAGGAGTATCATGACTCTCCTTTGTCAGGACATCTGGCGTACCGACGAACAGTCCTGCGTCTACGTGATAAATACTTTTGGCCATCCATGTTATCAGATGTAAAGCAATATTGTTTTACTTGCGAACCTTGTGCGTTAGGGCGCCGAATGCATGGATTGAAAGCCTTTCTCAATCCATTAGAGCTCGCTACCAAGCCTTTTGAAGTGATAGGAATGGACTTTCTGGGCCCCGTCAAACCTCCTTCACTCTTAGGCAACAATTATGTACTAGTTATAACTGACTATTTTACAAAATGGATCGAAGCAGTTCCACTTCCCAATTATACCGCGCTCGTTACCTGCAAGGCCCTGATGGATCGGATTATCCTACGTCACGGCCCGCCAAAAGCTATCATTACCGATCGTGGAAGTAATTTTACGTCAGAGTTGTTTTCTGCGCTATGTAAAGCTTTAAACATAAAACGCATGACGACAACAGCATACCACCCTCAAACGAATGGTCAAACAGAGCGTTTTAACAAAACAGTTGCCGAAATGCTTAGGAAGTACCTAACGACTGGGTTTGAGAAATGGGAAGATATGTTGGGCCCTGTTACGTTCGCCTACAATAATTCAACCCACTCCTCAACCCTAGAAACCCCATACTTCTTAAACCACGGCCGTGATCCCGTAATGCCAATAGACCAGTTCCTCCTTCCTTTACCTACGGCTATGGTTACTCCTTCGGACTACAGAAGCCAGACTATGAGATGTTTACATGAAGCGTTTCAACAAGTCAAAACTAATCTTGCGCAGGCTCGGGAACAGCAAAAGATTCAATACGATAAACGTGTAAAACAATTAAAATTCAATGTTGGAGATAAAGTATTACTAAATATGCGAACGCCCATGAAGGGAGTAAGTAAAAAACTTATTCCACGTTTTATAGGACCCTTTCGGATTTTAAAATTAAACAATAATGACACTGTAGTAATCCAACAACATGCTGGTAAACAAACACAGCTTGTTCATGTAAATCGAATAAAACCGCTATTCGAGTCAATGATCTGGAAAGATGAACCCTTCGTAGATTTCCTAGATATTCGAATTAGCAAAGAAGCTAACACACTTCTTCTCGAAAAT
>JACCDP010365735.1_pt1 | contig 10012 bp, 8 predicted proteins | sample 7445841 | NCBI WGS metagenome assembly JACCDP01 (sample SAMN15323441, study PRJNA562643) | freshwater metagenome | isolation source: river surface water | place: USA:Blue River Watershed | collected 2017-08-17
AGATGGCAGTGGGTGTCGATCCACATGCCCGAATTTCCACTTCAGCGGAACACGACCGTCCGGTTGCCGTTGAGCAAGACCCTGTGCTCGGCATGCCACTGGATGGCGCGGGCCAGCGCCACGCATTCCATGTCGCGGCCGATGCCCACGAGCTGCTCGGGCGGCATGCTGTGGTCGATGCGGGCGACCTCCTGCTCGATGATCGGGCCCTCGTCGAGGTCGCTGGTCACGTAATGGGCCGTGGCGCCGATGAGCTTCACGCCGCGCTCGTAGGCCTGGTGGTAGGGCTTGGCGCCCTTGAAGCTGGGCAGGAAGCTGTGGTGGATGTTGATCGCGCGGCCCGACAGGTCGCGGCACAGCTCGGGCGACAGGATCTGCATGTAGCGCGCCAGCACGACGAGGTCGATCTTGTTCTCGGCGATGACCTCGCGGATCTTGGCTTCCTGCGCGGCCTTCTGCGCGTCCGTGCCGCCCAGCAGCGGGAAGTGGTGGAACGGAATGTTGTGCGACGCCGCGAGCTGATAGAAGTCGCGGTGGTTGGACACGATGGCCGGGATCTCGATGGGCAGGTGCCCGGTCTGCACGCGGAACAGCAGGTCGTTCAGGCAGTGGCCCAGCTTGGAGACCAGCAGCAGCACACGCGTCTTGCGGGCACGCGAAACCAGCTCCCAGTCCATGCCGAACTCTTGCGCCAGCGGCTGGAACGCGGCCTGCAGTGCCTGCTCTTCAGCGGCCGCCTCGAACTCAATGCGCATGAAGAAGCGCGCATGGTCCGCGTCACCGTGCTGGTGAGACGTGAGGATGTTGCCGCCCTGCTGCAGCAGCACGCCGGTGACAGCGTGCACGATGCCGGCGCGGTCGGGGCAGGAGAGCTTGAGGATGAAGCGAGGGGTGGTCATGCGAGCAGATCAGGCAGAGAACTGGCCGGCAACCAGGCGCAGCTGCCGGTCGCAGCGCGCCGCGAGGTCGCGGTCGTGGGTGACGAGGACGAAGGCGGTGCCCAGCTCGCGCGCCTGCTCCAGCATCAGCGCGAAGACGGCATCCGCCGTGTCGCGGTCGAGGTTGCCGGTGGGCTCGTCGGCCAGCACGCAGGCCGGCCGCGTGACCAGCGCCCGCGCAATCGCCACACGCTGGCGCTCACCGCCAGACAACTCCGCCGGCCGGTGCTGCACACGCTCCTTCAGGCCCACGCGCGCCAGCATCTGCGCGGCAGCGGCCTGCGCCTGGGCGGGCGTCTGGCGGCGGATGCGCAGTGGCATGGCCACGTTGTCCAGCGCCGAGAACTCCGGCAGCAGGTGGTGGAACTGGTAGACGAAGCCCAGGTGCTGGTTGCGCCAGCGGCCGCGCTCGGCCTCGTCCATGGACGCAAACGACTGGCCCATCAACGTGACGTTGCCGACGGTGGGCTGGTCCAGCCCGCCCAGCAGGTGCAGCAGCGTGGACTTGCCCGAGCCCGACGCGCCGATGATGGCCAGCGTCTCGCCGCGCTTCACGGCCAGGTCCACACCGCGCAGCACGGTGACGTCCAGGCCGCCTTCCTCGAAACGGCGCGTGATGCCCGTGGCTTGAAGAATGAGGTCACTCATAGCGCAGCGCCTCCGCCGGCTGCACGCGGCTGGCGCGCCAGCTCGGGTAGAGCGTGAAGATCAGCGACAGCAGCAGCGCCACGACGACGATGGGCGCGATGTCGCCCCACTGCGGGTCGCTGGGCATCTGGCTGATGAGGTAGACGCTGCCGGGCAGGAAGCTGGTGTTGAGCAGGTGTTCGATGGCCGGCACGATGACGTCGATGTTGAAGGCGATGAGCAGGCCGAACACGACGCCGGCCAGCGTGCCGATGACGCCGGACACGGCCCCCTGCACGATGAAGATGCCCATGATGGAGCGCGGGCTGGCACCCAGCGTGCGCAGGATGGCGATGTCGCTCTGCTTGTCGGTGACCGTCATGATCAGCGTGGACAACAGGTTGAACGCGGCGACGGCGACGATCAGCGTCAGCACGATGCTCATCATGCGTTTCTCGATCTGCACGGCGTCAAACCACACGGCGTTGGCCCGCGTCCAGTCGCGCACGCGGATCTGCGGGCCCATGGCGTTGGACAGTTCGCCGGCCACGCGGCGGGCCTCGTGCACATCACGCAGCTTGAGCTGCACGCCCGTCGGGCCGCCGGTGCGGAACAGCTTGGCGGCGTCGTCCACATGCACGAGCGCCAGGCTGGAGTCGTACTCGTAGTGGCCCGAGTTGAAGATGCCGACGACGTTGAAGCTCTTGAGCCGCGGCACGACGCCGGCCGGCGTGACCTGGCCGCCCGGCGCCACCACGGTGATCTTGTCGCCCTCGCCCACCGCCAGCTGGCGCGCCAGCTCGGCGCCCAGCACGATGTTCCAGGCACCCGGCGCCAGTTTGGCCAGCACGGTGTCCTTGAGTTGGGCGCCCAGGCCGGTGACCGTGGCCTCCTCGGCTGGCGAGATGCCGCGGATGACGGCGCCGCGCATGTCTTCGCCGCGCGCGATGAGACTTTGGCTGGCGACGAAGGGCGCCGCCCCGATGACCTCGGGATTGCGCCGCGCCTGCGCAGCGGTGGCCTGCCAGTCGGGCAGCGCCTGGCCGGCATAGTCCAGCAGCTCCACGTGGGCGATGACATTGAGCATGCGGTCGCGCACTTCCTTCTGGAAGCCGTTCATGACCGACAGCACGACGATCAGCGCCATCACGCCCAGCGCAATGCCCACCATGGACGCGCCGGAGATGAAGCTGATGAAGCGGTTGCGCCGCCCGCCGCGGCCGGCGCGGACGTAGCGCAGCCCGACCTGGAGTTCAAACGGCAAGGGCATGGGGCGGAGCGAAGGCAGACTGCATGGGGCCGGGATGGTAACTGGCGGGGCGCTGCCAGAACGGCGCAAGCCCATGGCCGCACCCGCAGCCCGCCCTCGTCTGCCAGACCGGCGGCGTCCTCGCTGACAGCCACGCCCTCGCCACGACACAGCGCCTGCTTCGTTCAACACCCGCCGCGCGCTGACCGGTGACCTCATGCGCGGCATTCCGCTCATCCGACGGGGCGACGGCCGGCTGCGAACCGGCCTCGGCAGCCGAGTGCCAAGCACCCACAATCGCCGCCACAACAAGCGTCCTGAGGGAGATTCGATGACACGCCTACTGCTGACCTGCCTGCTGCTGACAGCCCTGTGCGGCTGTTCTCGGGAACCTGGGGCGCTCGACGAGCCCGCCGTCACAGCAGCCGCGCGCCCCGGCACCCCAGCCGAGGCGGCCCGCAGCACACTGGCCTACCGGCATGCGATCCGCGTCGACGTGCCAGATGCCCGGGTCGCCGCAGTCCATGACGCGGCGCTCGCGGCTTGCCGAGCAGCAGCGGCCGAGCTGTGCACCGTGCTGGAATCGCAGGTCAGCATGGGCCGCACAGCGTTCGCGAAGCTGCGCTTGCGCGCCAAGCCCGCCGGCATCACCAAGCTCGTCGCCGCTCTGGGCACGCAGGCCGCCATCACCGATCAGTCCACCACAGCGGAAGACCTGGCCGGGCCGCTGCAAGACGGCGAGAAAAAGCTCGCGATGCTGACTACCTACCGGGCCGACCTGGAAACGCTGCGCCAGCGGGCTGGCAACGACGTCGACAAGCTGATCAAGCTCAGCCACGAGTTGGCGCAAGTTCAGAGCGAGCTGGAAGCCGCCAACGGCAAGCAGGCCTATCTGGTGCAGCGAGTGGAGACAGAGATCCTGGAGATCAGCATCCGCGCTGACCAGTACCGCTCGTTCTGGCAGCCAATCTCGCTGGCGCTGTCCGACTTCGGCGGCAGCCTGTCGCAAGGCATTTCCACCGCCATCACGGGCGTGGCTTATCTGCTGCCTTGGGGCCTGGTCATCGGCCTGGTCGCGTGGGCCGGCCGCAAGTTGTGGCGGCGTCGCCGGCAGCCTTGAGACGACTGGGGCGGCACCGCCGGGCCGCCACGGGAATGGATGGAATCTTCAGTGCAGCATCTGCTCCACTTCAGCCGCCGGGTCACCGGCGGCGGCGAGCTTGGCGGCCAGCAGGTCCAGGTCCAGCCGCAGGTGGTCGATCAGTTCGGGCACCGCGACCTTGAGCGCCTGCGCGGGTTCGTCGTGATGCTGGGCAGCATCGGCCAGCACCTCGGCCAGGTGGAGCACGGCGGCGATCAGGGAGAACGGGCGAATCTCCAGCGGCGTGTTGGTGTCCTTGAACGCTTCCACCATGCGCTGCGGAAAATGCCAGTGCGCGGCCAGCACCGCCGTCACATCGGCATGCGTGCAGCCGAAGCGGTGCTCCTCCAGCGAGAAGCGGCTGCCGGGCTCGCTGGCGTGGCTTTCCACATCGGCCACGAGTTTGGGGTCGTCCATCGCCATCAGCAGCTGGCCGGTGCGCAGCATCAGCCCGGCGAGGTAGGCCGTGTCGGTGGTGGCGCCATCGGCGCCCAGCATGCGGGCGAGGATGCGCGAATAGTTGGCCGTGGCGATGCTGTGCCGCCAGAACGTCGTGCGGTCCAGCCCCTGCACCTTGGGGAAGGCGCCGCTGAGGCAGGCGGCCATCGCCAGGTTGCGCAGCGTCTCCAGCCCCAGCGCGTGGGCCGCGTCCATGACCGTGGCGATCTGGTGCGACGGGCTGTAATGCGCCGAGTTGGCCAGCCGCAGCACCTTGGCCGACAAGGTGGAGTCTTTCTCGATGAGGGCCGCCACCTGCGCCAGCCCGACGTTGTCGTCATCGAAGCTCTTCAGCAGCCGGGAGGCCACTTCGGGCATGGTGGGCAGGGCGCTGTGCTTGACGAAGAAACGCTCGGCAGCTGCGGTCATCGTGGACTCCTTGTCGCGGTCGATCGGCGACCCAGTCTAGGGCCCCATCACGAGCATCGCGCGGAAATCGTTCACGTTGGTGAAGCTCGGGCCAGGGTTCAGCAAATCGCCCAGCGGCGCGAAGAAACTGGCGCTGTCGTGGCCGTCCAGCAAGGCCTGGCCGCTCAGGCCCAGCGCGCGGGCGCGGGCCAGGCTGGTGGGCGTCAGCAGCGCGCCGGCATGCGGGCCCACGCCGTCGATGCCGTCGGTGTCGGCCGCCAGCGCCCAGATGCCGGGCTCGCCCTGCAGCGCCAGCGCACAGCCGAGCAGGAACTCGGTGGCGCGCCCGCCCTGCCCGGCGCGCGCGCCGGGGGCGACGGTCACGGTGGTTTCGCCGCCCGACAGGATCACGCAAGGCGGCACGAACGGCTGGCCGTGCCGCTGCACCGCGCGCGCCAGCGCCGCATGCATGCCGCCGATCACGCGGGACTCGCCCTCGATCTCGTCGCTGAGGATGTGCACTGCCAGCCCCTGCGCGCGCGCCACCTCGGCGGCGGCATGCAGGCTCATCTGCGGCGTGGCCAGCATCACCAGCTCGTGGCCGGCCAGGCGCGGGTCGCCGGACTTGGGGGTTTCGAACGCGCCCGACGCGAGCCCGGCGCGGGCGGCATCGGGCAGGTCGATGCGATAGCGCTGGCAGATGGCCAGCGCGTCGGCGCAGGTGCTCGCGTCGGCCACCGTCGGCCCGGAGGCGATGACGGCCGGGTCGTCGCCGGGCACGTCGCTGATGGCCAGCGTCAGCACGCGCGCGGGCGCACAGGCCGCCGCCAGCCGGCCGCCCTTGATGGCCGACAGATGCTTGCGCACGCAGTTCATCTCGCCGATGGCCGCGCCGCTGTTCAGCAGCGCGCGGTTGATGGCCTGCTTATCGGCCAGCGTGAGGCCGGGCGCCGGCAGGCTCAGCAGCGCCGAGCCGCCGCCGGAGATCAGGCAGATGACGAGGTCGTCGGCCGTCAGGCCCTGCGTCAGCGCCAGCAGCCGTTCGCTGGCGGCCAGCCCGCTCGCGTCGGGCACCGGGTGCGCGGCTTCGACCACCTCCAGCCGGCGCGGCCGGTAGCCCGGCGGCACATGCCCGTAGCGCGTGATGACGAGGCCCGACAACGGCGCGTCAGCCGGCCACGCGGCCTCCAGCGCCTGCGCCATGGACCCACCCGCCTTGCCGGCGCCCAGCACCAACGTGCGGCCTTTCCCGGGATCTGGCGGTGCGGGCAGATGCGGCTTCAGCACCTCGCCCGGCAACGCGCGCGCCACGGCGACGTCGTAGAGCTGGCGCAGCAGCGCGCGGGGGTCGAGGGCCATCGTCGGCGCTTCAGGGTTGCAGGGCCCAGCGCGCGACCAGTGCGCGCTCGTCGTCGGTCATGCCGGTCGCATTGTTCAGTGGCATCGCGCGCTGCACGACGACCTGCTGGTAGATCTGCGCCTTGTGGGCCGCCAGCCCTTCGGCGCTGTCCAGCCGCACCCCCTTCTGCGCCGCCTCGCCGGTATGGCAGAGCGCGCAGCGCTGCGCCTCGATGGCCTGCACCTGCGCCAGCGTCACGGGTTGGGCGGCGGCGGCGCTGGCCTGCGGGCGCGGCGCCATCCAGGCGATCAGGCCGCCCAGCAGCACCAGCGCCACGACGACCGAGCCCGGGCTGTTGACACCCTTGTGGCGCTTCACGAAGAAGACGCGGATCGCCACACCCGCGGCCATCAGCACGCACAGCACCGCCCAGTTGTGCGGGTGCTGATGCAGCATGCCGTAGTGGTTGCTCAGCATGGCGATGAGCACCGGCAGGCCGAAGTAGGTGTTGTGCACGCTGCGCTGCTTGCCGCGCTGGCCGTAGATGGGGTCGGGCTTCTGGCCGGCGCGCATCTGGGCGATGACCTTCTTCTGCCCCGGGATGATCCAGTGCGCCACGTTGGCCGTCATCATGGTCGCCAGCGTCGCGCCGATCAGCAGGAACGCGGCGCGGCCGGCGAACAGATGGCTGGCCAGCCAGCTCGCGAACACGATGAACACCGCGACGACCGCCATCACGCGACCGTCGTGGCCGATGCCACCGTCCTTTGTGCGCCCCAGCGTCTGGCAGGCGATGTCATACACCGCCGTGCCCACCACGAGGAAGCCCAGCGCCGCACACACCGCCTGCCACGGCGCGCCCCAGGCGTACACGCGCGGGTCGATCAGCATCTGGCTGGCGTTGAAGAGGTAGAGCACGACGAACAGCGCGAAGCCGCTCATCCACGTCCAGTAGCTCTCCCAGTAGAACCAATGCAACGTCACGCCGCCCCCGGTCGCGCCGCCCTGCGGCGCGCCTCCCCCCGAGGGGGGCGCGGAAGCTCGGGAACGGCCCGTCGCTTCCGCAAAGGGCAGGTTCGCCGGCGCCACCATGTACTTCTGCGGGTTGTAGAAGCCGCCGCCATGCACGGCCCACAGTTCGCCGTCGACGCCTTTTGCCTGCAGGTCCGCCGCCAGCGGCTTGACGAGGTGGTTGTCCAGCCAGACGAAATAGAACGACGCGCCGATCCAGGCGATGACGGTGATGACGTGCAGCCAACGCAGCAGCAGGTTGGCCCAGTCGAGCAGATAGATGTCCATGAGCGGTGGTGATCTCGATGGCCTCACCACGGCGGGTGCTGTGAGGCCCAAGCGTCGCGTCCGCAGGAGCTGTGCACCCCCGACACCGCTGCGACTGGAGGCAAAGTGTATGCAGCCACCGTGCCAGGTATGCGCTGCGGCGTGCCGGGCCGCCGCGTGCGCTGCCGGCAGCTCAGCGCTTCTTGAAGCCGACGTAGGTCACGCCGATGACGCTGCCGCGGCCATCCTTGATCGGGCTGTAGCAGGCGTCGAACCGCGTGCCGAGCACGTCCACCTCACCACGGAACGCCTGGCCGCGGCGGACGGCCTCGTAGGCCTGAGCCCGCGCCAGCAGCGTGCCCACGCCGCGCGTGCCCTCGGGGGTCAGCACATTGGTGCTGACGCGCACGAAATCGTCCCCCGCCTTCACGAACAGCGTGGCCGTGGCACCGACCGTCCGCTTGATGTCGTCCACCAGCGCGTAGTTTTTGGTGAGCTTGTGGCTGCCGAAATACAGGCCCGGCACGTCGCGGTCACCGACACGCTCGCTGCCTTGCAGCCGGGGCGTGCCCAGTTGCGCGAGCCGGCCCTCCATCTCGGCCACCACACGCGCCGGGTCGCCGGCCTCGTGCAGCCGGAAGAAGGCCACCGCGTCGACCAGTTGCTGTGCCTGCTCGCGCAGGCTGGCCGCGGCGGCAGCGCTCTGCTCCACCAATGCGGCGTTCTGCTGCGTGGTCCGGTCCATCTCGGTGACGGCCTCGCCCACGTCACCCACCTGGCGGGCCTGCTCGGTGCTGGCCGCGCTGATCTCATTGACGATGCGGTCCACCCGGGTGATGGCCTCCACCACCTGTTGCATGGTCTCGCCCGCGCCGTCCACCTGGCGTGAGCCCGCCTGCACGCGCTCGCCGCTGTCGGTGATGAGCTGCTTGATCTCGCGGGCGGCCTCGCTGCTGCGCTGCGCCAGGCTGCGCACCTCGCCGGCCACCACCGCGAAGCCTCGCCCCTGCTCGCCCGCGCGTGCCGCCTCGACGGCGGCGTTCAGCGCCAGGATGTTGGTCTGGAAGGCGATGCTGTCGATGACGCCGATGATCTCGGCGATGCGCGACGAACTGGCACTGATGCCGCGCATCGTCTCCACCACGCCGCCCACCGCAGCGCCCCCTTGGGCGGCCACGGTGCTGGCCTGGGTCGCCACGCCGCTGGCGTCGCTGGCGTGATCCGCGCTGAAACTCACCTGCTGCCGCAGCGCGCCCATCGCCGCCGCCGTGCGCTGCAAGGCAGCGGCCTGCACCTCGGTGCGATGCGACAGGTCCATGTTGCCCGTGGCGATCTCGGCGCTGGCCATGGCCACGCCCTCGGCGCCCTCGCGCACCTGCGCCACCACCGTGATCCAGCGTTGCTGCATCAGCGCCAGCCCCGCCATGACGCTGGCGTCGTCACCCGGACGCACCGGCAGATGGCCGGTCAGGTTGCCCTCGGCAATGTTGCGCAGATGGCGGGCCAACTCGCGCGGCTCCCCGCCCAGGTCACGCGCCGTCGCGCGCGACAGCAACGTCGCCAGCACCACGCCAGACAGCACGCTGACGATGAGCAGGCCCCAGATCAACCACCGCGCCGCCGCCGGGCCTTCGCCCGCAGCGCCAAGGGCCTGGAGGGCCGCGCCGCCCATGGCGACCGTCAGCACGGTCAGCCAGCCAAACGCCAGCAGCAACTTCTGCGCGGCGCCGCGACCGCCCCCCTGCGCGAGCCGGTCGGCGCCGCGCGCCGGCATGCCCGGCGGGCTGAACTGGGACATCTTTTCTCTCCTTGCCTGTCGCGCCACACAACAAATCACCACCGGCTGGCGCAGCACGGGTCGGCGTTCTAATCATGAAATTGATCGGCAAATTTGCCGGCGCGTGCTTGTAGCACCGCTCACCGCGCCTCAGAACAGGCGCGGCGCGACTTTGTTCATGGCAACGCCAGTATTTGCGCTAACACCGCCACCGCGATGACGCCCGGCTGCTTGCCGGCCACGCCGGGCACGCCGATGGGGCAGGTCACGCGGGCCAGGTCGGCCGCGTCGAAACCGCGCGCCTCCAGCCGCTGACGAAAGCTGGCCCATTTGGTCTTGCTGCCGATCATGCCGATGAAGCCCAGGTCGCCCCGCTCGCGCTGGCGCCGCAGGCAGGCGGCAATGATGTCGAAGTCTTCCGCGTGGTTGTGCGTCAGCACCAGCACCGCCGTGCCCGGCGCGATGTCCGGCACCGCATCGGCCGGCGGATCAACGGCCTCCTGCCGCCAGCCGCGCGCGGGCGGGTCGGCAGGGAACTGCTCGGCACGGCTGTCGATCCAGTGCAGCGCCAGCGGCAGGTCGCGGGCGATGCGGGCGATGGCCTGGCCCACATGCCCGGCGCCGAACAGGGCCAGCGGGCGCTGTGCTTCGCAGGGCAGGCGCGCCGCCAGGTCCTCACCCGCCGCCACGCGCTCGAAGCGCAGCCACACGACGCCACCGCAGCACTGGCCGAGCGACGGCCCCAGCGGATAACGCACCTCGTCTTCGAGCCCGCCGCCGGCCAGCGCCGCGCGGGCCCGCGCGATGGCATCGAACT
>JACCDP010548391.1_pt1 | contig 10011 bp, 15 predicted proteins | sample 7445841 | NCBI WGS metagenome assembly JACCDP01 (sample SAMN15323441, study PRJNA562643) | freshwater metagenome | isolation source: river surface water | place: USA:Blue River Watershed | collected 2017-08-17
TGGCGTCTGGATCCTCGTCGCCTTCGGTCGAAACCTCCACCACGTAGGCGTCGTTGACCGGCGTAGATTCCTGCACGATCTTGCCCAACACGATGGGGCTAGAGATCTGCTGCTTGCACCCCTTGCAGGCCGACGGATTGTTAGTGCGGTACCAGTCGCAGGTGTAGGGGCCCTTGGTTTCAGACGCCTTCTTCTCGGTGGCCGCCGGGCTGTAGCCGGGGTGGGCCTTGGACACCTTGTGGATGGCTTCGCCACCATCCACGCACCGCACCGCGATCGACAGGACGCCCCGCCACAGCGGCTCTTCCAGGGTGGCTGCGTTCTGCACGGCGTGCGCCATCTGCGCACACCCGTTGCCCTTAACACTTAACCGTACGATCTTTGCAAACTCACTGGGCGGGTGGTCTTCCGCCGCGAGATCTTTGGTCACATCGTCCGTGCCAAACTGCTTGGCGGCGAAGATGGACGTGGGCGCCACAAGCGTGGGGGGCGCAGGAAGTACCTTCACGATGTCGGCCAAGGGCACGGGCTGCCCCTGGTAGACCACCATCACCGGACGCGGGTTGGTCTCTTTGAAATTCTGAGTGCCGGGAACACGCAGGATGCGGGCGGCATCCGCAGTCACCGCAGGGTCGGCATCAAGCCCGTGCAGTTTGCACAGGGTCTTCAGTTTCTTGGCGTGCTCTACCCAGTCCTTTGCAGGGACGTCCTCGGTCAAAGGCCAGTAGACATGCAAGCCGCCGCCAGAACTGACGATGATGGGCAGCGGCAAGCCCGTGGTGTTGATGAATTGTCGGAGCGCCTTTGCCGCGTCCGACTGTGTGGCGTAGGCTTTTGTTGGACCTACGTCGAGGTCAAGGAAAAAGCACCGCAGGTAGACAGCGTTTGCGGCTGTTCGTCCCAGTGCGGGGTCGTCGAAACTGGCTAGTGCGAAGTAGGCATCTGCGCCCTTGCTGCCTGCGGCTTGAGCCGCTGCATCGACATCAGCAATAGTTCCATGGAATGACGGCTTTACCTTTCCCCCCTTGATCGCCACAGCGCAGTACATGCCCTGCGTAGGCAATACGGAGTCGAGGAAGGAATGCACGATACCTCTCGGGTAGAACGATCAGGCGCGGTTCCAACGCGCCAGGATCTGCTTGATTTTTTCTTGGTGTCGCACCCGTGGCTCAGACCTTCCGGTGAACCACGAGTACACGGTTGCCCGTGTGACGCCGAGTCTTTCCGCCACGGCTGATACGGGGATCTCCCGTACCAAGCACTCGTGGACGAACTGGAACATCAGGTCAGACAGGCAACCGTGCGCAACGGCTGCGACAAAGGAGGTGCTGTACCCCCTGAGTCCTTTAGGCATCGTCGTCGGTGCCCCACTCGCTCAGAATGGAAGAGACGTCCTTCGGCGCGGCGGCGGGCTCGGCCTTCTTGGTGGTGCGCTTCACAGGCTCGGCCACCTTGGCTTCCTGCTGAACCGGGGCCTCCTTGAACGCGGCGGGCAGGGCAGGAGCACTGCTACCTGTGTCGGACTTGGAGGGCACCATCTTGAAGTCGATGGCCTGACGGGCGTCTTCGGTCTGGCTCTGAGCCTTGGCCGCATCCCACTCTTCGCGGGTCAGCGGACGCACGGCGCGGAACTTCAGCACGGGGACAGCCTCGGACGTGTCGAAGCGGGCCTCGGTCACGATGCCGGTGATGGGAATACCGTGACCGGCCAGGAACTTGCCGAAGGCTTGCAGGGGCATCTTGTCGCCATCGGGCTTGCCGAAATACGACTTAGCCGGGATCGACATGCGGTAGATGTTGCCAGTGATGTCGTTCTCCAGAGCCACGGCCAGACGCTTGCTATAACGGCAAGCGCGGGACTTGCCCTCACCGGAGCCCTCGATGTTCTGGGGGCAGGTGGCGCAGGACGATGCTTGGGGGTTGGGCACCTCGGGGCTCGGCTTCTCGCCTTCGGCAGACCAGCAGGAGGGCTTGACGTCCTTGCCTTCTTCGTACTTCTCTGCGTAGTAGGTACGCGTGATCCCCTTGCCCGCCGCGATCACCACAAAGTTCATGGAGCGATCTTCGTTCTTAGCAACCTCTTCGCCGCCGACGATCATGCGCCACACACCTCCACGGATGGAGATCTGCTTGCCGCCGGAACTACCGGCGATGTCCTTGGTGGTGGAGTCTGCGGCTTCGCGCAGGTAATCGGGAACGACGGAACCAGACTTGAAGAGAGTGATGTTACTCATGTGATTTCCTTGAGTGAAGTTACTTGGCGCGGCGCACGGTGACGGAGTACCGTGAGTCCACGTTCATGCCTTGCGGCATCTTGTCAGGGTTCTCTTGGAGGAACTCCTTGAAGTTACCCTGGTGCACACGGCGCTCCAACAGTTCGGGGGCGTCGTGATCTTTGATGAACTGGTACATGCTATCCCAGTCCGATGTCCAGTAGCGGGTCTTGACCGTACGGGTAAACGAGCCATACTGGGTCTTGCCGCCGTCCTGGCCGGTGTTCTTGCAAATCTCCAATAGAGATTCCTCAATGGCAGCGAGTTGCTCATCGAGTGCGGCTATGTCGTCTTCGTACTGACGGGTTTTGATTTCCTTGGCGTCGCGGATCTTGATGTAGACCTGCACAAGTTTGTTGGCGTCCATGATGATTCCTGTTGACTAGCGTTGATGTGATTGAAGTATACAGTGTTTAGTTTGGTCGTCAAGGGGTCATGTGATCTCCTGTCTGTAAAGATCGACGAGGCTCAGGTGCATGTCGATCTTGTTCTGGAGCATGTGAAACATCCTACGTTCCACGGGAGATCCCTGTAGGTGCGTGACCGTGACCTTGTTGGTCTGCCCGGCGCGGTGTGCACGGGCATTGGCCTGCATGTAAATCTCTGTGGAGGGCACCGGGCCCCACCACACCACTTGGTCAGCGCGTGTCAGCGTGATGCCGTGTGCGGTGGCCTGCGGCACGAGCAGCAGGATGCGCGGGTCGTCCTCTGACTGGAACTGCTTGATGATCTCCGCGCGGCGCGTGGGCGACACGTCGCCATGGAGTGCCGCCACGGTGTAGCCTGCCTTGAGCAGATCTTCGTGCAGGACCTCCAACGAGTGCCGGAAGGGCACGAACACGAGCACCTTGTTGTCGGTGCTCTCGATGACGCTGACCAGTTCGTTGAAGCGGTTGCTCATGTCGAACGACACCACGTCCCTATCGTCCGTATAGGCCGCACCCTGGGAGATCTGCAACAACTTGTTGAGCATGCCCGCTGCGTTGCTTGCCGTAATCTCTGCGCCTGCGGCCACCGTGATCATCTCCTTGCGGATTGCGTCGTAGTACTTCTGCTGTTGCGTTGTCAGCGGCACGTCGCGCGTGGTGTAGAGCATGTCCGGCAGATCCAAGCATTCGTCCTTGGTGAACCGGATGGCCGGTTGCAGGGCGGCATGTACGATGTCTCGTGCGGCAGGGCGCGGCATCCACTTGTACTGCGTGACCTTAATCATCACCTTGTCGCGGAACGCGCCGAAAAAGCGCGGCACCCCGTCGGGGTTGACCAACTTGGCAAGCCCGTAGGCGTCGAGCGGCGACTGCGATGCGGGCGTGCCCGTCATGAGCCACAGCCGGGTGTTGGCCTTGACCAAAGATGCGATGGCCTTCCAACGCTCCGTGGTTACTGACTTGATGGCATTGGCTTCGTCCACGATGATGAGGTCGAACCCGCCGTTGCGCAACTCGTCTGCCACCACCTTCACGCCATCGAAGTTGATGATGACGAACTCGAAGTTGCCTGCGATCACCTTGCGTCGTTGTTCCTTGGAGCCCATGGCGATAGCCACCGTGCGGTGCATCACGGTCTTGAACAGATCCGATCGCCACGCAGTCTCCATGATGGACACCGGGCACACCACGAGGACGCGAGTCACGCGGCCTTGTTGCATCAGGTAGTCGGCAGCCCACGCTGCGGCGCTCGTCTTACCCGTGCCTGCCTCGTTGAACACGAAGCACCGGGGGTGCAGGGTCAGGAACTCAGCAGTTGTTTTCTGGTGGACGAACGGGGCAAAGATGCCCGGCCATTTGTAGCGCCCAACGATGGGAGAGGGCACGTTCTTGACGCCCAGGTTGCGCAGGAGTTGCACCTCCTCGAACCCCCAGTTGACGAGTATCTGCGGCTCGTCGCTGTCGTCTAGCACCTTGCTCTTGGGGATGAGCGCGGTGATCTGATCCGCTGCGCGAGTGCGGAAGAGTAACGCGCGGTCTTGCACGATTTCCATGATTTTCTGATGACTAGAGGTGACAAAGAGGCCCGGTAGCGAACTACCGGGCCAAAGGTCTTACGACCAAGGAGAAACGCCCCGCAACCGTTTCGGGGCCAGTAAATACTACATCAACGCGATCGCTCGCGCTTGGAAATTTCTGACTTCAGTTTATTGGTAGAAGTCCTAGCAAAACTGCGATTGCCGCTTCGCCCTTCTGCCTTTAGATTACTGATATTGACCGGCGCACCGCCCTTGGACAAGGCCCTCTTGTGCGCCACGTCCGTGGTGGATGGCAGGTCGCCGTTCTTCTTTTCGTACGCCCGCCTAGCCTTGTTGCGGTTGGACCGCGCGGCGATCTGCTCAGGCGTGCCCTGGTACGTCTCGTACTCGCGTTTGTAGTTGCGTGGCTTGGTAGCCATGGCTATCTCCTTAGCCTGGATGGTTTGCACAATCCTTGACCGGGCAAAACCTGCACAGTGCACTGGGGCGCGGGTTCCACACGTTCAACTCGACGGCTTTCTCCACCGCCCCGATGCGTCCGGCCCACTTGGACCAGATCTCCGGCAACTGGGCGCGGGTGAACTCGGCCTTGATTACGTCTTTGGCAACGACGAACAGCAGTGCGGCCTTGACTGTTTGCACTTCGGAATGATGCGCCATGACCATGGCTGCCATCAACTCCAACTGCGCCATGTCGGCGTACCTGCTGCTCTTGCCTGTCTTGTAGTCAGCCACACGGGCGACGCCCTTGGACTGGTTGACCGCTAGATAGTCTGGGATGCCCCGGATCCAAACGTCCTTGTCGAAGAAGGCGCAGGGGCTAAAGTCACGTCGGACCCCCAATTTTTCTTCGCACCGGATGTCGCCGTCGATCGTGGCCAAGGGCTCGACGAACGGTTGGAACTGGCCGAACTGGTCAGGCAGTGGCGTCTTGTCCCGCACGTACTCTTCGAACGCCTTGTGCACTGCCGTGCCGTACAGCGTGGCCTCGGTGTCTTGGTTCTTGACCCGTTTGGCAATGCGAACTGCGTGATACCGCTTGGGACAGCCTTCGAAATCTTTAACTGACGAGTAGGAATGAGCCATACGACGCGCGTGAACTGGAGTTATTTGAAGCCCCAGTGTAGCAATCAGTGGCAGAGCAAGGAAGCCCCGCCGTCTAAGGGTTAGATCAGCAGTCGCCATAGGTCGTCCCCACCCCAGACTCGCATGCCAGGGGCAGCGTCTGAGCCCAGTCCGGGCGCCAGGACATGCACTCCTCGACGTACCGCTGAGCCTCGTCTTTCTCCTCCACGGGGGCGATACAGGCCACGGCATCGTGAACCGTCAAGACTGCCTTGTAACGCTTGGCGATGCGCAGCATCTGCTCCCCGACCACGCACCGGGCGATAGCCTGGGTGAAGTTCTCCACAACGAGCCCGCCATAAACCTTGGTGGCGATGCCCCGGGACACGTAGACCGTCTGGGGTTTGCCGTCCCCGAAAACCGTGGTCAGGCCGGGATACTGGATCCACAGCCCGGAGGGCAGGGTAATTCCCCACTCGGCGCCGCCGAGAGCCTTGGGGATACGCGCCGTGCGGCACAGACCCTGCACGTCGATCTCGTACTCCTGCTCACTCTGAAGGTAGGACAGCGCCAGTTGCGCCTTCTGCCACAACTCCGGGATCCGGTAGTACAGGCTGCGGTAGGTGTCGATGATGCGCTTGGCCTCGGACTCGGTTACATCCACTTTTGCCTGTAGTTTCAGGAAGGCCCGCAGTTTGACGTGCCCGACCCCGTAGCCGCACCCCAGGATCACGACTTTGCCGACCTGCCGCTCTGTTTTGTCAGCCTTGGTGATGGTTCTGCCGTAGATGGCAGATGCCATAAGGCAGTACACGTCCTGCCCTGTCTCGAACGCCTTCACCAGATCTTCCTGCCCTGCCAACCACGCCAGGGTTCGCGCTTCGATCTGTGAGGAATCCGCGTCGATGATGACGTACCCGGGCGGCGCCTGGATGGCCCGCTTTATCTTGCCTGCGTTCTCCCCGCGTGACGGCAGGTTCTGGAGGTTGATCTTGTCCTGGCCCGACCACCGGCCCGAGTGCGCCCCGTAGTAGCGCAGAGGCACCGGGAACTTGCCCCGGAACGACATGTCGATGAACCGCTCCGTGCGGGTCTCTTCGAGCGTGGTCTTGTTGCCCAGGCGGGCGGCCACCAGGGCCTGCACCTGCTCGTTCGGGTGATCTTGCAGGGCGATCATGCCCGGGTCGGTCTTGGCAAAAGCGTAGGTCGTGCGGCCCGTGGTCGGGCTTACCTTCAGCGGCGGGATCACGCCCAACAACTCAAGCGCGGCGGCGAACTTGTCGTTGGACATCAGGAGTCTCTTCAGCCCCTCGGTGCCCTCGGTGAAGATGGTCTGCACGAAGTCGGCGTTGCCCTGCTCGATCATCTTGTCGCGCAAGGTTGCCAAAAGGTTGGCTTTGCGGTCCTTGACTTCTTGCAAATGTGTGATAAGCAGATCGCGGTCCAACTCCAACACGGGCTCGATGAACATGCGCAGGGTCAGGTCGATCAGTTTGAGTTCGCGCGTCGGGAACCCACGCTTGAGGTAGATGTGGAAGAGTTTGTGCGTGAGATCTACGTCGTTGCGGCAGTAGGCGGCGTACCCGGCGATTGCGTAGGCGGAGAAGTCCTTGCGCCGCATGCCCATGGCATGCACCACCTCGTCGCCCTTGGCACCGATGGCTTCGCGCTCAGCCTGTACGGCCAGACCGTGAGACTTATCATGCGGGAACAGGGCGCGTGACATGCCCAGGGTGTCAGCCCACGCCTTCGGGTTGACTCCGTAGCGCCAGTTCAGGATGGCGCCGTCGAACATCGTGTTCTGTGCAAGCACCATGGCGTTGCTCCAGTCGATCGCCTTGAGCGTGGCCTCCACCTCGGGTTGGTCCACCCACACCGTCGGTTCGTTGTCGTGCTTGATACCCACACCAATCACCTCGAACTCGGGGTGCCGGATGTATTCCTCCGTGGTCATCTTGGACAGCGAGTATTCGCGGTCGTAGAAAGTCTCAAAGTCAATCGTTATTAGTTTCATCAGTCAGTCCCTGCGCGCGCCGACGGTATCGGTCGCGGCCAGTTCGTTCGTATTGGTCGCGTTGTCGGAATCGCTTTTGGGTGATTCGTAGTTCTTCATTCGTCGGTTCCTTCAAGTGGCGAAGCAAAAAGGTGGTAATTGGATGTGGGGGAACGGTTTTCTTGGATGACATCAAGGCACTCCGTTAGGTACTCAATGTTCTTCTCGTTGATGACGAGGGCCACGCCCCCGGCATCGTCGATGTCGCGCAGGTGTTTGATCTGTAGCGCCGTGGGCTTGCCACGTCCGGCCTTGCACTCGATGCCGATGAACCTGCCGCAGTAGCAAACCAGAATGTCAGGCGTGCCGTTGTTGGCATACGCCCCACCGATGTAGTTGACTGCGTACGCACCGCGCTCTTTGAGCATGGCGTGCACCTTCTTCTTGACCTTGGACTCTGGCGTTGCTACCACGGGGCTTCCTCGTACTGCTGTGCAGTTTCCTTGATCTGCTTGACGTTGCGCTTACACCATCGCTCCAGATCTGCCGGGTTGACGATCGTGAACGGCCACGTCGGGTATGGATCAGTAGGTTTGAGCCGCACCCCTTGCGGGGGCGGGTCCCGGGGCTTGGCACGTTTGGTCATGGCTTGAACATGCTGTTCATGGTTTCTTGATAATCGAACACGCTGTCGAAGCAGTCCATCACCCTGACCTGTGCGGAACTGACGCCGCGCAAGCGGTCGTTGTACGTAAACACTTCCTTGGGAATCGACGTCTGCCCGAGTGCGAAGTCGCGCCCCAGTTGCGTGGGACGCCACAGCCCCGAGTGCTTGGACTTGCTGCCCTTGACGGGTGCATTGCGTTCGATCAGCCCCCAGAACTTCAGCGTGGACATGGAGTTGGTGCGCACCAACCACCGAGGCGCCGTGTTCGGCACGTCGATCCATCCGTTGCTGAGCGGCGTCTGGCACAGCCAGAGCAGGGCGCGCACTCGGGCGCGGGTCACGGCATGCTTGTAGGTCTTGCCCCACCGTGCACACACGAGGCAGTGCCCACCCTTGCGGTCTATCGTCTCATGCCATGCGGTTTGCAGTTGACTCAGGGTCGGTTCCATTGTGTTTCTCCATCTCAGTTTCTAGTAATTTGTCGATGTAGTGGCGCGCCTTCTTCAGATCTTCTATTCCATTCTTGTGTCGCCATCGAGATAGGTACTTGACGGCGTTGCCGTCCAAGTAGCCAAGACCCCAGTCAACGATGGCGTCCCAGGGTTCGATTTGGAATTGCTTGTAGTGGTTACCCGCGACTTGCGTATCGTTTGCTCGTGGCGGTGCGGGTTGTTTTGCAACCTCAGTCGTAGGTCTTGCGGCGTTCCCACGGTTGTGAACCTGTGCTTGTTTCGGCACTCATATCTCCTTCGCTTCAGTCCATCAGTTGTGGTTCGGGTTTCAAGAGTGGAGGCGTTTTCTCCGCACTCAGGGCATTGCATCTAATTAACTCCATCAGTTTGATCTGTTTCTTCTTGGCACGATAGGCGATCTGACGTTCAGCCTGCGTCTTCTTCTGACGCCGCTTGTCGGTGCCCTCACCAAGTTTGTAGATCTTAGACAGGTCCCGACCGCGTGGGTCTTTCTCCCACCCGCTGATGTGGGCAGCGCCCGCACGGTGCAGTTCCCTGGTGTACTGGCACACGGTCACGTAGTGCAACCCGGTCATCTCCGCCAGTTCGGCACAGGTGTAGGTGCCTTCGAGCAGGAGTTTGATGAGTTGCGCCTGCATGATCGCGTTGATCTTGATCTGACGCTTACCCTTGGGATTTGGTGGGAGTGACACTGATGTATTCCTGTAGTTCCTTGACACGCTCGTATGCGCACATGTAGTGCTCGGGCCCCCACGACCAACACCCCGGCGCGTGACTGCCGACGTGGTTTATGTAATCGTTGATGTCTTTGGCCAGTCTGTCTCCGTCTGGCGTGACGTGCCCGTCAGGAGTAACGGTGTCCACACGACGCAGGAGGTGGTGGCACCGCATGAGAAGGGTGAGGTGTTTCATTGCGTGGGTTTCCTGTTGTTCAGTCGTTGCCAAATGATCTCGGCTTCCTCGTCGGGCACCGGGGTCGAGTTCTCGAACAGAGTGCCGTCTGCCAACATCCCTTTGAGCATGGCAAGCATCTCGTCAAGTTCTTCCTGTGTGCCGTCGAAGTTGTCGAATGCACCGGGTGCGATTTCCAGTTTGGTTGGTTTGTCGGTCATGTCTTCTTCCTCAATCGAATCAGTTCGTCCAACATCCGCTCCATCTGATCTGCGGCGTGTAGGTGGAACGGGCTTATGGGGATGTTGCGTGCGAGGCTTCTCATCATGCCGATGGTCACCCGCGCCGATCTCTCAGACACTTTCTGCCTTGACTTGGGCTCCGCATCTATCTGCGCCAGTACCTTGGCCCCCTTCTGGTTTGCGTTGTGGTCGCCGCTCATTTCTTCCCCCTTGCTCTGATGGCGTCCCCGTAGGTGCCGCCGCCTTCCTTGAGTATGTGGTCAACCAACTTCGCACACGCCTCGCGCTCTCGTTCGGCCACCAGTCGAGCAAAGTGTTCAAACGAAGCGATGCCCGTGCTAGAAGCGACCATGAACCGCCGATCAATGTAGGCGTGTGCCTTGTTTGCCAGTTCAATGATTTCTTCTTGGGTCATACCATCCCCCACAAATAACTGACCAA
>JACCDP011200830.1_pt1 | contig 10011 bp, 1 predicted proteins | sample 7445841 | NCBI WGS metagenome assembly JACCDP01 (sample SAMN15323441, study PRJNA562643) | freshwater metagenome | isolation source: river surface water | place: USA:Blue River Watershed | collected 2017-08-17
ATAACTACATGGGTTAATCACTTACAGTTTTCATCCAAAGCCGACCAAGCCCGTAAGCAGTTTGGCTGGGCGGACGAGACCTACAATGCCTTCGTGGTAGGCGATAAAGAAATACGAGCAGATCGGGTAGACCATAACCCACCATCTGCGGCTACGGCGCAACTATTTAGTGCCTTTACAACCAAGGGTACTTTTGAAGAGTGGAAAGAAGCCATGGCGTTCTTTAATCGACCTGGCATGGAGATTCATCAGTTTGCTATTGGGCAAGCGTTTGGTTCCATCTTTGCCGATTTCACCCCCGTATCAGGGGCACTCTTCCATATTTACAGTCCTGAGTCGGGTATTGGTAAGACCACTGCGCTTGTTGCTGGTGCCAGCATATGGGGTAATCCGATGAAGCTGGTGCTCAAAGAAGCAGATACGGCAGCGTCTAAAATGCTACGGGCTGAGAAATACAAAAATATTTTTCTACCCATGGACGAGGTTACTAACGCATCGGCTAAAGAGGTCAGCGACTTTGTGTATCAATACACATCAGGTTCACAAAGAAACCGCCTATCGGGTGATGGCAACAACGAGCGCTTTCGTGGTGAGCCTTGGAAACAGACTGGAGTAAGCACAGGTAATGCCTCTCTCATGGAGAAGATGAGTGTGTATAAGGCAATACCCAAGGGCGAAGCCATGCGTCTTTTAGAGGTACGAGCCAAACCTGTGCCGGGTTTAGAAAAAGAAGATACGGATATTCTAAGTGAGCGCCTCGCTAACAACTATGGGCATGCTTACCTACCGTACTTGCAGTACGTCATGAATGATATTCAAGGCACCAAAGCTATGTTCAAGGCTGTACAGAAAAAACTTGACAAAGAGTGTGGCTTTAGTCCTGCAGACCGCTTTCATTCGGTGTTAGCCGCATGCGGCATCATGGGCTTGATGATGGCTAAACGGGCTGGGCTGATTGACTACAACGTTGGCAACATTGTTAACTGGCTAATTAAAGTTACCAAGAACATCAAGGATCAAGCTAAAGAGCTAGATGTCGACGCTGAAGCAGTACTGTCTAACTTCTTGGCAGAAAACTACAACAACATCTTACGTATCAAGAGCACCGAAGATTCTCGTGTACACAAGTCAGATTCACTAGAGCACCTTGTAATACCTGATGCGACGCCGAGACTGACGTTTGTGGCACGGTACGAGTACGACGTGAAGATGCTGTTTATTTATCCTAACCCCCTACGGAAGTGGTGTACGGAGCGTCAAGTCAACTACGAGTGGCTAACCGACTCATTAAAGCGTGGCAGAACCAAGGCGAAACTAGACAAGAAACGCATGGCTAAAGGCACTCACATGAGTCTCCCATCACTAAACGTATGGCACATTAACGCAGAAGGATTCTTAGATGACGACAGAGAACAAGCCCTCGCAGCCGCCGCAGAACATAAAGCTGCCTTGGAAGGTGATACGGCAGAAGGGGCAAGTTTGTCCTGATGGAGTGGTTATTACGATAAATTGGGATAAATTTGTTATAGGATCGTCTATTTTTATTCCTGCGATTAACTTAACAGAATTAAACAAACAGATGCAAATAATAGCAAAGGAGAAGGAAATCAAGTTGAAGGGCTTCGACAGAATTGAAGCAGGGAAACTTGGAATGCGTTTTTGGCGAATTTTGTAATATACTGCAGTTGCAACATTCTCCTGTTGCTTTAGTTCTCCGACACGTGAAGAACCCCTCTTGTCCCCCGGCTAGTCCGGGGGATTTTTTATTCATACTCTTTTAGGTTCTGCTCAATCTCTTTTAACATCTTCGGACTGTAAGCTACACCGTTACGCATACGCTCGGTTACCCGCTTCTGCGCTTCAATAGATCTGTCTAAAACATCACCAATCGTACCAGCATTAATTTCTAAGGCGGGGTGCTTAGCACCTAGTTCTAATAGCTTCTCACGAGCTTCTTGCCTTGCTTCGCTGTCTCCCATGCGGGTAGCTAGATAGTACTGGCGCTTGAGCTTGGTTTGCTCTTGATTAACTGACTTATCAATGCCTTTTTGACGGTTGTTAATTTCAAGCTGGCGGGTGTAATCGGCAGGAGCAAAACCAAATGCTTGGACAGCTACATTCCATGGATTAACGTCACCCGTGATGGGGTCACCACGTAAGGTTGTTGTGCCTTCGTTAGCGTATCGTATACCTTTCAAGATATTACTTAGAGCCGAAGGCAGGATATTTTCAATACCACGCTGAACATTACCTTCACGAATCATGTCTAGACCACGCTCAACTCTGGATGCGACACCGTATACAGGACCACCCATCATCTCCATCATAGTAAGAGCGAATGTCTGTGAATCTTGTTTGCCAGAATCACGAATAATTAAATCACTCAAACCAGTACGGCTTGCAATCTCAACATTAGTTACGTAGTTGAGTAAGCCTTTATAAGGTACTTCGCCTAAATACTTACGGGTTACGGTTTCAAGGTCATCTTCATCGTCATCTGCAAATGCGTTGTATATCATAGCGACAATACCAAACATCGGTACACCCTGGATACCAGCGAACAATGCTGCGGTGCCATAAATGCCACCAATTTGACGCATAGCGGCTGCACGAATTTCTGGGGTCTCGCCTTTGAGTGCTTCACGAGCAGTCTTAAATAACAAATAATACATTGAGACGCCGTAGCGTTTAAACATAAACAATACTTTACCCAACGAACTTTGAGCAATACGTGGTGCCGCAGCTGCGGAAATTCCGCCGTTAGTTAGTTCTGCGGTATAAACTGCGTGATTAGCCGCTTTCTCTTCTTTTTGCTCTTGGGTCAAACCAGCTTCTTCCCGAGTCGGCTTATTCATCATACGGTCAAGTTCTAGGTTATATGTAGCAACCAAAGATACTTGACGGTTAAAGCGCTCACCATGATGGAAGATAAAACCGGAAATAGCGTTTACCTTAGATAGTGCGTTACCACGCTCGTCAACTTCTAGAATGTCATACAACTGCGAGCGATTAAGCTGACCTTGATCCCTAGCAACTCGTGCCAATGTCTTAAGACGCTTTAACTGAGGTGGCAGGTTAGGATCGTCAAAGTTGTAGTTATCTAAAGCAGGCATAGCCTTTTGACGAACAATTTCGCCATTAGAGCCAATAATTTCTACTTCACGGCTAAAGCCGCTATTTAAATAAACCTTATAGGCATCGCCAATCGCCCTGCTTGTCGCACCATATCCGTAGGTTCCGGCTAAGTATGGATACAGAATCAACGGAATCTGCGTCAAGTTAATCACAGCAGATGATACGTTAAAGCCCAAAGTCATATTAAAGCCAAACGAGGTTGCAAGCTGAGACCACTTAGATACAGTTGGATTGTTAATGTAGTTAATACGTTTTTCAAATTCTTGTACGTATTCATTTAATACACGATTGTCTCGTTGTGCCTCATCACCAGCCCCCCTACCCACGCTGTTGACATATTCCTTCATCTTGTCCAAAGCTTCATTTAACTTGGACGCATAGCGCATGCTGGCTAATTGATGGGAGGTGCGGTAGGCACGTTCACGTAAGGCACGAATAGCGTCTTTATTAAAACCAAGAGTTTCTTTACGGCGCTGGAATGACTGGGCAAACGCTGTTTCCGGCAAGGTACTTAGGAACAGACGTAATACTTCCTCGGTTGCCTCGGGCGGAACTTTATTAAGCTCCATAACTTGCAGAACACCGTTGACAAACGAACCGCTTGGTACACGACGATAGTTAAGCTCAGACAAGTTAGAGAACGGCTGAGCATCTTGGACACCAGACTGGGCTAAACGCTCCATGTAACGGGCACGTTCACGCTCGGTTTCAAAGGCTTCAACAAAGAACTCCATCTGTCCAGCGTCATCCCGGGCCGAGTACGACAACCAGTATTTGCCATAACGTGCTAATGGGAAGTATGGGTCAATAGTGCCTTTAGTAACGATACGCTCGTAAATGTCTTTCTTAATTACCTTGGCTCTAGCTGGGTCGGTAACAGATGCGTCAATACGCTCACCCACTGCATCAAGAATCTTTTGGTACATATCTTTGTAGGCATCACGCATATTGGCATACAAGGCTCTACCAGGACCTTTAAGTTTTGCCCAATCTTTTTGTATCTCGTCCCAAGCAGCTTGCTGTTCTGGGGTTTTATAGTCAGTACGTTCTTTGGTCGGATCGACTTTATTAAGAGTGCTATCGTAAACAACCTTATTAAACACATCTACCTGCATCTGCCCTTCTCTCTTGGCAAACTCTTCGGCACGTTTAACCAAAGGCTCGATGCGCTCGTTTAGCTTGTACTCATAGCCACCACGCTCATTTACTATACGATCAATAACAGGACCTTCTTTTAAGCCCTTAGTTTTAGCTACATCACCTAAAGCATTTAACGGCAGCAGCGACAAACCAAAGTTACGGAAGTTACCACCCACGGTGTTTTTCAAAAACTCGTGCACGTTATCGGCACGTTCTGGGGTCATACCAGGCAGGGCTTCTAGCGAAGCAGCTACACGGTCAAATATCTTACCAGCGTTACCCGTAGCCGACGCAGCATACAAAATACCGGCGTTGCGACTCTCAGGAGCGGGAGAAATAATAGCGTTAATAAAGTTATCTACTTGGTCGAAAGCAGATTCCAGTGGACGTGCCTCCATACCAAACAAACGGCGCATGAAGTTACTAATCATACGGACTAGTTTGTCCCAAGCACTAATTGACTTACCGTCAGGATAGATAGACTGAAGCAGCGCCTTAAACTCTGGGTTTGACTGAGCTTCTGCAGCAAACTCGTCCACGCTAGTAGCACCGTAGGCCGAGCCAAGACTGTCACGGATTTTTTCCAATAGTCCGGCAATTTGCTTTGTGAGGGGATGACTTGGGTTGTCTAGCGTGTGGGATGTAGCTGCGTGACCTGCCTCATGTAGCAACGTATGTACATCCATGCCCGAGTTAGGATCAATGTAAATTGTGTCGGTATTGGGGTCGTAGAAGCCAGGTACGGGTTTACCGGCATCGTTGTAAAGGTTTTCCTGTACAACAAGTTTTGTCTGTAAATTAGCGTTAGCCAGACGGGAAGCAGCACGAGCAATAAAGTTGTTGGGGTTAGCTGATAACATACGCAGGGCGCCAACTAAATCGCCAGATACAATCCGAGCCGCAATCGCTGGATGTAGAGGCATAGCTAACTGAGAGATTGGGTTCTTGAAAAGAACTTGTGATGCGCCTTTTGTTTGCCCAAAAATACTTCTAATTCGGTTGGCATTATCACCACTGATAGGGATTAGCCTATTAACAATAAACCCTTTTTGTCCCTTACCAAGGTCTACAGAGTCCTGAGCAGGTATAAATTGATTTTCAAGTTCAGGACGAATCTCTCCCCTACCAGCACCGGACCCAGTACTATCTACAACAAATATAACAGGTACTTGTTGCACACCAGCATTTCTTAGGGCGACCATTCTATGACGACCTTCATGTCCCCTTAAATTAAATTGCTCATCTAAATGTAGCTGTATTGGCTCGCCATACTTAGCAAGTTGCTCTTTATCTAAAGGTCTTGATTCTTGTTCAATTTGAGCTGCAAACCTAGCAGGTGTAGCCGCATCTAAAAAATCTTGAGGTGATACATAACCAATATAAGCCTTGGTTTTATTGCTTTCACTTGGTTTCCAATAATAATATTTATCAATAATTTTTTCTAATCTTTGTGGCGTATATCCGGCAATATCTGTATCTAAACTCTCTGCAAACTTCCTGGTCTTACCAATAGCTTTACGGCGCTCTGCACGATTAGTTGCTGCGGCTGTTTCTTCTTCTAAAGCACGGATATAGTCTTTGACAGTTTCGTCTGTACGGTCTTCTTTCTTTCCAGATATACCGTCACGAATAAGCCGCATTAGTTCTTTATTGTTAAAGTTATCACGGGCAATTTCAAAGCCACGAATAAAGTCACGCATTTTTTGCTGAGCTTCAAGGCTTAGGTTTTGTAGTACCCACGTATGAGCAAACCGTGCATTCTTACCCCCCATACCACGAAAGAAAGCTACTTCTTCGGCAGACATTGTATCGTCTGGGGTTATACGGAAAGTAGGGGTATCAAATGCCATATCAAAGGCTATGTTGATTAGGTTATCAACCGTGCGTGGCATTTTGCTAAAGTAAATTTTAGCCGCATTGAGCATCGGATTAACACCAAATTTACCCTGTACTACATCTGCAATTTTTATGGAATCGTCTAAATTCTGTATATCTTCGGTGGCAAACCCAAGATAACCTTTACCTAAAAACTGCGTAAAGTTAGTTTCACTTGGACGCCCAAGCTCTTGAAACTCTATGTTACCTTCTTCAGTCTTTATAGCTTTAGGAGCTTTAGCAGCAGCCTTTGATGCCACCTTTTCGGTAGTGGTAGCTTGAGCAGTAGGCGCAGTGATTGCCGGACTAACTCCTTGAGGAACTCCTTCACTAACTCCCACAGCAGGGGCTTCAGGTACGGACGGAGTTGTTCCTTCCATTTCCGCAGCCAATTCAGCTTGAATCGCATCTTGTTCCTCCGATGTTAATGCACCTGGCTGCAACTCTTCTCTATCTGTAGTGACATCAGCAGTTGTTGCAGCTGGAGCCAATCCTGATTGCTCAGGTGTTGTAATTCCTGCGGGGGCTCCCTCAACTTCTCGTTTACTAGGAACAGGAACGCCTGCTCCACCAACTCCACCGACAGGTCCAGGCTGTACTCTTCCATATTCGGCTCCTTTCAAAACACCGCCACGAGGACCAAACATCTCTTGTTGTTGCGCTAAAGCGCCAAATGCCTGCATAGCAATACGCTCGGTTGCTTCTTTGGTCGAATCGGTTAGGTTTTTATTCTGTCTAATCTGTACAAGTGTATCTCGTACAACCGCCTGGTCTTCAGGATTAGTAATGTCTTTGTTAAGAAGTTTTTTGTAAAACCCAGATTGTGGTTTGAGACCAGTGTCTTTTAGAACTTCTGCAGATAATACGGTTGAAAATTCTGGCGTAGCGACAGGTTCTATTTGAGCAGGTGTTTCAAGAGCCAACTCACCCTGAACAGGCGGCATGCCTAAATCTAATTCTTGCTGAGCCGCAACAGTTTCGGCTGGACGGGCAGGCATACCTTCTTCAATAGCAGGGGGTTGACCAACAGGAAACGTAGGAGCACCACGAGTGCCAGTCGGTACAGGCTCACCAAACAAGTCACCATAAATCTGTTGTCTTGCAGCAAGTTGTTTTTCTTCTCTTATCTGTGCTGGAGTCAGTGGCTCAGGTGGTGGAGTTGTGCCTAAAACTTGTTGTGATGCTTGAGCTTCTTGAGCTTTTAACTCGTTCTGAGCAATCTGACGATTACGTTCATCTTTAATACGTTTAGCTTCAACGGCTGCGCCGGGCGCACCGAACGTACCACCACCGATAAAGCCTTTTAGAGACGCAGTAAGAATCTGGTCGATGTTCTCTTGGGAGAAGAATGGATCGGTATCACCAGCAATCTGAGAGCCAAGTTTGGTAATAATCTCTTGAGTGCCTTCAGTTAGCGCCTCACCACCTGCGGTCTTTAATGTTTCAGCAGCAAACGCTCTTTTCCATGTAGTCGGAACGACTTCAGACTTAGCAAGCATCTGAGCAGCAATGCGCTCCTTAGCAGCAGGGCTTAACTGACTTAAGATCTTACTAGGTAAATATGTATCGAGTGCGGCAACTAACGAACCGATAGTTAGGGCGTTACCAGGAGATAACTCGCCAGTATCTTCATAGACGCTATTGAGCACATCAGGGATATTGATACCCATAGAAGTACCCCACAAGCCAGTATTCAAACCAACTTTAGCGCCAGTCTCGGCTGCCTTAACACCAACGGCACCTTGTTTAGCACGGGACATCAAACGGTCTGCAAGGGCTTTCTCGGCTGCATCATCTAACCCACGCTTTGCGGCGGTCTCGGCTGCCTGCTCACGAACCTGTTTTTCTAAAGATTTTTTAGCAATCTGTTTACCAGCTACGCTACCTACACCGGCGCCAACTAAAAAAGAGGCAACATCAGGACCAATTTCACCAAGTGTTTCAGCCGCAAAGTCGAATGCTTGTCCTATACTGCCAATATCTTTATATGACTTATACGCAGTGGGGGACTCTAATTCTGCAGCTGCCATGCGGTCACGGTATTCTTGAAGCTGCTGTTTAGCGTAATCTTCTTTACCAAATATAGAACCTGCTAAGGCAGGAATAAGATCAAGCGCAGTACCTTTAAGTCCTTCGATACCACGGCTAAAACCACCTTTAATAAGCTCAGAAGTAGGCAAATCTTTAGGGTCATACAACGGTTTAGTAGCTTGCTGCTGCATAGCCGTAGCCTGAGACATAATGTCTTCACGAGACATGTTATCTGGAAAGCGTACAATTCCTACACCCGGTATTTCTACTCGTGGCATAAATACTCCTTAAATTATTCTTCGCCCAAAGATGTGCTGCCTCTAGTACTCATCGCTCTAAGAAAAGATATATCAGACGCTAATTGTTCATCTAACTTTTGTTTAAATACTTTCATAGCGTTTTGATATGAAGGAGTACTAGGGTCGGCCTTTTCTAAATATTTTTGTGTTTGCTTATCTAGTGTTTTAAATATTGGAGAAAGAGTTGGGGTAGCTAAAGCGGCGTTGTAATCTTGTCTAATTTTTAAAGCGGCTGTATCTCCAATTCTACCCATACCTGCTGTACCTGTAGTACCGGGACGACGTTGTGTGAATTCTGTTAGGGCTTTAAAATAAGGTGCTTGGATACCAAGCTTGGCGTAATCGGCTCTAATCTTCTCACCTTCAAGAGCTGCTTGTAGCTCAGCAATGCCACGCTTTTCTTCACGACCTCTAATCTCACGAAGCGCTTGCATACCAGAAGCAACAGCAGGGGCACCAGCTTGCCCAAGATTAACTCCCCCATACGGAGAAGTACCGCCCATAGCACCAAAACCGAGTTGAGCTAATGATGACCAGAACGCCATCTTTTTATCTTCAACATCTTTTCCGGCGCTCTTAGCTTGAGTTTCTTGGAATTTTTTAAGAATGTCAGTAAGACCTTTACCACTTGTATCAATATTTATTTCTGGAGCAGCGGCGGGGGCGGCGGCAGCGGGTTTTTTGTCGTCGGGAAGTATTTTTGGACCTTCTAAAGCCGGAGCATTTGAAATAGGCGCAGTAATTGGGCTTGTTCTTGCTGCTTGTCCGGCTGCTTGTTCTTCAAGATCAGCGGCAGTCATACGGGGTTGGGTAAAGTATTTACCCGCACCAGCAAACGGATTAAGTGCTGTGCCTACGGCTGGTAGTCTTTCGCTAAAAAATTTTTTAAGTCTATCTATATCGTATTCAAATTCAGAGCGAGTATCTGGACTACCATCCGCAGATTTAACTGCGCCTCTATTTTGAAATCTTTGTACTTCACCACCTTCGGCATAACCACGGCTACTATGAATAGTAGCTAAAAGTTTTGCTAAAGGACCTTCTTCGCCTCTAAGCATTGCCAAAAACCCACCTCCTTGATTTATTGGATCATATTGTCCAGTAGCTTGGTCAAATGTATAACCTTTTGGAGGAGCAATACTCATAGCAGGTTTAGAGGGTGGGGTTTCTCCGCCTTCAGCCATAGCAACGATACCACCGTCAAAGGCAGACATTACAGGTAAGTTACTTTGTGCGTTATCAATACCCTGAGCTGCGGCTCTAGCCATAATATCAGCGGCAATAGTATCAATAGGACGTGGTTGTTGAGCAGCTTGAGACATCTTCATGCGCTGCTCGTCTTTCATCTTGGCATCAAGAATAGGGGCACCAACTAACTGAGAGATCATACCTTTGTCGGTCATGCTCTTAATCTGTTGAGTAGAAAAGTCTTCGGGATTCATCAATACCCGCTTAGACAAACCAGTAATACCACCACTAGCCATCTTAACTACGCCACCTTCTTTAAATATACCAGCGGTTCTACCCATAC
>JACCDP011416922.1_pt1 | contig 10010 bp, 8 predicted proteins | sample 7445841 | NCBI WGS metagenome assembly JACCDP01 (sample SAMN15323441, study PRJNA562643) | freshwater metagenome | isolation source: river surface water | place: USA:Blue River Watershed | collected 2017-08-17
GCGAAGATCTTGGGGATGTTGCCACGGTTGATCTCGTCGATGACGAGCACGAAACGCTTGGTGGGCTGGGCAAGCGCGGCCGATGCCATTCTCTTGAAGATCCCGGGCTCGAGCCGGAAGCCTTGGCCGTCGGGCCGGTACCCCTCGATGAAGTCTTCGTAGGCGTACATCGGGTGGAAGGTACACGTCGCGATGAACGGGTCGGTGGCCGCGCGACCATGGATGAGGTCACGCTGACGGTCCGACAGCTGCGCAGGCACGCGGTTGAAGTTGTGACGCGCGACGATCTCGAGGGTGATGCGCTCGGCATGATGTGTCTTTCCTGTGCCGGGCGGACCGTAAAGGATGACCTGCCGCTTCCGTTCGAGCATGTCCGCGACCTGCAACGCCAATCCTTCGAGCGCAGGGAGCGCGTCGTCGCCCGTGCTCGTGGCCTGCACCGTTTCGCGCGCGGACACCGACGGCGGTTGGAAGGGCGTAGCACCCAGCAGGCGGTCGAAATTCGGCCAGGAGCTCGGGCCGAACCCATTGCGCAGGAGCGACGCCTCGATGTCCGCGACGGCGGGATGCGTGGGTTCCAGGTAGACGAGGCCGGGTTCGCGGATCCATTCCGAGATCTCGAAGCTTCGGTTGTGCACCCACCGGACGGGCACCTGATGCGGTCGCGCCGTACCGTGCCTGTAGCTGTAGCTGCCCGTGACGATTCCGACGGCTTCGACCGCGGTCGCATCCGACAACAGGACCACGACGCTGCCTTCCTTGAGGCGGTACACGAGCTCGATGAGATCTCGCGCCTCCATCGCATGGACGTCGAGCGAGGCGTCCTTGAACGCCGTCCGTACGGCGAGGCTGATGTCGCTCTTCCGGGTCAGCGGGACGATCTCCGCGAGACTTCCGACCTGGGACGGTCCCAGGGCCAGATGCCCGTGCGCGAGCATCTCGTTCCGCGCCTCGACATCGCCGGCAAGCCCGAGGCACCAGTGGTCGCGCGGGACGTGACCGATACCGATGCGGTACCGAAGTTGAACGGGTACGTCCGACAGGGCCGGCACGCTGTTCCAGAAGCGGATGGCCTGGATGTCGAGCGCGTACAGGCCGTCCCATCGAGGCTGCTCACCGACGTGGTACAGCGTCGCCTGGGACCACGCGATCGTTGCGTTCCACGTCACGAGGTCGGGGAAGACCAGATGCAGGTACTTGTGCATCCACGCGCTCTTGCCCCACCGCGGCGCGGCATTCTCCACGGCCGACTGGAACGCCTGCGGGTCCACGTCCTTCGCATCCTTGCCGTCGAACGCGCGCAACGCCTCGACCGCACGGAGCAGCTCCGCGCGCCGCTCCTCCAAGGCCGTGAGCGCCTCCGTCTCGGTGATGTTGGGGATCTCCCGCCCACCCTCCAGCTTCGAACGCCACAACCCCGTCTTTTTGTCCTGCCAAGGCCCGAATTTCGCCGCTGAGCCACCCGCGATGCTGCCAAATAGCGCGAAGTTGAATTCTTCGTCGTTCTTGAACTCCAGCCAATAGTCCATGGGCTGTTCGTTGCGGATGTTGTACGGGAGTTGGCGCATCAACTCCGCACCACGCATCGCGGCGAGCGCCTCGGGGCCGAAGCGTGCAAGGAACGCGGCACGTTGGCGAGACAGCTGCTCGAAGCCCGGCAGCACCATGGAGCGCCCGAGCTCGACCCCGAGGTAGCGGTTCACAATGTGGTGGGCGTCCGTGCTCATAGCTGCGGTCCTCGTGTGTCGTGTCGCAGGGCGGGTGCCTGCCCGCACCCCCAGCGCTCCATAACGACCCTCGACGGGAGCGGCTGGCGTGGTCGGGCGGCCTCGGCTGTCGCCTCGTCTCCGCGACCTCGAACGTAGTGTCCGATTTCCCGCGGCCGGAGCGTCCATCCCGCACGGGTCATCCGGGAGACGCCCTCATGCACCACGCAGTCCTCGTCGCGTTCCACGTCGCCGCCGCCGCCGAGCCGTGGGACTTCGTGCGGGGCGCGCATGTCGAGCCGCAGCCGGAGCGAACCTACGTCGCCGGCCAACCGTTGCGCCCCATGTACGGCCCCGGCGTGCTGGACGAGGATCTCGTTCGCGAGGCCGCACGCGCAAGCGCCGAGGCGGCTGCGGAGCGACTGGCGGACGGCGGAGCCGCGCCCAGCCCCGCGTGCGGCCTGGGAACGCCCATCGAGCTCTACGTGTGGCCGGGGGAGCGGCTCCCCGCGGAACGTCTGTTCCCACGCGAACGATGGGACGAGACGATCGTCGGCGTGTACCTTCCCGGCCCGGTGGATCGGGTGGCGTTGGTCCCCTTGCCACCCCGGGAGACCTACCGCATCCTCGTGCACGAGTTCGCGCACGCATGGTACGAGCGTGCCTGTGCGGCATCCATCCTCGCGGAGTCGAGCGAGGCCTTCGCACAGGCAGTTGCGACGCGTGCCCTGGCGATGCGGGACGCCACCCAAGACCCGCAGGCACGCCCGGCCTCCGTCACGCTTCGCACGACCCAGGTCACGTTGGAGCACGTTCCATCCGTCCTCCTCGTGGCACCTGAACAGCTGGTGCTGACGACGCCAAGGCGCGTCGTGGTCCTTGCACCGCAACCGCCCACGCTCGTGGCGGTACCCTGCCCGCGCCTTCTGTCCGCCGATGAGGACTGACGTCCACGTCGCCGCATCTGGCATTCCCCTCCCCGTCCCTTGGATCCCATCCGCATGTTCTGCGACCCGACCCGATCCCTGCTCCACCTCCGCGTCGTACCGACCACCCTCGTGCTGATGGCGGCAGGCGCAGCGATCGCCACGTACGCATGCAAGCCCCCGGACGTCGCGCGGATCGTGATCGCGCCCCGCACCGACCTGCGCGTCGGTGTCGGCGTCGAGTTCCCGAAGCCCACCGCCCGCGCGGTGGACGCGGACGGAAACAGCTTGCCCGTGGGCGTCACGTGCGTGTCGAACAGCGCGAACATCGTCATCGAGCGATGGAGCATGCACGTGACGGAGCCGGTGGATGCGAAGGTCGTCTGCCGCTCGCAGGACGTCACGGCCGAGTACCGCGTGAAGACCGTACCGACCTACGCGTCTCCGTCGACCGGCTACGCCCTCGTCAAAGTGCCGCCTGGCTCATTCACGATGGGCCCAGACGACACCCATGGCCGCCCGGCAGCGGAGGGCCGCGGACACACGGTGACCCTCACACGCCCGTTCCTGATCGGCGCCACCGAGGTCACCCAGGCCCAATGGTACCAGGTGATGCAAACTCAGCCGTCGAGGCCTGGCTGGGAGGGAATCCAGACCAGAGGCCCCTCGTTCCCGGTCCATCACGTGAACTGGTGTGATGCGATCCTGTTCTCCAACGCGTTGTCGCGCATGGACGGACTCAGTCCGGCGTATCGCGTGCCCCTCGGGATGACACCGCACATGCCCGCGGCCGGATGCGACCACCTCGCGCCCGACGTTCGCTGGCTGCCGGATGCCGACGGGTATCGCCTTCCCACCGAGGCCGAGTGGGAGTACGCGGCGCGCGCAGGCACCCGTGATCGCTGGTCAGGGACGGACCGCGAGGAGGACGTGTGCCGCTTCGCCAACACGGCTGACCTCGCGGCGGCGGAAGCGTTGCCGGACCGGGATGCCTCATCGTGCGACGACCAGTCGGCAGGGCCCTTCATCGTCGGGCAGTACACGCCGAACGCGTTCGCGGTACACGACATGACAGGAAGCGTGTGGGAGTGGACGTGGGACGTCTACGCGCCGTACCCTGCCGGTGCGACCTCCGACCCCACCGGCGCCGAGGCGGGATCCGACCGCGTCACGCGTGGGGGAAGCTGGATGAACGCAGCGGCGCGTGGGACGGTCGCACACCGCGAGGAACTGCCGCCCGGGTTTCATTTCATGGGGCTCGGGTTCCGCCTCGCCCGCTCCGCGTCCGTGCGGCCCCGCGAGGCGCCATGAACGCCTGGGGATGGGCCTTTGCGTGGGGGCTGGCAGCGTGCCACGCGTCCCGGTCGGCGGCGACACGCACCGCCGGAACGCCCACGCCCGACGTGCTGTACCTGCGGACCTCCTACGACGAAGACCCGTCGGTGTACCTCGGGCGGTTCATCGAACCCGGCACGCCCATCGGTCAAACCGACGAGACGTCGGCGTTCGCGAGCGAGTGTTCCGCCTTCGTGAAGGCCAAGGTCGTGCGCGCGGGTGGCGTGCTCTACGACGAATACCTGCAGTCCGGCGCGACCGGACGCCTCGGCGCGCAGCTACCGGGCGTGGCGCGCGTCTTCGGGGCCTGCTGCCGCCGCGCTCCCGGGATGTGCTCGGACCGCATTGTGGTCGAGTTTCTCAAGGGGGTCGGCGCCACCTACGTCGGCCGACGAAAGGGGCGCTCGCTGAACCTGGAGGTGACCCCGAGCGCGGTGGTACCCGGACTCGACGTCCATCTCTTTCCCATGCTCGAGGTCGGGTCCGACACGGCCTGGCACCGCGGTACGACGTTCACCCAGCCGGTGTATTTCGCGTTCAGGGTCGGGCGCGTTCGCCTGCCGCCCGCGGGTCCACCCGCGTACCGCGTGGAACCCACGCACGACGCGCCGGCGCAGCGTCGACGCCGGGGTCCACGCTGACGGACCGACCCCACGTCGACGCATGACCCGCGCGGACGCGGCGTCGTCGAGGCTCGACACGGACGGCGCGCGCGATGGGCACACAGCTCCAGCGTGCACGACGTGGCAGCCTATCGACGCGTGACGTGCGCCGAAAAGGTCTCTCCCCACGCCCGGGCATCCCCGATGGCGAAGAGCGACCACAGATCCTGTCCACGCTGATCCTCGCGACGGACGACACTCCGCCACGTGCGCAGCGCGGCCTCATCCATGGGCTGGAAGCCGTGCGCGAAGATGCTCTTGTTCCGGCTGTCGGCCACCTCCCGAATCTCCCGGATGCGATCCAGAGCGTGATCGCCCCAGCCCTTCACCACGGCATCGTCGAGCAGGTACAGCACGATCAGCCCGTTCACGAGGCCCAATGGTGTCCTCGGGACCAAGCCCCTCGCCTTCGGTCCGTGGAGCTTCCTGGCGACCTCGAGGAAACGCTCACTGAGCGCGTCCGCCCGCGCGTGGTCCAGACCGTTTCCCGGGTCGATCGCCGGCGTGCAGGCGAAGCGCAGCCGCGCTGCGACGGCGGCCTCCGCGAAGCGGTAGTACAAGAGCGCCGCCAGGTCCAGGCGACCCCGCTGGACCTCCACCTCCGCCCGCTGGAATGCCTCCGCCGCAAAGTGCTGCGCCTGGGCGAGCGACCCGTCCTCGTACGCGACGAGTGCCTTGGTCGCAGCGTCGCACCCGACACAGAGGTCCCGCAGGTCTTCCTGTTCCCGTTCCTCGTCCAGGAACCGCGCGAGCATCGCGGCAAGCTCGTCCCGCCGCTGCCGCGCCTCGTCAAGGCGCAACGCCTCGCGTGCGTCGAGCATGTCGATCCAGCGCAGGGTCGCGTCGCGCAGAACCCCGAGGGTGACGCGGCCTGCGAGGAGCGTGCGCGCGCGCGCGAAGTTGCCACCGTGGGTGAGCTCTCTCGCCTCCCGCAAGTGGAGGCGTTCCCGCACCTCCGCCGGCACCTCGAGCCGCTGGACGCCGCGCTCCGGCAGGTCGGGCCGCGGAACGCCGCCTTCGTACGGCACATCGACGTGAAGCGCCCGCGCCCCGCTGACGTGCGCGTAATGCGAAAGCAGCGCGGTGTGGACGGACGTGCCGGTGGTCACCAGCAGACCGACTTTTTGCGCCGGAAAGCGCTTCACTTCGCCGTCAACCTGCCACACCAGGTTGTCCACCGTGAGCTCCTCGCCGTCCTTCTCCGGCAGGAACCGGACGGACGGCGGCCGGACCATGTTTGCCATGAGCCAGTCGCGGTATCGCTCGCCCTTCGCGCGCAAGCCCTTCCCCGTGACAAGCAGGAGCACGTGCGGCGCCTCGCTCGCGACCGCGGCCGCCAGCACCGCGTCGTTGGACGGGATCGCGACCAACATGCGTAGCCTCTCCCCCAGCGCATCGCGCTGCCGGGTCAGCTGGTCCCGGAACGCTGGCGTCATGTGCTCGAACGGCACCGAGATGTCCGGCTGCCTCCGCGGTGACGTGGCCGACGGGGCGACCGCGGCAGGGCGGGTGACCAGGACCCATGTGAATGCGGCGCCGGCGGGGAGGGTCGTCGCCCCGACCGGCAGCCTGGGGCCATCCAGCTGTGCCACCAGGACCGCGTCACCCGGCGCGAGGGTCACGGACTCGCGGTTGCACGCGACCGGACGCCCCAGCAGCTCCGCCACGAGCGCCGCGGTGTCCTCGTGACCGACCACGGATTCGGCATCGACGGCCCAGTCCCTCGCCTGCGCGAGCGTGAGCGTCTCGACACGGACGTCGCATGCTGCGCCGGACAGCATCCTCAGGCTCCAGGCGTTGGCGAGGTACTTCTTCATTCCTGCCCGGTATCGGAGGCGTTCCCCCCCAGCAAACCCCACGGCAGCGGAAGCGACGGGTCCGTTCCGGACAAGATTCGCGTGCGTACCCTGACGTGCAGCGGACGACGGCGGCGAACGTCAGGATGGCCGCGCTGGACGGGCAGACCCGACGGGACAACGCCGGCTGGGACCCCGGGCGGCCCGAGCGACAGGCCGCCGAGCGGGCGGCGCCGCCCACGGGCAAGGCGAGGGCGACCCCGGAGAGCGACCGTTTCGCTGGCGGTGAGCCCGTCGCGGCGGTGGGGATCACCCTCCGCGAAGCCACTGAACCCGCCTTCGACGCCTCCGGCGCTGCCGAACGCGAAAGTGCCGACCACGCACCCGACGTCGGCGCCGCCGAGAACTGCGCCCGGCGCGCTGCCGCACTCGATGGTGCCCACGCCAACGCGCAGGTCGGTCACGCGGGGTCCGGCGCGCCAGGCCCGCACCCCTGCGAGCCCGCAGGTGCCGACGCTGCCCTCGTAGAAAGCGCTGCCCCCATCGCCGCCACCTGCGCTACCGGCCGCGCCCGAACCGCCGGCGCGGACCTCGCCGCGTACAGCGCCTCGCTCGCTCGGGCGTTCGCAGGGACTCCTCGCCTCGCGCCTCGGCCCGACTCAGGGCACGATGTCGAAGGCCGAGGGGAACCCGACCGCGCTGCTCGGGCCGACACTGCCGTCGGCCATGTGGAGCGCCGAGCGCGGCGCCGCAGGACGGCTTCCCGCTGAGCCTCCAGCGGCCACATTCCACAACGCATACCGCCACCATTCTGGAATGGGAATGTCCGCGAGGGAATGGCGGCTGGCGGCGAAGGGCGAACCAGGAATGGAACGCCATAGGCTCGCCGAGGCACCGGCCAGCGGTTGTGGCGGCCGGGCCGCACTCCGGTCGGCGCGGCGGTCGCCGTCACGGGGTCGCCGGCGCCGGGGGCGCGATGACCGTCGCTGGCGTCCAGAAGGCCGCGCGCGACGGTACGGGCGACATGGCTGTCCTCCGCGTCCATAAGGCAGGGTCACATGGGGTCCGCAAGGCGCTGGTTTGGGGTAGGCCGGCTGGACCGGGACCCGTGGCTCGATTACGGTCGCCGAATGCCGATCGATTGCCTTACCATAGACGTCAACTACCGAAACACCAATAACTGGCGCAACGGGCACGACGAGTTCAACAGCTTCTTCCGATTCGCCGACGGATTGGGAATCAACAACAATGCGGGATTTCGCTTCAAGAGGCGCGTCGGAGGCAAGTCCGCGGTGGATGACGCGGCATTTGTCATTCTGGTGACCGCGCTTGCTGAGGCCCAATGGCCGGACGCACTGGATCTTCAGACTGGGCTGTTCGTCTACTACGGCGATAATCGGACCCCAAATAGGGAGATCGCGAAGACCCCTATCGGAGGAAACGGCTTCCTGGAGAAGCACTTCGACCGTCTCCACACGGGCAAGCGTGAGGAGGTGACACCGGTTCTCGTGTTCCAGAGCTCGCCCGGCGTCATGCGCTTCCTGGGTCTCGTAGTACCGGGTGCCGACGGCATGACCAGCGACGACGACCTCGTCGCCGTATTCCGGGTGGCGGAGGGGCGACGGTTCGCCAACTATCGAGCGACTTTCACGGTACTCGACACGATGGATGTGTCGAAGGCCTGGTTGGAGGACCTTGTCGGAGGAGTTGTTCCGGCGAAGAGCGCGCACTGTCCGAAGGCATGGCGGGTCTGGGTCGAGACCGGCAAGATCCATGCGCTCCGTGCTGCAATGGGTCCGAGGCCACGAACGAAGGCACAGCAGGAGCCCCAGGACCCCGCGGAGCGAGCGGTTCTGGACACAGTGACCGAGGCACTTTCCGCGAGGCAGTTCGAGTTCCTCGCGCGCGAGGTAGTCGCCCTCCTTGGCCGCCGTCACATCGACGCCGCCGAGCTGATGGTCACCCGCGCAAGCGTCGACGGCGGCTTCGATGTCGCGGGGAGCTTCGTGTTCGGCCACGGCCATCACTCCGTGAGGCTACCTCTGCGTGCGGAGGCAAAGAAGTGGAAGGGTAGCATCGGTATCAAGGAGATGAAGCGGCTGATCTCACGAATGCGTCACCGCTTCCTCGGCGTTTTCGTGACAACCTCTTGGTTCAACGAACAAGTCCAGAAAGAGTTGATCGAGGATGAGGTTCCGATTGTACTTGTGAGTGGCGGGGACCTCGCGAGACTGCTGCTGGATTGTGGTAAGGCGGACCCGGCCCGACCAGATGTGTTGACTGAATGGCTCCGGGGTATCAAGCAGGCTGCGGCACAGGCCGGCGATGATTCTGAAGCTGGCGGGGATGCGGGGTAGCCGCGTCATGGCATGGCGCGCCTCAGTACGAGCCTTCACGGAGGTGCGCGCCCCCTCGGCCTCCTGACAGCCCCGTTGTCCGACGATGCCCGATTTCGAGCGCAAGCACCCCACGGTGGTCCCCACACGTCCACGACGTATCCGTGTGCGGATTTCGCACGCGCTTCAGCAGGACATGCCGTGAACAACGTCGATGTCCTGCGCGACCTACACGCGAAGACGCGCCTCACGCAGTTCGCGACGCACCTCCGTGGCCCGTGGCGTGCGTGCGCGCAGCAACTCCGCCTCCTGCGCGGCCAGCTTGGCCGTGACGAAGCCACGTGCGAGCCGCAGCCGCGTCGTGTCGTCCAGGCAGGCACGCAGCTGGGCGAGACGGCGCGGAACATTCCGCCCCTCGTGGGCGGTGAGCCGACCGGCCAAGCGTCCCCATCCGTCGAAGAACACCAGATCGATGCCTTCCCTGAGCAGCAGCCCGCGCGCCCCGGACGACACGCTCGCGCGCCCATGGGCGTGCACCTCGTCCACGTCGGCCACGCCGAACGCCCACGCGGCACCGTCGGTCTCCACCACCAGTCGGCCGCCACGCGCCGACAGGCGGGCGGCGGGGTCCAGCACCTCCAGCGTGCCCACGACGGCATCGGCGTCGTGGACCACCGTCTTTCGCGAATCGGAGGTCATCGGCATCTCCTGTCCCGGCGACGCTGCATGCGTCCCACGGTCACCCTCGGAACGCCCGGACGCGACGCTTTCGGACAGGTCCGGCACCGAACCTCGTCATTTTCGACCCCGTCGCCACCGCGAATCATCGATTTCAACATCATATCGATACCTTGTGAACGTTTTCAGGCGCACAGCCGGCGTCGTGAGTGCGCGGTGCACGTCCGAAAAACCGGCGTTTCCCGCAAATCCTCCGCATGCGCGGTTGCGCCCTCCAGTTCCCGCGTGGTACCTGCCTCGTGCTCCTTGAAAACGAAACCTTATTTGCGACGAACGCCTCCGCATCACGACGATTCGCCAGGGGTCTGCAAGTCAGCCTCGCATATCCAGCCTTCGACGCATCCATTTGTCCCCCCGCACTTGCAGACCCCTGCGCTTGCGGGGGGTATTGAAACCTCCAAGGCGTAGGTGGCGTGGTCGCTCTCGGCGAGGCTTGCAGACCCCTGCGCTTGCGGGGGGTATTGAAACTGGAACTCCTCGTGGTTGATCGTGGTAGGGACTTGCAGACCCC
>JACCDP010145498.1_pt1 | contig 10008 bp, 13 predicted proteins | sample 7445841 | NCBI WGS metagenome assembly JACCDP01 (sample SAMN15323441, study PRJNA562643) | freshwater metagenome | isolation source: river surface water | place: USA:Blue River Watershed | collected 2017-08-17
ATTTAAATAATGATGTTAGTATGTTACCATCATTAAGTTCATCTTGGAATGGTACATTATATCAAGTATGGGCAAAACACCAAGGTGGTGCTTCAGCATCATTTGCTTATACAGGTACTGAATTTTATCATAGTGGTTCAACTCAATAATAATGGCTAAATCAATAGGTAACGCAACAAAACAAACATTTGGTAAGCGCAAAGGAGGAAAAGCTAGAAAATCTAGTGGCCCTAAAGATGCACCAAAATCAAAATATAGAGGACAAGGTAAATAATTAAATCATGCCAATACCATCTCGTAAACAAGGTGAAGATGAACAAACATTTATCTCACGCTGCATCAGTGAAATCTCAGGTGAATATGATCGTGAGCAAGCTGCTGCAATATGTTACAATCAAATCAATCTAGAGGAATTTGCTTTTAGAAAAGCATTAATGCAATTCAGTCAACCAAGTTTTACAGGTAATACTTACTCTGGTGGCATGGGAATGAAACGCAAAAACCTCTCAAATAAGAAATAACGATATTGTTATATAAATATAAAACAAAATGGATATGAATTCTAAAGCTATTTTGGATAAAATCTTTAATATGCTTGCTATTGACAAGAATGAAGTAGTTGAACTTACACGTAATGTTGTGTATGGTTCACTATTACCTGACAATGATATCCTCGAAGTATCTGAATGGAAAATCGGTGTTCCTGTATTTGTTATCTCAGAAGATGGTACTAAAAAACCTCTTATGGATGGTGAATACGACATTGTAATTGAAGATACAGCTGATGGTTTGTCACAAGGTGGCCCTACAAAGTATGCCTTGAAAATTGATGGTAAAAAAATCGAGTCATTACAGATCAAGCAATTGAAAGAGACAAAAGCCATAACAAACAAAACACAATTAGAAAAAACTGAAACTATGGAATTAAAATCTATGGAGGAGAAAGCAATGGTACCTGATACCAAATCTCCTGAAAAAGAAGAAATGCAGGAACCTCTAAAAGATTTAGGTCCTGAAGAAAAGTATGCAACTAAAGAAGAGATTGCAGACATTAAGAAAGCAGTTGAAGAATTAGCTAAAGCTCTTGCTTCATTAACTAAAGAAAAAGGTGACGAAACTGAAATGGGTAGCGAAGAGAAGAAGGTAATTGTACCTGAAACTAAAGTTCCTACTAAAGAAGTTAAAATGTCTTCAGCACGTAAATTAACTGGTGCTCCTGAAGCTGTTAAGCCTGCTTACAATGAATTTTACAACAACAAAAAAGAATTTGAATCTACTCAAGATCGCGTATTCCGCAGAATGAATAGTTTCTAAAATAAACAAAACAAAAATTTTTAAAACTTATCAAAATGGATAAACACGTATTTTTACAACAGCCTACATTTGCCGCTGGTGGTAATACATATGCCGGAGAATTCGCGGGCAAATATATAGCTGCAGCGCTTTTTAGCTCACCAACAATCGACAAAGAGTTGATTACTGTACTTCCTAACGTACGTTACAAAGAAGTTATTCAGAAGTTTGACTTCTCTAACTTAATCGGTAACGCTGCTTGTGATTTCGGTAATGCTACTCCTGCCTCTATGTCAATCGACGAGAGAGTATTAACAACTGAAGAATTTCAAGTTAACTTACAATTGTGTAAAAAACAATTACGTCAAACTTGGGAAGCAACTATGATGCAACCTTCAGTATTAAATGACACTTTGCCTACTTCATTCTCTGATTTCGTAATCGGATATGTAGCTCAGCAAGTTGCTCAACAAAATGAAATCAACATCTGGAGAGGTGCTAATGCATCTGTAGGCCAGTTTGATGGTTTAACAACTTTACTTTGTGCTGCTTCAGGTTCTGCAAATGGCCCATTGATTGTTTCTCAATCAAATGTTACTTCTGCTTCAGTAATTGCTGAATTACAGAAAGTAGTAGATGCTATTCCTTCAGCTGTATATGGTAAAGAAGATTTAAACATTTATGTACCTGCTAACGTAGTTAAAGCTTATGCTTTCGCATTAGGTACTGCTAACTACCAATTTGGTGCTTATGTAGGTGGTAAGCCATTAGATTTCTTAGGCATACCTCTTCAATATTGCCCTGGTTTAGCTTCTAACAACATGGTAGCTGCTCAGAAAAGTAACTTGTTCTTCGGTACAGCGTTAAAAGCTGACTTCAACGAAGTAAGAGTATTAGATATGAGTGATTTAGATGGTTCTCAAAACGTACGCTTTGTAATGCGTTATGCAGCTGGTGTACAATATGGTATCGGTTCAGACATCGTACTTTACAAGAACTGCTAATTAGCTTAAAATAATGGATGGTTGGTGGTTACCCTCCTAAAAACAAAACCTCATTTTTTTTAAAAAAACAAATTAAATTAATCAAATATGGCTTGCGATATTACTTTAGGTCGTAACGAACCTTGTAAAGACTCAGTAGGTGGTTTGCTCGCAGTTTATTTTCAGAACTATGATGCATCAGCAACTGGTTCTTTGAATGCAACTGATCAAGTTACAGCTTGGAAAAGCGGTTCTACTGTTTATAAGTACGAGTTAAAAGGTAACTCAACTTATACTGAAACTATCGTAACCTCAAGAGATAATGGTACTACTGCCTTCCAACAAGTATTAGTATTGAACCTTAAATCATTAGATGCAACTACTACTAAACAGTTGAAGTTGTTAGCTTATGGTCGTCCTCAGATCTTTGTTCAAACAAACAAAGGTGATACCCTATTAGTAGGTCGTATCCACGGTGCTGATGTAACTGAAGGTACAATTGCTGAAACTGGTGCTTCATTAGGTGATAAGTACGGATATAGCTTGACGTTTACTGGTTTAGAACAATTACCTGCTAACTTCGTATCAGGTTCAACTGTAGCGAATGCATTTGGTACAATTACCAATGCTCCTTCAATAGTGTATGGTTCTTAATTGACCAACACTTAGGAGATTATATATATCCCTTTTACAGTGTGTTTACTGAGATTTAGGTCATCCTTTTGGATGGCCTATTTCTTTGTAGACTAAAGCAACAGGTTTTGGTTATATCATTATGATAGTAATTCAGCCAATAACATCATCACAGTCATTTGCTATTAGAGTAAGGGAGACATCTTCAGTGTCACCTATATCTTATAAAATAGTATTAGTGAATGAAGATACAAATGTTAGTTCATCGATTATTCCTACTGCATCATTCAATAGCAATGATTTTTTGACTGTTACTGCTTCGTTTAATTTAACAAACGATGCTTTTTACTATATGCAGTTATTCCAGATGTCTGGTTCAACTGAAATTCAAGAATTATATTCAGGTGAAATGTTGTACTCAAATGCTTCAGCATATACAGCATCTACTCCTGACTATACTGTTTATACAGGCTCAAACAATGACTATATAATTTACTAAGTTTATGATACAATCTGAAAAAAATGTCTTATCAGTAGTAAACCTTGCAAACTACATTCAACCAAAAGTAAGTGAAGAAAGCAGCAGTGGTAAAAGAACACCTTGGGTTGAATATGGCATTTACACAACTGATGATTTTTTTGGTGTAATAACTGAAAAATATGAAACATCAACTACAAATGCTGCTTGCGTAGATGCAACTTCAAATTTGATATTTGGTAAAGGTTTAAAATCAAAAGATGAAAATGTAGACAAAATGATCTACAATATGTTGTCTGATAAAGACCTTAACAGAGTTATTTTTGACTTAAAATTATATGGCAACGCTGCATTTCAGCTTATTTACTCTGAAGATGGTTCTGAAATAGTAGAAATAGTACACGTACCAATCCAAACATTACGTTCAGGAAAAGTAGATATGAGAGGTGAGATTGAGTGTTATTACTACTCACCAGATTGGGCTGCTAAAAAAGTAGTATATGAAAAATTTTATGCGTATACAAAATCGCCTACAACTCCTACTTCTGAGATTTACTATATCAAGCCATACAAGCCAGGAAAGTTTTACTACGGCTTACCTGATTGGTATGCATCTTTACAATACTGCTCTGTAGAAAGTGAATTATCAAATCTACACATCAATAATATATTAAATGGTTTCATGCCACTTACTATGATCAACTTCAACAATGGTATTCCACCAGTTGAAGAAAGAGAGCAATTAGAAGCAGCATTAAAACAAAAATTTGTTGGTTCATCAAATGCAGGTAAGTTTGTAATGAACTTTAATGACAATAAAGAAAATGCTACTACAATTGATGCTTTACAAGTAGAAAATTTACACGACAAATATCAGTTTTTATCTGAAGAAGCAGCTCGTAGAATAATGGTAGCACACAGAATTACTACTCCATTGTTATTTGGTTTACGTGAGCGTGGTCAGGGCTTTAGCTCAAATGCTGAAGAAATGAAGGTTGGTTTTGAAATATTCCAATCAATGGTAGTTGCTCCATTCCAACAACAAATAATTGATGCAATTGAAGATATCTTCTATTACAATAATGTAACTGAAGCTCAATTGTATTTCGATCCATTATTGCCTTTAGGTTTCTTAACTGAGATGCAAGAACAAATTGGTGACAATGCAGTAAATAGAAACATTATTGAATCACAAGAAGGTGATCAACAAGATGAATCAGCAAGACAACCAAGTGGTTTACCTGATTTAGATGATAATGATGATAACCCAGTAGGTGATGACAATCAAGGAAGAGTAATTGATGGTTATACATCGCCAACTGATTATGGTAATAGACCATTTGCTATGACTGCAGAAACAAAATTAGAATACGGTATAAAATAAAAATAGAAATGTTAAACATTATATTCATAAAGAGAGATGACGTCATTAAACGTACACCATATGGCGGAAACATTGATCCAGATAAATTAATTCCATTTATGAAAACAGCTCAAGATAAGTACATTCTACCTATCTTGGGTACTGTATTGTTTCAGAAATTAGAGGCAATAATTGTAGCAGGTACTACTGGTGATGTAGCTAATGCTGCGTATAAAACATTATTAGATGACTATATAACTGATTGTTTAGTTTACTATACAGTTGTAGAATCATTACCTTTCCTTTCTTATAACATTTCTAATACAGGTGTACAACGCCACTTAAGTGAACAATCAGTATTGCCTTCTAAAAATGAAATAGATTATTTAGTAGAAAAAGCATTACAATCAGCTCAATTCTATCAGGAGAGATTATTACAATATCTTTTATCATATCCTAATTTATACCCTGAGTATTATCAGTCAAATGGTAAAATTGATAACGTTTATCCTGATCAAGGTTGGTCTTACACAATGGGTATTCACGTATAATGGCTAAAAAGAAAGTATATAAACCAAAAAGCAAAAATGTTAGTTTGCTATCTGTGTACTTAGGAATGACTAAAAACACAGACAGAAACGTTTCTAAAAACGAAACCAACAGACAAACATCATCTAATAACAAGAAATCAAGATTCTATTAAAATGGCTAATTTAGTTTTAACAAACCAGAATACATCGATTTATCAAATGACTACTTTGCTATATGATTTAGCAAATAGCCATCCCAATGTTAAATCAGTATTTTTTGGAGACATTTATGATGTAGATGAGGCTAAACAGTCATTATTTCCCTACGTTCAATTTTATATTACAAATTCTACTGTTAATGAAAAAACAACAACTCATAACATTAGAATGATATTTTTAGATAGAAAGGTTATCATTGATAATACTACAACAGGACCTGATCAAAATTATTCACCTGGATTTAATCGTGCAGATAACTTAATTGATATCTGGAATACTGGTTTTGGTGTTGGTACTGATATTGTTTCTTACATTCGCAAACGTAAAGAACTATATGATGTAAATACAGTTAGTGGTACTCCATTTGATAGAAGAATGGATAATGGATTAGCAGGATATGAATTTAACTTTACTATAACTCAGTTCAATAATACTAATGCTTGTATTGTAAGTGAATAATGCCAAAAGGAAATAATCCCATATCAAAACCAAATAAAGCTGAAGCAGCAAGACGTAATGCACAACTACAACTTGCTCTTGAGCAGGCAGTTAGAGAGGCTAAATCATTAGCCCCTGTAGTAACAGGTCAACTTCGTGACTCAATTCAATTAGTACAAATTGATGATGGTTATGGAATAATTGCTGAAGATTACTACCAATATATTGCCTCAGGTCACGGCACTGCTGCTCCTGATCCATTTATAGATGAGGCAATTGCTGCTAATTTAGATAAAATTGGTGAAGCTTGGGCAGATGGTTTGGTAGAAGACATAATCAAGCAACTAGATCAGTTTCAATAACATAAAAGCCGAATATCTGGTTATATACCAAAACGGCTTTAATGGCTTATACAATTACACAACTTCCCGCAGCTCTATCGTTTGCTGAATCACCTATAGTGTTTTCAGTACTTGATACTGTTAATGCAAATAATGATCAGTATCAGTACGTAATGAAATTAAAGTACTGGACTGGTTCATATGCTCAAGAACCTGCTGCATTCAATTATGTGATGCAAAAATATCCAAATGCTGTAGGCGTTGGAATGTTTGATGTTTCTAAAATCATAAGTTCATTATTTGTTAGTGCACAACAGAATCCAAATCAGTTGTACAACTACAAAGCCTATTTTAATTACATTTATCTTTCAGGTTCTACTTATACAACTGGTTCAGATGTAACTTCATCTGTTAACCAAGCACTTGATGGTTACCAAATTTGGAACAACGATGCTTATGTAGAACAAGGTGTTGATGAACAAGCTCCTTATTGGCCTATCATGTCATCAATGCCTCAAACTCAATCAGTTTACTGGTGTCACGTTTGTGGTGATACAGGTAATTCAGGTCAGTTACCTGTAATGAGATTTTATGAATTAGCAAATAGTGCCTCTATCACTGCCTCAGATGCTGGTGGTGCTACTAGACATTTATTAGTAAGTTGGTCTTATACAAACGTAACAGGATCAACTACAGCCTCAGTGTATCAAGTACCTGCAGGTATTGTTACATTAAACAATATAACTTCTAGTTTTATTACTACTAACACTACCCACTATACAATTAACATTCTAAAAAATGGAGCACCTATAACAGGCAGCTCTATTAGATATGAGGTTGATAGTGAGTGTAAATACAGACCAGTTACTATCAAGTTTAAAAACCAATTTGGTCAGTTTGATTATATTACTTTCCCTAAAGCCAAATATGAGGATTTTGAGGTAAGTGAAAATACATTCCAACCACAACTTGGTACTTGGGAAGCTGCAAACTTAGAAATAGCTCAATACTCTACTTTAAGAAAAAGATATTATATAGATACAGTTGAATCACTAACTGTTAATACAGATTGGTTACCTGAATCTTACAACGAATGGATTAAACAATTACTTGTATCAGATGAAGTTTATCAAGTATTTGGTACAGCAGGTATAGGTGATCCTGACATAGTTCCTTTGGTAATCAAAACAAAGAACATTAGATTCAAGACCTTCGTTAACGATAAGTTAATCAATTATACATTCGAATTCTTAATCGGTAGAAGCTATAAACTAATTCTGTAATGGTAGTATCACAATATAAAATAGTTGCAAACTATATCCCATATTCTGGAAGTGTTATTCTAGATACTTTTAAAGATGAGGATTTACTTATATCAAACAACCTAACTGAGATAACTGAGGTGGATCAAATTCCATACTCATTATCTCGTACTTTCCAATTACCAGGTACAAATAAGAATAATACGTTTTTTCAACACGCGTATGACATTTCAATTGAAGAGCCTTATTTGTTTAGCACTAACGCTAAAGTACCTTGTTACATTGACTATGATGGTTTAGCTATATTAGATGGTTATCTACAATTGAATAAAATTGTCATGATAGACCAGGAAACAGTTGACTACTGGGAAGTAACTATATTTGGTACATTAAATAAATTTGCTAGAGATTTAAATACAGCCTATTTAGAAGATTTATCTTCATTATCTAGATTTAATCATACCTCATCTTGGGGTAATATTGAGGAATCTTGGAATTATAATTTATTCAGTGGTTCAATAGTTTACCCATTTGCTGATTATGGTCAGCGTTTATCATTTACTCCTGAAGAGGGATTTTTTGGTATTGATAGTAATGAAGGATCAATGGCTGTACAAGACTGGAAGCCATCAATTAGAATAAAAGAGGTATTTGATGCTATATTTGATTATGCAGGATACACTTACACATCTAACTTCTTTACCCAAAGCTGGTTAGACAATGTTTATATGGTGTTAAATAAAGGACTAAAGTATCCTGATTATCCAGAAGGTAATTTAGAGACATTTGGTTTATTTAAAATAGCACCTATTAGTGGTAGTGGAACAAATGTTACTATGAGTGCTGCTACTCCTATTACATTACCTTGGTACAACATTCAATACAATCCATCAGGTGCTATTGGACCTGATTTGTATTACACAATGTCAGCATCACCTAGTGTTGATGCATCACGTTTAAGAGGTAATTTAAAATTATATTTTGAAGTAAAAAGTACTGGTGCAGGAAATGGCATACCAGCCTTTTATTTGCATTATGCATCTGGTCAAACTGTACTAGTTAATTTTAACAATTACTTATCAGATATTCAAACATATAACTCTCAGTCAACTAGAACTGAAAAATTTACTTTAGAAACTGAATTTAATGCTGCACAAATTACTACAGGTAGTACATTTCAGTTTCAATTAGAGTATGTAAACTCTGGAGGTTCAAACTTCCAAGTAATACTTGACCCTGATAATGAACCTAAATCATATCTTGAAATCACTAAAGTGATGCAAGCGGCAGATCAAAGAATATTTAATGTACCTTATAATATGCCAAGAGGTACAGATGGAATTAAATTAATTGATTTCATCAAGGGTATCCAACGTAAATTCAACTTAGTAATTTATCCTGATAAAACGAATCTAAATAATTTTATAATTGAAGAATTTAATGATTGGTATAAACAAGGTGAAATACTAAATATAAATCCATATGTTGATTTAAATCAGGGATTAGAAGTAATTCCTGCAAATAGTTTAGCTGTTAACAAATTAACATTTGGTGATAAACAAGATTCAGATTACGTATCATCACAATTTAAAGCTAAAAACAATAGAGACTATGGTAGATCGTTTTACACTGATACAACCAATGACTTTTCATCAGGTGAGTATAATGTTATCTCAACATTTGCCTCTTCTCCCATTGTTTATTTAAATGGTACTGGTTTATCTGGTTCACTTGGTACAACAACAATTGATGTGTTAGTAGAAGATAATTTTTATACTACTGAAAATTTCTATTGTTCTGCTAATGGAGCTACTTATTCTAATACTTTAAATGAAACAATAGTAACATTAAGAAGTGGTGGTGTACCAATTGTTAATACAATAGGTAACTTTACTATCCCTGTTAGTTATATTGTATATAATAACTGTGGTGGTTTTGGATATACTGCATCAGTTGACTTTAATATTCCATATGGTTCTAATTCTGCTAGTAGAACTTACTATTTAGATTATTATAATAATTGTGGATATTATTGTGATACCCAAACAACAACAATCACTTGTGTACCAACAGGAAGTGCATTATTACCTCCAAACATAAACATAGCTATAGACCCATTCTCAGTAGTATCAAATTGTTAATACGATGGCAAAAAATAAAATATACATACCTTACTTTATTTCAAATGAAAATTTTGCACCTGCCAAAGTATTTCCTAGAATATATTTTTATAATGGTACTAAAGAGTGTGATATTATTCAAGTACAATATTATGCTACAGGTAGTGGATTAGTTGTATCAGATACATTTACAGCATTTCCTTATTTTGATCATTACAGTGGGCAGACAACGACTACAAGTTCGTTGTCATTATTGTTTTTAAATGAAGAGCCTGTTTATGGAACAGAATATCCTTCACAATCATTATATGACAAATACTGGTCTAATTATATAAATCTGCTTTACAA
>JACCDP010482738.1_pt1 | contig 10007 bp, 7 predicted proteins | sample 7445841 | NCBI WGS metagenome assembly JACCDP01 (sample SAMN15323441, study PRJNA562643) | freshwater metagenome | isolation source: river surface water | place: USA:Blue River Watershed | collected 2017-08-17
CCCACCAGTCCGGAAACTGGGTGGTTATGGGTAAAATGGCCTACTCCTATTTTAATGGTTCTCCGGTTGAGATGTTGAACTTGGGTACAATGGATAACGGGGCCACGTTTTACAACGTAGCAAAAACCACCTATGCCTACGATGCCAATTCTAATTGTAACGAGCAGATTTTCTACAACTGGATGAACAACATGTGGGATCCTATGAACAAAAACAACTATACCTACGACGCTGCGGGCAATCCAATCCAGAGCATTGCCTACAACTTGCAAAATCAAAATTGGGAAGAAACGTTTAAGGAAGACATGGTTTACTCTGGTAACGACGACCTTACCCTATATGAGTCGTTTTCAAAACAAGGTCCTAACTGGGTAGAGCAGTATAAATTGGTCAATACCTTGGATGGATCAGTGCTTCTTGCCAATTTGATCGTGAACGAAGACTACGAGTACAATTCGAAAATCACCAACGCTGAGTACTATCAGCCGGCCGGTGCATCGGGAAGTTGGTCATTGATCAAGTCGGAGGAATACCATTATTCGCAAGAACAAGGTGGCGGCGGGTCCAACGGAATAGGTGAACTATCAAGTTCGGTTGAAATTTACCCAAACCCAAGTTCATCGGTGGTTAACATCGTGAACGCACAAGATTATCAAGAAATACGTTTATTGGATGCCTACGGCCGTTCAGTGGCAAGTTGGAACCAAGGGAGCCAACAATTCGATGTATCCAATGTTGACGCTGGAGCGTATCTTCTAGTGGCTACTGATGCATCTGGTATTGTTCATCAAGCGCGCGTATTGGTGGTTCGATGATTCCTCCGATTCGTTGACGAATCAATAACCCTTAATGAGTGAGGTTTTTTATCTTAAGCTGTGTCCTCCTATACTTATCGTGCATTAAAGTCTTTGCACAAACGTGCTTAGATGTGCATCTTAAGGAGTTGAATTCGGTAGAAAAAATGCCTCAAATTAAAGGTTTTTGCTATGACAGTGAAGGTTTTTGGAAGTTGTGGAAAGAGGCAGCAAATTATACCAAAACGTCAAAGTCTACTTGGAAAGCCAGTTATTGTTACGGTTTGGCCTTCGATTATGGATTCAAGGTTTCGATATTTAACTTGGATTATTGCAGTTTTTTAGTAACGAATAACCGTCTCGACGAAGCCTTGAAGGTGCTTCAGCAAATTCCTCCATCCGACGACTTATACAACAACGGAATGTTGAAGCAAGCAGAAATTATGATTTGGCTTGGTGAGTATAAAAAAGCCAAAAACTTGTTGATGCGCATTGAGGCAGGGGAGAAGGGACTCATGGGCCGTTCAAAACAAAACCTTGCGAGAACCTCAGATTCCTTATCTTCTCCTGTGATTCAGTATGAAGCTCTCTGCAATTTTGACAATCAGCCATTGGGATATTTTGGTAATGGTTTGATCTTTCGAAAAGGAAGTAGTGCCCTATTGAATTATCAGATCGCTGCGTCCAACTCAAGTTATTTCGGAGAAGACCAAAATCAACAATATGAAATATACGGTCAGAATACGTTTTCTTTTCGAAGGTTTAATACCGCTTTAACCCTTGGAATAGGGGCTTCTATGTTCGATTTTAATAGTTTGCGTCTTACATATCATGCCGAAGCCCGAAATCAAATCACTACGCCACTTACGAACGTTGTTCGATTCGAGCGCAAAGTCTATGATCTAACCCGAGGAAGTTTGGGAAAATCGTTGTTGGTAGATCAAATTTCCAATTCTTTGAAGTATTCGGTTCGTTCAGGGTTTTCGTTCGAGTGCTTTGCTTCATACGGGTCTTTAGCGAATCGAACTTCTGCACAATGGAACTTGTACAGTTGGGGTTTAAGCCCTTACTTGTTGAAGTTTCCCCTTGCCATTCGGGTTGGGGGTTTTCTGGGGTATTCGAACAGTACCAACATTTTATTTGAGTCAATTTACACCTACAACGAATTGTTGGATTTAGGCTTGATTTCCAATCTTCCTGGCGTTTTTCCAACCTGGTTTACCCCGAACAACATGTCAGTTGGGGGAATGATTACAGATTTACAATTCGATCCTAACAAGCATTGGAACCTTCATCTGACCTCTACGTTGGGTTATGGGCTTACCCATGAACCCTTTTTATTTTTGGTGCCGAACGGCATTGGCCTCGACAGTTATAGAAAGAATTTTATTCCAGTGGATGTTAAATTCAGCACTAATTATACGGTGAACAAAACCATTACGCTCAAGTTGAATTACGAATTTCGAATCACGGTGTTCAACCGAGCGAATTATGCGTCCTTAACCTTTTCAAAACGGTTGCCATGAAGCGGCGTTTTCCCGAAGGGTTTTGGTCTAAGTCCACCCTTGCCAAACCATCTTCTCTCTTTCAATTTTGCCTGTTGGTTACGATTTTTGGCGGGGTTATCAGCACCATCAGCCTATTCGATTGGTGGTTTCGAAAACTGCACGTGGTTTCCCCACTGTTTTTTTATGCGGTTTCATTTTTTTTATGGTCAGGAATTTTCCGAATCGTTCTTAATTGGTATCAATTAGCACGAATACGGGATGCGGCACCCAAAAAGTTCACGGAATCCCTAGGAACGGTTGCCGTGTTTTTAACGGCGGCTCCCGGGGAACCATTGTCGATGTTTAGAAAGACCTTTCAAGCCCTTTCGCGCCTTGAATATCCCTGCAATATCTATTTTTTGGACGGAACTGGTGCGCCAGAATTCAAGTCATTAGCCTTGGAGTTTGGCTTGATGCATTTGGACATGGTAGGAGTGGAGGGGGCAAAAGCAGGTAAGGTAAATGAGGCGCTTAAAAAAACGAACGAGGATTTCGTTTTGGTGTTGGACCCCGACCACTTGGTGTTTCCCGATTTTCTAAAGGAGGTAATGGTATTTTTTAAGGATCCAACGGTCGGCTTCGTTCAGGTAAGCCAAGGGTACTACAATCAATACCGAAGTCCCATTGCACAAGCCGCTGCTGAACAAACCTACTTGTTTTATGGTCCAACGCAATGTTATTATGGTTCGAACGGCGGTGCCATAGCCATTGGAGCGAATTGCATGTTCCGACGAACCGCCTTGGCATCGATTGGAGGGCACGCTCATGGATTAGCTGAAGATTTACTGACTTCTATACGGCTTCATGCTCAGGGGTGGAAATCCATTTACCATCCGGTCATTGTAAACCGAGGATTAGTTCCGGAAGATTTCGACAGTTTTTCCAAGCAACAATTGAAGTGGTCACGAGGTCTCTTTGAAGTTCTTTTTACCGAATACCCGAAGTTGTTCGGAAAGTTAAACATGTCGTCACGATGGAGGTATTTTAACATTGGCACTTTTTACCTAGTAGGGTTGCGCAATTTCTTTTTTTTATTGATTCCCGTGGGATACTTTCTTTTTGGCTGGGTCGCTGTAAATATGTCTTTTTCTGAATTTGTTATTCGGTCAATTCCTTTTGCCTTTTTCTCCCTGATCATTTACGCTTTGTCGCAACGGTACTTGGTAGATTATTCCCATGAAAGAGGAGTTTATTGGCGCGGAATGGTGATGAAATTTGCATGCTGGCCGGTCTACACCTACGCATTTATATTAACCTTACTCAATAAGAAAATCCCCTACCTTCCGACTTCAAAACAAGGCACCAGCAAATTACCGGTATTTTTTTGGCCTCTGGTGGTTTACCTTATACTCTTGGTGGGGTCTTTTGCGTACCACATTTTTAACATGGAACAAACCCTGTCGCTTCAGGCTTTTTTAACCGTTCAGCGTCAAACCTTGGGCATGTTTTCTTTTTCCCTGGTGGCTTTTTTTCAAACATTGTTGTCAATTTTTCTTATATTTCGGTCAGCCCAGCGCAGCCGCATGGATGCATGGGAGGAATTAGAATAAAAACCTACTTAAAATGAAAGTGTTGTTATTAGCCGGTGGATTTGGAACTCGGATAAGCGAGGAATCGGCCAACAAACCGAAACCCCTCATAACCGTTGGCCCTTACCCAATCCTTTGGCATATCATGAAAATATACAGTGCCTTTGGCTTCAATGACTTTGTGATATTGTTAGGGTATAAAGGCTATGCGATAAAAGAGTACTTTTCGAATTATTACCTTCATCAAAGCGATGTCACCATTGATTTTTCGAATAATGCTGTTGAATTCCATCATTCAAAAGCCGAACCTTGGAAAGTTACCATGATTGACACAGGCCTGAACAGTATGACCGGCGGAAGAATCCTTCGAGCTAAGGAGTACATCGGTAATGAACCTTTTTTGTTGACCTATGGCGATGGTGTTGGGGATGTTGATATTGCTGCAACTGTGGCATTGCACAAGAAAATGAACCGATTATGCACCATGACCATTGTTCAACCCGAAGGCCGTTTTGGAGGAGTTGGGCTCGACAATGCGGGGTCTATGGTACATACGTTTGTTGAAAAACCAATAGGAGACGGTGGGTGGATTAACGGTGGTTTTTTTGTGTGTGAACCGCAAGTATTGGACTACATCGAAAACGATGACACCATTTGGGAGCGCAAACCTTTGGAACAACTTGCAATCGATCAGCAATTAACCGCATACAAACACAGCGGTTTTTGGAAACCCATGGATTCAATGAGGGATCATAAACAATTAAACGATATATGGGATTCAGGTAAGGCTCCCTGGAAAATTTGGTAAAATGTTAAAGAATTTCAATCAATTCTACAAAGGAAAAAAAGTCCTGATTACGGGAAATACGGGGTTTAAAGGTTCTTGGATGGGAGAGTGGTTGACCCTTTTGGGTGCAGAGGTCTCGGGTCTTTCATTGTTGGACGGAAAAAACGAAGAGCATTTCCAGCAACTGAATCCAACATACCAAACCTTTAAAGCGGACATTCGTAACCTGGAGGAAACCATAAAGGTTGTTGAAAGTTGCAAGCCGGATATCGTTTTTCATCTTGCCGCACAAGCACTGGTGATTGACTCCTATGCTTTTCCAATTGATACCTACAGCACCAATGTAATGGGCACGCTACACGTGCTTGAGGCATGCAGAAGGGTGTCCTCGGTTAAAGCAGTGGTAGTGGTAACCAGCGATAAATGCTATGAAAACCGCGAGTGGGTATGGGGATACCGAGAAAACGATCCCTTTGGCGGCCACGATATGTACAGTTCTTCGAAGGGGTGTGCTGAGATTTTAACCCAGTCTTTTCGTCGTTCATTTTGCCTTGATAATGCAGCCCTTCAAGTGGCATCAGCAAGGGCTGGAAATGTTATTGGGGGAGGAGATTTTAGCGACAACCGCATCATTCCGGATTTGGTGAAATCGGTAAAGGAAAAAAGGAAATTAGACCTGCGTAATCCCAAAGCGACACGGCCATGGCAACACGTTTTAGAACCCATTAGCGGTTATTTGCTGCTTGGACAACAATTGGTTTCCGGCCACAAGTCGGTGGATGAAGGTTGGAATTTCGGACCAAGTAATGAAAGCAATTGCAGCGTTGAAACCTTGGTGAAAGAAGCAATGCTGCATTGGAATGCCGTCAAGTATCAAGTGACTTCCGATCCAAAACACCATCACGAAGCCCACTTGTTGATGTTGGATTGTTCCAAGGCCCACAAATATTTGCATTGGTCTCCCGTTTGGGGATTTAAAGAAACCGTCGAGCAAACCATGTTGTGGTATAAGGCTTGGCACGATAATCAACGCATAATTACCCGGGAACAAATTGAACAATTCTGCTCTGACGCAGCGAACCAAGGGATATCATGGGCTTAAAAGTGCTAGTTACCGGTGCCAACGGGTTTATTGGCAGGCAAGTTGTCCTAGAGTTAGTGTCGCGTTCGGATGTTGAAGTATTAGGATTGCAACGAAGTCCATCGGATAAGGCTTTTTTGAAGGAAGTTGATTATTTCAACTCTGACCACATGCGCAGGATTTTTCAGGAATTTAAGCCTGACGCGGTAGTCCATTTGGCCTCGGATACCAGCAGGTCGAGGGAATCTAAGCTCTTACCCCGTTTTTTAGAGGCGAATGTTTCCTTGAGCCATTGCCTGTTGGAGGCTGCTGCAGCGTGTTCATTGAATCCGAAATTCGTGGTGTTCAGTACTTCTGAGGTTTATGGCCCCCAAGAAGGGATCTTAAACGAGTCCGCGAACCTAAGGCCGGTTTCTCCATACGGAGTAAGTAAAAAAATGATGGAACAATTGTTCGAATATTATGCGCGCCTTTATGGAATGCATTGCGATGTGTTTCGCTTATTTAACGCATATGGGATCGGACAGTCGGAAGGTTATTTTCTGGCAGACTTATCAAAGGCTTTTGCCGTGAAGCAAGTATTTAATATGACCAAAGGAGAACAGCAGCGCGATTTTGTCTACATCAAAGATGTGGTTAATGCCGTGGTCTTTAGCATACGCCGTACCGAGGGATTTAACGTGTACAATCTTTCTACCGGAAACCTTGTATCTTTGAACGAAGTGGTAGAGAAATTTGAAACATTGATTGCTCCGAGGCCCTTACAAGTTCGTAAGGAACTTCCCTATCGCAGCAATGAAATTTGGCGAATGGGGGGTGACCCATCAAAGTTAAAACAGGCAGGTTTTCAGTGCGCATTTGACCTGGACGCCGGGCTTAAAGAAATGTTAGTATGAAATCAGTGAAGCGCGTAGGATTGGTTCTTTTAGCCTTTTGCTTGGGGCTGGCCGGATTTTACATGGTTCAGCAAGCTTCTTCGAAAGGTTCTGGCCCCATTCAGTCTACGATGGAGCGAATTGAAAAGAATTTTATCCGTGTACCACAACCCAAGGATTCGGTCGTAAAAAACTTGGATTCCAATGTACTGAAACGGCGAGAACCGCTGAACCTATCGCTAAAAGATTTACGAAACCCTAAAAAAATCCTGATTGGTTATGCAGGGTCGAGCAAAGGGGGAACGGCAGCTTCTGCCCTTGAAATGGATCAAAAGTTAGGAGTAAGGATGGATTTAATTCAAATTTACACCGCTTGGGGGAGCAAGGCTTCGCAGCAGTTTCCTGCCAAAAAAGTACGGGAAATCCTGGCTTTGGGTTCGATTCCAATCATTACATGGGAACCTTGGTTATCGGATTTCTCGAACGATATTCCAAATCAAGCTGCCGCCGACCAACGTGAGGTAAATCCTTTAAAAGCCATCTACAATGGGGTTTACGATAAGTATATTTTGGATTGGGCTAAACAAGCTGCAGCAATGAATGCTCCAATATATTTGCGTTTTGCTCACGAGATGAATGATCCGTACCGGTATCCATGGGGCCCTCATAACAACGCCGAAGGCGATTTTGTTAAGGCATGGATTCATGTTCATGATATTTTTAAAAAAGCCAAGGCACATAAGGTAATTTGGATGTGGAGCATTCATTCCGCTTACGATGACTACGATTCCTTTTATCCCGGCGATGAATACGTAGATCTTATTTCCACGGGAATTCTGAATTTTGGCACCTCTGTTTATTGGAGCAAGTGGTGGTCTTTTGATGAACTTTTAGCAAATCATTACCCGAGCCTGTCCAAATACAGAAAACCAATTGTGATTGTTGAATTCGGCAGCTTAAAAGTAGGGGGGAGCCGTAAGAAATGGTATACCGATGCCTTGACCCACATTCCTAAATCTTACAAGAACATTAAAGGAATTGTGTTTTTTAATATCCCTTCCGATAAAACATTAACGGATAAATCGGTGACCTGGGAACTGATGGAAGGAAAAGAAGAGACCAAAGCAATTAAAGACCTCTTATTGCAATATAAGAAGTCTGCTATTATTCATCCATAGCGGTCTATTGGCCTTGGATTACCTTGAAAGGCAAGGTTAAAACCAGCTGTTCAGGTTGGTTTGTTCCATACCGGTTAATTTGTTAGTTTTGCGAACATATAATGTCGCTCAACATGAAGTTTTTTTTAAACATTGTTCCTGCATTCTTATGTTCGCTTGCCTTTGCTCAAAACGTAGTTTGGCAAGATGATTTTGAAACCCCCGCCAATTGGACGTTGAATATCAGTTCAGGTGCGAACGGATTGGATGCCAATGTTTGGGTTATTTCTGACGCCGAAGGGGGAGTAGCTCCTGGAGGATGCGGAGTAGCATCTAATGGAAATAAAACCTTGCATGTAGGTTGCCAAGGAGCATGGTGTGTTGGTACGGGCGCCACCTACAATGCAGGTGATGGTGGTTTGGGTTTTATTGATGCTGTTACCAACAAACGCGCACTTTTCGCATCCAACATCAACACCTTGAACACGCAAAACCTGTCCATTGAATTTGATTACATCGGCATCGGTCAGCAAGGCTTCGATTTCGGAACCGTACTCTTCAGTACTGATGGGGGTTTAACCTGGAACAACCTGCAAACAATCGTACCTGCTCAAACTTGTGCCAGCGGTCAAGGGCTTTGGTCGCATGTTTCCTTGCCGCTTCCTGCTCAATGCACGAACATCAATAACTTACGAATCGGTTTTCAATGGCAAAACGATAACGACGGTGCGGGATCTGATCCATCCTTGGCGATCAACAACGTAAAAATTACTTCTCCAGCCCAACCCTCGGTCGCCGCTTCTTTTACGCTCAGCAATGATGCACCTTGCATGGGAGATTGCATTTCCCTTTCGAACACCAGTTCAGGGGCGTCTACTTATGCTTGGAGTTTTGGTGACGGTCAGTCTTCGACCTTGCAAAATCCACCTCAAGTATGTTATGCAGCGCCTGGAACCTACAATGTTCAATTAATTGCCTGTGATGCTAATACCTGCGATACGAGCACAACAGCAGTCACGGTTCAACCCCTCCTAACCGGAACAGTGAATGTCACCAGTCAAGGTTCGTATACCTGGCCTTTCAATGGTATGGTTTACACCACCTCGGGCACCTATATCGACACAGCTGCCAACGCGAATGCGTGCGATAGCGTAGTGACTCTGGTCTTAACGATCAGTACAGGAGGTCTTAGCGAACTTATAACTTCAAACACCTCTGCTTTGCTGAAAATTACGGATGTTTCAGGGCGTGAAATGGATTTAACGAAAGGTCAAGTCATATTGCTGTACTATTCCGACGGTTCCATCAAACGAATTTACATTAAAGAATAATGGTTCAATTTATTAATCGCCCGCTTCCTGTATTATTAGGACTCATCTTCATTGGATTATTTTCCTTTGATGCACGATCTACCCACATCCTTGGAGGTGAAATTTACTATGATTCCTTGGGAAATGGATTTTATAAAGTAACGTTTGAAATTTACCGGGATTGTAACAGTGCCACGGCATACGATAACCCGTTGGTTTATACGGTTTTTTACGGGGATGGTACTTACTTCAACGAATTTGTTGTTGACTTAAACTCAAGTTCCATTCTCCCCATTGTTTACGATGACCCTTGCGTTACACCGCCGAACAACATTTGCGTGGAGAAGGGCATCTACATCGATACCATTCAATTACCTTTTAACCCTTCGGGATACCACATTTCCTATCAGCGCTGCTGCTGGGCAAACAATGTTGACAACATCGTGGATCCTGGGAATAATGGTATTACGTTGACCACTTTTGTTCCCGGTTCCGATTTAACAGGGATATACAATCAAGGAGCACGTTTTGTAAATTATCCTCCCTTGGTATTATGCGCTCAGAACACCTTGAACTTTAACCACATCGCTTTCGACCCTGACGGAGATTCCTTAACTTATGAACTAGCCGACCCTCTGGAAGGAGGTAGTATTGGTAACATTATCCCTAACCCCGAAAGCCCTCCGCCATATAATGGAGTTCAGTGGAATCCCGGATTTTCGACATTGGTTCCTTTTGGCGTAGGGTCCAACATCACCATCAATCCTCAAACCGGAATGATGTCGTTTACCCCGAATAATATTGGGAATTTTGTGGCGGGTGTTAAGGTTAATGAATACCGCAACGGAATACTGATTAATTCAAAAATCAGAACCTTCTCGTTTCGAGTGGTGGTTTGTCAGGTGGATATTCCGATAAGCGTGAATA
>JACCDP010947793.1_pt1 | contig 10007 bp, 26 predicted proteins | sample 7445841 | NCBI WGS metagenome assembly JACCDP01 (sample SAMN15323441, study PRJNA562643) | freshwater metagenome | isolation source: river surface water | place: USA:Blue River Watershed | collected 2017-08-17
CCCGGTAGTAGCTATGGTAGAATGATTTTTAAAAATCCAAGATAGCTTCTTAAATAATTTTTAAAAAAGATAGTGCCCGGATAAAAAAAGAGTTGACTTGATAACCCTTGTGTGGTAGGCTGGTTGCGTCACGGTGAGAAAACAAAGCGAGGAAATCATGAAGATTTTGATTCTGGATGATATCAAGCACCGTCACGAGGTATTCGCCAAGAAATACCAGGGGCATGAAATCGTCCACGTTTACAAATACTCGGATTTTTGCGACCAATTGGAGTCGAATCAATTTGATTTGATTCACTTGGACCATGATCTTGGGGATTTTGTGTCGGATGCTGATACTTATGTGGATGGTTGGGGTTCTACCCGTGAGTTTAACGGGGGTCATGCTTCCATGAGGGTTTGCGAGTTGGAGGATGATAAGTTGCCCGAAAGAGTGATTGTTCATTCTATCAATTCGGTGGGGGCAAAGAATATGTTGAGCAATTGTCAACGTCGGGGAATTCCGGTGGTCTGGGAGCCGTTTAGCGATCCGAATTGAAACGAGCCGGAAAAGAAGTTGTTTGATCCTGTTGACGGGTCAAAAGACTTGTGATAGGATGTTCTTTCAAGGTGATGGGAGGCGATATGGTTCATTATGAGGTTTGGAAATTCTTTCAAGTTACGGGTCGGGAAACCGGGATGAAAGTCCTGGGTCAATTCCAAACTTTGGAGGAAGCCAAGGCTTGTTTGGTTCTTTATCGCCCTATCCTGGCGACAAAAGATAGTCATTTGGCGGGAACGGTTCTTGCCATTGGAATTGACGAAATTTCTTCTTCTGATAGTAGGCGGATTGCAAAAGAAACCAAAATCCCGCCTAAGCTCCCGCAAAAGAAAAGCTGGCGTAAGTGGTAGTTGACTTGGAAAAGAACTTGTGATAGGCTAGTTCTCCAAGCTGGTTGATCCCCAAAAGAAAAGAACGAGGGCAATATGTATTCTGTTGTTGTCGGAAAGTTCGTGGTTGATAGCGTCTGGGTTTTCTCGGTGGTTATGACCAACAACGTCGGGGAATTCCTCGGCATGGCAGCAAAGGATCGGGAATGGGAGGAGATGGTTCGCTTCACCTTTTCGCGGGGGGTGCTTTTCTTGAATGAAAAGGAAGCGGCTTGGGAGGCTTATCGTTGGGCAAAAGAGGGCGGGGTTAGTTCGGTGTTTGTGGATTTCGGGGATTATTCCTTTGGGGATGATGTTCCCGAAACCTTCAAGCGAATCCTTAAGACTCGCTAAGTAGGGGGAAACCACCTAGGGTAAGTGGATAAACTGCCCCTTGTCCAATCCAAAAAGAGTTAAAAGGGAAAAACATCATGAGCGCAGATAACGCAATCGTCGTGGGTAAGTTCCTGGTTAACGGTAAGAAGGCGTTTTCCGTGGTGCATTTCAACGCCATGGATAACTTGGAATACTACCGAGATCAGGGCGATTCCCAGGAATTGCAGGAATTCGTCCATGGTGTTTGGAATCAGGGAAAGTTTTTCCTGGACGAAAAGGAGGCTTGGGCATATGCTCAAGGTGAGGATCGTCTATGTCCAACAGAATACGGTTTGATGGTCATGGATTTCTCCAACATTTCTCCAATGCCAAACTTGGTAGCTTTCTCAAGGGCAAGCGAGTAAATTGTCCTTTTCAACCCCTAACCAAAAAGAGGTTTTATGATTCTGGTAATGATTGGAGAACAAGCGCATCGTGCAATCGTCTGGGATACTTTCGATTCTGTAAAAGAAGCGAATACTGCCATGGTTAAATGGCGGGAAGAAAGCAAAGGAGAGGAATGGGCGGAGCGTAGAACATTTTATGTTTACGAACGCCCGGAAGAAGTGTCTCATTTTTTGGAGGCAGCAAGCTTTTCGGAAAGCTGTTTCCAAAACATGGTAAAGGCAACTTTTACCAAATAGTTAGTTATACTCACCTAGGGTAAGTGGATAAACTGCCCCTAGCTCAAAAAAAAGAAGTTGACAGGAAAAACATCTTGTGATAGGCTAGTTCTCCAATCGACCAAAGCAGGTTGAAAGAGGAAGTTATGGAAAACTTGGTAGAAGGTTGTATCCCGGCAGGAAAAGAGTGTCCTTTCGTGCAGGAATGCGGATTCAGGACGGAAAGCTGTCCTAGCGGAAACAATCTAAAAAGCGTACCATTTTCTTGTGGGGCGGCTCGGCTTCACAACGCTATTCTTAATAAGAAGAAGCGTTAAGATAGGTTGGCGGATATCCCTAAACCGTCCGTTTAATACCAAAAGCCTGCAAGAAGGGTATTAAATGTAAATTTGACTTGTGGGCAGACCTGGGGTAAGTCTAAAACTGCCCTTTAATGTCGCTGTGGTGGAATCGGCAGACACGATTGACTCAAAATCAATTGATAGTAATATCGTATCAGTTCAAGTCTGATCAGCGACACAAATTCTCAAGTAACCCAATCCAAAGGATAAATAAATGAATTCCGATAATCGTCAAGCCCTCAAAAACCTCAATGAAGGCGAAGAAGTCATGATTGACGGGAAAACCTACACCCTATTCCATAACGAATATGGAAATAGGGAATACAAGGTTTCTCCTCATGCGCCAAAGTGTTACGATAAGGATTGCTATTGGACAGCTAATCCTTTCTGAGAATATTTAAGGTTGACCGTTTCCTCCATGAAAAACGGCAGCGGTTTCCAGTAATCCCTTAAGGTATAAAACCGGGTGTTTCTAATCTGAAACGTACCAACAATCTTATATAACATTTCGCGAAAACTTCAGGGTTTAGCACTTGTTATATGAAAACGATAAGTTGAATTTGGGCGGCAACTCATTTCAAATGAATCGTTTGCTCTTTGCCGAGAGAAAGAGTATCTATCTGGATGCTCGGATTGTTGGTATCTTTCAAGTTAGAAAGCTGTGAGGCAAAAAACAAGTTAAGCGTCTAAAAAAAGAAGTTGACTTGGAAAAGATCCTGTGATAGAGTGGTTTTCCAAGCTGGACGAGAGCTTGAAACCGGGAGATAAGAAAATGAGCGGTTATCAGATTGTGGTGGGTCGGTTCGAGTTCGGCGATTCCGAGGTTTTCTCGGTGGTTCAAACCAACAATGTAGAGGAGTTTGCTCCTGTGGATCGGGGTAATCCGCACTTTGGTAAATGGGTGGATATGGTTTATACCACCTTTTCAAAGGGGCGGCTTTTCCATGATGAGAAAAATGGTTCTTAATGGTCGCAGCCGTCATTATCAGGATTTAGATATGACTGAAAAAGAAATTCAAGATCGAATCAATGTGATTAAAAATTTAGCTGCTGAATATCAAGGACATCAAGAGCAGAATAAAACTTATAAAAGTTTAGCCGGTGAATATAAATGGAATGATTTGGATCTTCCTCCAAGGAAAAAGTTATCTTTTACTACTATCAATGGAATTGACTTTTACATGGTAGGTCGTAATTCCAGTCAAGATTTTTATCTTGGATTAGATTCAAAAGGAAATTATTGGATTCGTTCTTTGGAAGTAGATTCTTATAACGAAGATGGCGAACCTGAATATAAAGAGGATATTCACCAAGTAGATAATTTGGAATATGCTTATTTAGGTCATCTATGAAGATTGAGCTTATAGAAATCAAAGATAATCCTGATGGTTCTGCCCAATATATTTTTGAGGTAGATGAGGAACCAGGATTAGTCTAAAACCAAAGGTTGGGTGGACTCCTAGAAAACACCTTTTGTAATATAAGTGGGTGTCTTTACCTAATACTTTGGTCGGTATTATGGCAGGGCAAGATTTAGATAGACGACCAACTATCTAAATTAAAGGTTCGACGCCTTTTATTAGCGAGAGCTAATACGCAATAAGGGCACGCACTTATATTACAAACAAATTCGAGGAGATGATTATGGATAAAATTAAATGTCCAGAGTGCGGAGTTTCTGTTCCCGATGTTCCCGAAGATTCCTCTTATGAGGAGCTTTTGTGCAATCGTTGTTATGAGTTAAATAATGACGAAGATAGCCAAGAGTAAATCCTGAAAAATCCGTGCCGGTTAGCTACTGGCTAGTTAGGACCAACCTAATGAATGAAATGGGGTAGCTCCCATAAAAAAGGGATGTTAACCGAGTCTATTCGGTGAGCCATAACCGCTGGCTTTGAGTTATTTCAACGGATCGCGTAGGGCGTCCCGAGAAATAACAGCGGTTACTTTTATAAAGGGAGAAAATCATGATTAAGCACTCTGTTGAAGGCTCGGAAAACGTATTCGAGGAACGTAATGCGATTCCGGTTCGAGTATTGTTTTCTCCTGGTGGACCTACGGGCGAACCTACTTATTATCTAATGCAGGATGATAAGATGATGATTATCTCTCAAAGTATGTTGAAGGCTATTGTGGAGAAAAGCGTGATGGAGGAATTTTATTCTGAGGAAATCTAGGGGCAGGAAAAGAAAGTTGTAACGGGGGTTGACGGGGAAAAGAAAGAGTGTTATAGTAGTGGTGTGAGTGAGGGAAAAAATGTCTGACTATCAACTGTGTCATTTTTCTACGGTTCCCAGAGATAAGGATTGGATTTATTTGAAAGATGGGCACGATGTAAGTGATTCGAGATGTTTGGGAGGAGCATGGTATTATAAGGGTAATAAGGAAAATGCCCTGATACAGTTGAGGGAATATGAGGTAATTCAAAAGAAAAGTGCTAATGCTTATTATTCCCAGCCTTGGGTCTAATGTGAAAGAATAGATTAGCTTAATATATGCCTAAGTAGCCCAATCGGCAGAGGCGCTCGACTTAAAATCGATAAAGTGTGAGTTCAAATCTCACTTTAGGCACTGATGTAGGATAAAGATAAAGGCGCTGGTTATGATGAAAAATCAAATTAGCGTCTTTAAGTCTTTTGTTTGGTTAGAATCCTATATCTCGAAAGAAGATTGGGCAGCGGGTTAAACAAAAGAGATCCCTGAAAAAGAAGAAGTTGACTTGGAAAAGTTGTTGTGATAGAGTGTTTCTGTAGTTGAGACGGTTGGTTGAGAGGAAAAGAGGCAATATCATGGCAAAGTTCAAGGTTGCAGTTGAATGGGTTATGACTACCGATATTTTTGTGGAAGCTAACTCTCTGGCAGAAGCCATCCAAAAAGCCGAAGATATGGACGATCTTCCCGATGATGGGGATTATCTGGATGGTTCTTTCGAGGTTAACCTGGAAGTTACCAGGGAACTGAATAAGAAGTTTGCCTGAAAGGAATAAAACCATGCGTAAGTATCTCACCAAAAACGAGGCTTTGGCGATGTTCCGAGAGTTTGACGATTCTCCCAAGGGGGATATTGTTTGGAAGCGGGAGGCGTGGAATAACTTTACCGATTATCTTTGCAAGGACCGTCAAATTTCTTCCAAGCAATACGAAACCTGGACCAATCCTTTCTGACAGATAACTCTACGGATTCTATCTCAGTAGTTTTGGGGAAAGAGGATATCATGGAAATCTGTAGCAATTGCAACGGTGAAGGTTACGAATACTTCGTTGAGGAATCCCGAGATTTTCGGGATGCTTGCTACCATTGCGGTACTACCGGAATGATTGATGATGATAAGGCATACCATGATAAAATCCAAAAGGTTGCGGTATTCCTAGCTCATTGTGAGGTTGAGGATTATCGAAAAGCGATAAATTCCAATCCCGATGGAGAAGGTTGGGAGTTTCGAGCCGCTGAATCTATGATGAGCGGTTGGGAACTGTACCAATCCTATGTTTATGATTATGCTGAGAAGTATCATCAGCAATTGGCAAAGATGGATTTTGAGGAGCAAGACTTGCTGATTGCTTGGCATAATCAGATTTTGGACAATCTTTACAGGAATCCGCCTGTCGTTAACTTTGTTCCCAGGGCTACTTATCAACCGGAAATGTATCAGGTTGATAGTGATGAAATTCCGTTCTGAGAGGGATATTAAAATGCGAAAGAACATTCAGGCTGCTTATTCCGCCGCTATCAATGGCAAGAGCTATTCTACCAAGAATGGTTCTCTTTCGGTAAGGGAGGGGATTATCCGTAGTTATTCGATGGAAATCGGGCGGCTGATCAATGGAAATGAGATTTTGGTAACTTCCGAGAAAGCTCCGACAAAGACCACGGCTTGTCATATTCGGGGTTTGCAGGTATTGGCGAATAGGTGAGGATATGAAGCAATTGGAAAATCTTTCGGATAGGCTTCCGTATTGGCTACAGGATTCGTTTGTGGATCCTTGTTTTCTGTTGTTTGTTTCGCCTATGATTATCTTTCATGGGGCGATGTTCTTGATTTTTAACTGATAGGGAAAAAGGAGATTGGTTATGGATTATCTCAAGGCTTTCAATCAGATTGTCAATGCTTTGGAGACTCACCAGAACGATCTTAAGGATTTGGTGGAAATCAAGTCCAATTATCAGAATTTGCTGAATCAGCTTTCTAAGGGGGAAGATACTCCTGCGAATCAAGAGCAGATTCGGAGGATTTCCAAGGATCTGCAATACGCCAATAAGCTGATAGCTAAATGTCAAACGGCTATTCAGATATTTTCCCAGGCTCTTAGCTCTCCAAATCCCAACTAGATTCTTAAAAGAAGAGAGTTTCCTTAAAGGAGACTCTCTTTTTTTGTTTTGCTATAATTATTGAAATAACGTGGGCGGTTTATTTATGAAATAGCCAACCTAGCAATTATTAAAATATAATATGGGGTGATATTAAATCAATATGAGGTTAATTTTAGCATAAGATTAAGGGAAATATTTTTTTTCGTGGGGTTGACTTGGGAAAGAAGATATGTTAAGGTGCGTGGATGAGTGCAAGAGAGATTGTGGTTAATGTTGTGATTGCAGCCATCACGGTATTTCCTTTTGTTTTCGGGGTTGCGATGGTTATTTTTTAGGGAGATGGACATGAAAAAGAAGAAAATCAAGGTGCGAAACGGTGTGGTTCTGGCGATGTTGGGTCGCAAAGGTTCGGTTTTTAAGGACCGGCGAGCCAAGCGTGGAGGATCGAAAAACAAAATGAATGAAATTCTGCGAGATGAATAACGAAAAAACCCAACTATAATGGTTGGGTTTTTTTGGTATAAATTTACCTGGTAAATTTCCCTATCAGGTCAAAGGATGCAGGCTACCTCGGCTTTTAAGTTGAGGATTTGGGCAGAGTGAGTGGATAAGAAGCTATTTGATCTTGTTGACTTGGTAAAAGACTTGTGATAGGATGTTCTTCCAAGCTGAAAGGCAGGTCAATCATGGTTTATTCTCTTGAGATTGTTCCCGATATGGACCCGATTAATCCTCGCGAGGATCGGGAATTCAGCACGATTTATTACAGTTCTTCTCGTTATACCCTTGGGGATAAGTGTGTCTCTAAGGACGAGATTGAGAGCATCATGGAAGATAAGGAGATGGTATATCTTCCGGTTTATGCTTATATCCATAGTGGGGTGATGCTGAATACTGGTGGATTTTCCTGCCCTTGGGATTCTGGAATGAGCGGTATTATTGCAGCATCCAAGGATAAGATTCGCCGGATCTACAATACCAAGCGAATCACCAAGAAGATTTTGGAGCAGGTTAACAACCGTCTTAAGGCGGAGGTTGAGGAATTCTCCAAGTATCTCAATGGTGAAGCCTACGGTTTCCAGGTCAAGGATGAATCTGGGGATATCGTGGAGAGCTGTTACGGGTTTTATTCCGAGGAGGATGCAGAATCCGAGGGTAAGGCAGTTTTGGATTATTTCAATAAGAAGGTGGCTTGATATGTCATGTTTTGATTATCAGGCGATAATCCCAGAGGGAGATGAAATCCCGATAGGATATATTGACGATGAATTTCCTGGGTGTGGGGGCTGTACTTTTTGTTATAGCGAACACTCTCAAGATACAGATCGAAAAGAAATTCAAAGAAAAGCCGAGCAATGGTTTAATGATAACAAGTTAACTTTCATCTGTGATTGGGTTAATCAAGATGGAAAAAAGGGAAGTTTTCGATTTTGGTCAAATTCGTCGGAAAAGGCGAAAGAGGTCATGAATCGATCTATTTGGGATTTGGTATCTTGTGAAATTCGGCAAGAGTAGAAAGTTTTAATTCATATAAGCTTTTAACATTTTTGATTCTCTACTTGATCTGCAAAAGTTCTTGTGTTATGATGGTTGCAGTTCAAGGTTAAGAAGTTAGGTTCTCTTTTAGATTTTGGGAGGTTATTATGGGTTTGGATATGTATCTCAGCCGTAAGACGTATGTTAAGAATTGGGGATACGATACTTGGAAGGTTACAGTTACCTTCGAGGGTAAGCCTTCTCATATCGATCCAACAAAGATTGCTTATATTGAAGAAGAAGTTGGTTATTGGCGAAAAGCCAATCAAATTCATAAGTGGTTTGTGGATAATGTCCAAGAAGGGAAGGACGATTGTGGGGATTATTATGTTTCCCATGAGGATCTGGCAAAGTTGAAGGATCTTTGCCAGAAGGTTTTGGACGATCCTAGTTTGGCAGAGGCTTTGCTGCCTACTACCAATGGATTCTTTTTCGGCAATACGGATTATGACCAGTATTATCTGGACGATCTGAGGCATACCATTAAGATTTGCGATGATGCCATGTCGGTTGAACCTGGCAAGGCAAGTCTTTATTACAGTTCTAGCTGGTGATTCTTTAGAAAAGAGAGGCTACAATGAACTTTAAGCTGGATCGTAAGGCTAATGTTAATGGAACCAGTTTCCATGATGTTGAGATTCGTCGCGGCTTTGATGATTTGGTGGCTCTTTTGGGGAAGCCGCATTATTGCAACGATCCGGGTGATAAGGTTCGTTATGAATGGCTCTTTATTTCGGATGATGGCAGGGGCGTAACTTTGTATGATTGGAAGTCATACTCTGATAAGCCGAATATTTGGCATGTTGGAGGAATGACTGAGGATATTACTGTTTCTTTTAAGGAATGGTTTGAGTCTGGTTTTTGGCAGACTGAGCAAAAGTCGGAGTAGGAGGAACTATGAGGGTAGGGGATAAGGTTCGAGTTAATGCCAATCATGAGATTTACCCTAACCGAGAGGGAATTGTGGAGATTATTCCTGGGGGAAGGGCAAATGGATTGGTAATTCTTTCCAATAGCGATCCAGAAAAGGGCAGATATTCGACTTTTGCGGTACATATGGATAGTTTGATTGTGATTTGAGGGAGGATAACATGAACAGAATTGGATATTGGCAGCATCATATGTTGCAACGCATGTTTAAGAGTAAACAGGGAGCCTTTTATTCTCTTATGGGGCTGCGGGGAAATGCCAAGAAATACGAGCCAGTATATCAAAGGCATTTGCTAAAGGCGATTGAATTGCATAATGCCGGTGTGATTTCTGGAAAGAATCGAAAGCGTTGTTCCCCTATTCCTGTAGGGTATAAGATTGATATTGGCAAATATGGTCCTAAAGGTGGCAGGGGATATTTGTTGGTAAAAGCTTAAGAAGGCGGCAAAAGATTGTTGTTGACATAGCGGCGGCTATGTGGTAGACTGTTTCTTGGAAGGTGGGAATTATGAACGCAATTCTTCGAGTCACCGATAATCTCAAGCCTTTTGTGGGTCAAGCTGTGGGTTATGTTAAGGTGAATAAGTCGTACATTCACAATAACAACAGTTTTGAGACGGCGGCATGGTGGGAGGATTCCGAGATTCAGACCGGGATTTATCCTTTGATTCTCAAGAAGAATCATTTGTCTCCGCATAACCTGGAATTGACGGCAACCTTTAATGCTAAGGTTGTGGATTGTCATTTTGGTAGCCCTTATGATAAGGACCGAATTGGTGGTGAGCGAAAGATTCATGCCAATTTTGAGGTAGTGGATTGCGTCAATAACACGGGAATTATTCCTGGGCGGGACAAGGATTTTGTAGTTAATCCTTTTCTGTGGGAAGGATTCATTGAATCGGCTCGAATTGAGCTTGAGGCATGTGTTAAAGGCATGAATCAATGGTATCAAGATTATCATTTCAAGGGAGATGGTAATTA
>JACCDP010300654.1_pt1 | contig 10006 bp, 8 predicted proteins | sample 7445841 | NCBI WGS metagenome assembly JACCDP01 (sample SAMN15323441, study PRJNA562643) | freshwater metagenome | isolation source: river surface water | place: USA:Blue River Watershed | collected 2017-08-17
GTGTAGTTCCAAGCTTTCGGCAGGTTGATTCCGTAGGCAGAGAAAAGGTGCCACTGACTGCTGTAATACTCGTCGGCTGGTTTGAACTCGGTGACAGCACTCACAGAGCCGCGACTGTTGGTCGCGACCAGCGAAAGTGCATAGTTAATGCCAGGCGAAAGACCAACAAATGCGCAGGTGTTCGACATGGTGGTGCAGGTGATTGCCGGCAGACCTTCAGCGGTTGCGGTGGCAACATAGGTCACCGGCAAACCACCCTGCTGGGCAAGGCTCTGCTGAATCCAGGTGGGGTTCAACATGGTGGTCACTACGTTTCCCGAAGCAAGGATGGGCGCCTGCGGCGCAGTAGTTGGGCGAACTGCCACGACGGCAGAAGCGGTTCCGGCGCGAGACGCGCTGCCTAACTTGGTGATGGCTTTCACTCTGAACGTGTATTTGGTGCCGGCTTCGAGCGCGGTCTTCATTGTGTAACTGAGTGCCGTGCCGAGTTTGATTGCGGTCCAGCTCTTTCCAGCGGTCGAAGAGTATTCGACGATGTAACCGGTGACCTTTGCGCCGAACAAATTCCTCGGTGCTTTCCAGGTTAGGCGCACGGTTGCGGTTGCTGGGTTTGCTTTGTTGTACGCGTCGACAGCCTTTAGCGACTGAACAGCCGAGGCCGCACGAAGCGCAGTCATTGCAGAACTGCCACCGAGGCTGAGCGCTGCCGGGGCAAAGTTGTGGTTTATCGAAACCATCTCAACTCGCGGATCTTGCTCGAGTGCGGCCGCGATTGCTCGCGCTCTAAATATCGGCAAGTCACCCTCGAAGTCGGCGGTGTAGATGTTAGTTGAGAGTGCGTGACCGAAGCTGAGAGCCACCTTTGCCGCGTTTGAGCCGGTAGCCAAACCGTCGGGGGCTATGGGTTCGACACCAGAACGGTATTTGATGATTAGCCCCGTTGCGGTTCCGGTTTCGGTTGGCTCAAAGGCGGTCTGAACGGCGCTCGCAGGTGTCACTAAACCCATGGATAAAGTGGTGGCCAGCAGTAACGAAGCCACCCCGCGAAAACGCTTCATTAGGCAAGCCTAAGCCTGCTGTCTGTGAAAACCCTTGTAGTTACAGACTCTTCTGCATGAGAACAACGCCCAGCCAGCGGTCGAACTTGAACCCAACCTTGCCAAGGTGCCCCTGCTTCTTGAAGCCAAAACGCTCGTGCAGGGCAATCGACGATTCGGCACCCTTGTCAGAGATGACGGCAACTATCTCTTTGACCCCGGCAGCCTTACTTGCATCGATCAGACTCTGCAGCAAGTTAGTACCGACCCGTTTGCCGGTGGCTGCCGGACGCAGGTAGATGCTGTCTTCAACAGTGCGGCGGTAGGCAGCTTTCTGACGCCACGGGGCAACGTAGGCGAAGCCGATGATTTGCTTGCCCTCACTTTCGGCAACAATAAACGGCAAACCCAAACCTTGGATCCAGTGAAACTTTGTTTCCCAGTCGGCGGTGGTCATCGCCTCGATGTCAAAAGTTACGACGCTATTCGCAATATAGAAGTTGTAGATCTCGGTGACCGAAACCAAATCGTCAACCAGTGCCGGGCGAATGCTTATCTCGCCCGGGCGCGACTGCTCTTGGCCCCTGGCTTTCAACTTGCGAACAAGTTTCCAGCGCGATTCAGAGTCGAGCGCCACTTGGCTTCCTTTCGCAAAACATTTAGCACGACCAATCTATCGGCTGCTCGCCCACAAACTTAAGTGCATCGTTCGTTTTTGAGAACGGCTTAGAGCCGAAGAAACCTCGGCGTGCAGACAGCGGGCTCGGATGCGCGCTCGAGACGATCTGCGCATCGGCCAAAAGTCGCTGCAACGTCATCGCTTCGTTGCCCCACAAAATCGCAACCAGCTTTCTTGCCCGAGCGCGATTCAAAACTGTGATTGCCGCGTCTGTGAACCTAGACCAACCGGCATCGAAGTGAGCCGCCGATGCGCCAGACGAAGTGCTCAGGTGGCGATTCAGCAGCATGACCCCCTGGCTAGCCCAACGCTGAAGATCGCCGCCGTTCGAAACGTCTCGACCTAGGTCATCGCGCAACTCGCGCATCATGTTCTGCAGGCTTCTCGGAAGCGGGCGAACCTCGGGGGCAACCGCAAACGAGAGGCCGATGGCGTGACCAGCGCTGGGGTATGGGTCTTGCCCGACTAGAAGCACGCGCACCGACTGCACGGGCAACTCGAACGCCCGCATGATCAGGGGCAACGCTGGAGTCACGGCGACATCCGTGCTGACTTTCGCTTCGATTTCATCGAGCAAATCGCGCTGGCCGGCAAGCGCTTTTTGCCAACTCGGGTGCATCTGCTCGAAGAACATGCGTCAAGCCTAGGCGTGCCAGAATAGCCACAGGCCAGCAAAAGGAGTCAACGTGGACCACAAAGCACTCGTCACCGAGGCAGCGAGTTACCTCGAAACACTGCAGGGCATTCGCCGCGACCTGCATCAGATTCCTGAGTTCGCGCTCGAGCTGCCGAAGACCCAAGAGCGCATTCTCGGCTCGATTAAGGGCCTTGGCGAAATCACTCTCGGCAAGGATCTCAACAGCATCGCTCTTCTCATCAAGGGTGCTCACCCTGGCCCGACCGTTTTGCTTCGTGCCGACATGGATGCGCTCGCCGTGCAAGAGGACACCTCAGAAGATTTCAAATCGACCAACGGCTACATGCACGCCTGTGGTCACGATCTGCACATGGCCATGGGCATAGGCGCAGCCCATCTGATTGCCACCCATAAAGACAAGCTTCACGGCGATGTTGTGGTTTGGTTTCAGCCTGGCGAAGAGGGTCACGATGGCGCGGGTGTGATGCTCGCAGAAGGCGCGCACATGGTTAGCGGCAACAAGCCGATTGCCGCCTACGGTATTCACGTGTTTAGCGCGATGCTGCCGAACCGCGTATTCGCATCGCGACCCGGAGCCATGATGGCAAGTGCCGGTGACCTCATCGTCAAGGTGCATGGTGCCGGTGGTCACGGTTCGTCACCCTGGATGAGCAACGATCCGATTACCCCGCTGGTCGAAGCTATCTCAGGTTTACAAACTTTCTTGAACAAAAAGTTGAACGCGTTCGATCCGGTGATTATCAACGTTGGTTGGCTCGAGGCCGGCGACACTCACACCACCAATGTGATTCCTGAGACTGCCGCGTTTGGCGCTACCGTTCGAACTTTCTCGCGTGAGCACTTTGCCAAGGTGCGAGTTGTGGTTGCAGAGTACCTTGACGGAATCGCAAAATCATACGGCGTCAAAATTGAGCACGAGTTCAGCAATTCAACCAAGGTGCTAATCAACGAGGTCGACGCTGTAGCGCGAGTTGAACGAATTGTTAAGGAAACCTTCGGCGCTCAGAGATATTTCGACATGCCAACCCCGATGGCAGGCGGCGAAGACATGGCCTCGATAATCGAAGAGCTCGGCGGAGCGTTCGTGTTTCTAGGCGCTCACAAGCCAGGCGTTGACTTCATGACCGCACCGGTAAATCACTCGAACAAAGCAGAGTTTGACGACACTGTTTTGGCCGACGGCGCCGCGCTTTTGGCAGCCTTGGCATTCGACCACCTGGGTGAGCCGGCCGCCTAAGTTACCTTTACTTACGCAACTGGCATGAGTTGCGAGAGAATTGCCGTCTATGGAATTTCAAAGCTCAGAAGACTCGGTGCCTTCGGCCTTCATCACTGAAGAGCTGAGTCGGCAGCTAATCGGGCGACCACCCGCAACGGGTGCATGGCGCGACGGCGACCCAGCCGGTGATCGCCAATTTGCCTCAATCAAAAACTTGCAATTCGAAAACGGCCGCCAGCTCGACTCGGTTCGCATCGCCTTCGAGAGTTGGGGTGAACCTAACGCAGACAAGAGCAACGCCGTTTTGGTTCTGCACGCCTTGACCGGCGACTCGCACGCTGCCGGGCCTGCTTCAAAGGCTCACCCAACCCAAGGATGGTGGAACGGAATCATCGGCCCGGGGCTGGCGATAGACACCGACAAGTGGTGGGTATTGGCCCCAAACATGCTTGGCGGTTGTCAGGGCTCGAGCGGGCCTTCATCGCTGGCTAGCAACGGTGTGGAATACGGTTCGAACTTTCCTTTTGTGACAATTCGCGACCAAGTTAACGCCCAGAAGCAGTTCGCCGAGATCATCGGAGTATCCCGCTGGGCTGCGGTCATCGGCGGTTCGATGGGCGGAATGCAGGCGCTCGAGTGGGCAATCGAGTTTCCTGATGCCGTTGCTCGACTCGGAGTGATTGCCGCTCCTCCGGTTTCTTCGGCAGACCACATCGCGCTGAATTCGGTGCAAGTCGAGGCTGTGATGACAGACCCGGCTTTCAATAACGGTCACTACTACGACGCCAAAGCTGGCTTTGGCCCACATCGCGGTTTGGCCCTCGCGCGAAGAATGGCTCTGCTCAACTACCGTTCGCCAAACGAACTCAACGAGAGATTCGATCGAGCTTGGCAATCGAACGTGAACCCCCTCGGCAACAATGGGCGCTTTGCGGTTGAAAGCTATCTAGATTTTCACGGCAACAAATTCACCAGGCGCTTCGACGCAAATTCATACATAACTCTGGTCAACGCGATGAACTCGCACGACATTGCTCGAGGCAGAGGCTCGGTTGAGTCTGCGCTCGCAAAAATCACGGCAACCACCTTGGTCGTCGCAATTTCTAGCGACCGGTTGTTTCCTCTAGAAGGGCAACAGATTATTGCCGAGGGCATCAAGTCAAAACTCGTTGCAGACAAACTGCACGTAGTTGAGTCGGCCTTCGGTCACGATGGCTTTCTGATTGAACGAGAATCAGTTGGCCCGCTTTTGCGCCAACTGCTCGAAAGTTAGTCGGCTACTTTTTGCGTGCTCGGTTTGGCGAGCGCCGACAATTGAATGTTTGCCCAGACTAGAAGGGCGATGTAGAGAATGTTTCTGAACGAAACCAGTGCCAACGCTGCCGGGTTCAACTGAAGCAAATCTTGGTAGAAAACCGGATAAACCAGGTTGGTAAGCAGGGCAATGACAATCACTGAGAAAAGCGGCAGTCGCCAATTCTGGGCGGCGAACAGAACGCCAAGGATGACCGGCACGGCGAGCCAGGTGACGAACTGCGGAGACCCGACCTTGTTGAAAACGATTAGGTCGAGAGTGGCGGTTAGCACGGCAATTGGCATGATGACCCGGTAGCTCGCCCCTGCTCTAGCCGCCCGCCAGGCCAGGAAGGCCGTGATTGCCAGGGCTACGGCCATGGCCGCAGTCATCAGGCTGGCAGCGATGCTGGCTCCGTCGCCAGCGACCTGAAAGGTCAGCATGACTGTGTCGTAGTAAATCTCGTTGTTGCTCAGGTCGGCAATCCCGGCCCACAAGAAGAAGCCAGCGATTGGCGATTCGATCTGAAGCCCGCGGTCATTCTGGTTGGTCAGAAAGCTGAACAGGCTGGCATTGGCACCCAGCAAGAAACCCAAGACGACAACGCTCGCCGCGGTGGTGGCCGTTGCGATAAGAATGCGAACGCGATGCTTGCTGGCCGCCATCGCCGAAATCAGCAGAGCCGCCGGCCAAATCTTGATGGCCGCACCAATTGCGAACCAGGCGGTCGATGCGTTTAGTTTGCGATTTACCAGCGCCATCACTCCGAGCAAAGCCACGACCACGCTGAACGAGTCGACGCGTGAAATTGAGACTGGGCCGAGCACGACCAAAAAGAAAATCCAGAACCAGGCAGCACTGAAGCGAAGAGCTGAGTCGGCATTTTGTCTGCCGAAGTTTGCAATCATGGCGACCATCAGCAAATTCAGGATTGTAATTATGGTCAGCCAGCCGGCTTGAAAATCATTCGGGTTAATCAGCGCACTCGCCCACATCGGAATCATCGCCGGATAGGGGTAAACCCAATCTGCGTTTATGCCGAGAAGTTTTTGCGAGTCAATCATGAATTGCACCCAAGGTTGGTATGCAAACAAAATGTCACCCATCGGTGTGCTCGGCGAACGCAATCCGGTGTAAATCAACCAGAGGTGCGCAAACAGCCCCGCGATGAGAAGCAGCCAGATGCTCTCAAATGATTTGCGCGGTGTGCGCGCGACAAGTTCGCTCATGAGATTTCTGCGATTGCCTTCCTAAGCGACTCTGCAACGTCTAGTGCTGAAACCGGACCATCGTGCGATGCCAACTCTGCTGCCCTCGAGTGTAATTCGACGGCAATTTCGATCACGTCAAGAAAGACCTCTTCAGATTCGAGCACTGCAACGTGATTGGCCGCGAGCAATGCCGCGAGCGCGCCAGCCAGAACATCTCCGGTTCCTGCGGTGGCCAGGTGGGCAGACATCGGGCCTAGTGCGCGAACCTTTTGATTCGGCGAAGCCATCCAGTTGATGTTGCCCTTGAGCAACACGTGACAATCGGTCAGCTTGGCGGCAAGCAGGGCGGCAGGTTCGGGGTCGGCTTCGACCTCAGACCGCGAGGTGACTTGCCCCAGTCGGTTGAGCAGTGCCGCCAGCTCGCCGGCGTGCGGGGTCAGAATCGTTCGCTTGGGGTGCTGCGTGAAGTCGACCATCGCCAGCGCTCCGGCATCGACCACGGCAATCGCAGCCGTCGAAAACTGGGTAAGAACATCGAGCACTTCTGGGGCATCTGCCTCATGGTCGGCCGAGATTCCCGACCCGAGCACCCAAACATCGGCCCTGCCCAGCCCAAGCACAGCCTCTGGGCGAACCTCAAGCACCAGTTGCCCTACCCTTTGCGGGCCTAGGTAGCGCACCATACCTATGCCACAGCGCATTGCTGCGGTGACCCCCAAAATCGCGGCTCCCGGGTATTCGAGAGACCCGGTGACGAAACCCACTACCCCTCGGGTGTACTTGTTGTCTGCCGAGTTGGGCTCTCGCAACAGGGCAAGCAGTTCGGGTCTGAGCATTCTCTAACGCTACTGAATTAGGCCCCGAATGATAGAGAATTGACGAATGGCTAAATTGTTTACCCCGCTGAAACTTCGAGACATCGAGGTTCGCAACCGCATCTTCATCGCGCCGATGTGCCAATACTCGTGCGAAGACCAAGATGGCGTCGTGAACGACTGGCACCAGGTGCACTACATCTCGCGTTCGGTCGGTGGCGCTGGAATGATCATCGCCGAGGCAACCGCGGTAACCCCTGAGGGTCGAATCACTCCGTGGTGTGCGGGCATCTGGGGCGAAGAGCACGTCGAAGCCTGGAAGAAAGTTACGACTGGCATCGCCAAGTACGGCGCTAAGTCGGCACTTCAGTTGGCGCACGCGGGACGCAAGGCTTCAACTCACCGCGGCTTCGACGGCAAACGCGGAATGGTTAGCGCTGCCGATGGAGGCTGGCAGGGCATCTCGCCTACCAGCGAAGCGTTCGAGGGCTACGCCGATCCGCGCGAACTCGAGACCAGCGAAATTTACGACCTCATCAACGACTTCAAAGCCGCCGCCGAGCGTTCGGTTCGCGCCGGCTTTGACGCAATCGAAATTCACGCAGCCCACGGATACCTGATTCACGAATTCTTGTCTCCGCTAACCAACCAGCGTGAAGACGAGTTTGGTGGCTCGCTCGAAAACCGCGCACGCATCTTGCTCGAGATTTGCAAAGCGATTCGCTCGGTTATCCCTGTGGGTATGCCACTGATGATTCGCTTCTCGGCCACCGACTACAGCGAGGGAGGCTGGGATCTCGAGCAGACCCAGCAGGTTGCAAAGTGGTGCGCCATGGAGGGTGTTGACCTGTTCGACATCTCGAGCGGTGGGCTGATCACCGGTGTGACGATTCCGTCGGGTCCGGGCTATCAGGTTCCACTAGCCATCGGCGTAGGCGAAGTCATCGACCAGCCGGTTGCCGCCGTGGGTCAAATCACAACTTCTGCGCAGTCAGAGAAGATTCTTTCTTCGGGAGCTGTCGACGTTATCGCAATTGCCCGTGCCAGCCTGCGCGACCCATACTGGCCGCTGCGAGCTGCAGCCGAGTTGGGCGTAGACATTGACTACTGGCCAGACCAGTACACCCGCGGAAAGTGGCCAACCACGCCCTAGTCGCGGCGGGTTTAATCGCGCAGTGTTTTTAGTCGCGCTGGGTCGCGTCTTGAACTTCACCCACGAGCTCTTCGAGAATGTCCTCCAAGAAGAGCACCCCGACCAGCTTTCCTGAGCGATCGAACGATCTTGCCATGTGCGCGCCGACTCTTTTCATTGAGGCCAGAGCGTCTTCAAGTTCCATCGTTGCCGGCAGCGAAATCAAGGTGCGAATTCGCTTCGCCGGAATCGGATCATCGACTTCGTCATCGCGCAAATCCAGCACATCTTTGAGGTGCACGTAACCGACGATCTCGGTTGCGTCACTCTCGCTGGTCAGCGGGTAGCGCGAGAATCCGTGCTTTGCAACTGCCTGTTCGATTTCTCTCGGGGTGACCGATTCTGTGAACGACACGAGATTTTCTTGTGCAACCGAAACGTCGAGCACCTTCTTTTCGGTGAACTCGAATGCGTTCGATAGCGCGCCAGACGAATCGTTCAGCACTCCCTCGCGGGTCGAGTGTTCAACAATGTCTTCAACCTGATCGAGCGTGTAGGCGTTGAAGGCCTCATCGCGAATCTCGATGCGCATCAAACGCAAGGCGCCGTTGGCAATCGCGTTCAGCGTGACAACAATTGGCTTGACAATCTGAGCGGTCAAGTAGAGCAGCGGTCCGAGCACCAGCGCAGCGCGCTCCGGAATCGAGAACGCGATGTTCTTGGGCACCATTTCACCAAAGACCACGTGCATGAAGGTCACCAAAATCAACGCCATGGCGAACGACAGCGCATAGCCGACGTCGTAAGGCAAACCAACAAGCAAAGGCTTCAAGAGGTCATGGATGCTCGGCTCGACAATTAGCAGAATAGCCAGAGAGCAAAGCGTGATGCCGAGTTGTGCGGTTGCCAGCATAAGAGAGACGCTCTCCATTGCCTTGAGCGTGATCTTTGCCGGGCGGCTGCCGGCTTCGGCGCGAGGTTCAATCTGGGCGCGACGGGCAGAAAGAACGGCAAACTCGGCCCCAACGAAGAACGCGTTAGCCGCCAGAAGAAACGCGAACCAGATGAGACCCATCCATGAATCAGACATTCTTCACCTCGGTTTCGCCAGAGATGATCGATTCGGGCTTGAAGCGCACGCGATCAACGCGGCGACCATCCATGCGCTCGACGCGAAGAACGCCACCTTCGATCTCAACCTCATCGCCAACAGCTGGCATTCGGCCAAGTTGCGCCATGATGTAGCCCGCAACGGTTTCGTAAGCGCCATCTGCCGGCACCTTGATTGCCATCTCGAGCAACTCGTCTGGGCGAATCATGCCCGGAAACAGCACGCTCGAGTTTGCTCCGCGAGTGACACCTGGCTTGGCACGATCGTGCTCATCGCCAAGTTCACCAACTAGCTCTTCGATTAGGTCTTCGAGTGTGGCGATACCGGCGGTGCCGCCATATTCGTCGGCAACAATCGCCATCTGCAGACCCTTGGCGCGCAGTTCAACCATTAGCTTCTCAAGCGGCATTGTCTCTGGAACGCGAATGGCGTCGACCATGATTGCGCTTACCTTAACGCCCGCTCGCTTTTCGCGTGGAATAGATGCTGCTTGCTTGACGTGCGCGATTGCAATTACGTCGTCGCTCGAGCCCTCGACCACCGGAAATCTTGAGTGACCGGTCTTGATTGAAAGCGCGACTAACTCGGCAACAGTAGAGTCAACCGAAACAATCGAGACTCGAGTTCTAGGGGTCATGATGTCAGCAGCGGTTAGCTGGCTCAAAGCCAGAGTCTTGGTTAGCAAAGTTGCAGTGTGCGAATCGAGCGAACCGAGTGTCGCTGCTCGCTTCACCAGCGATGAGAGTTCTTCGGCTGTTCTGCTCGATGAGAGCTCTTCTTTTGGTTCGATGCCGAATGCGCGCACCACGCGGTTACCGGTGTTGTTGAGGAATCTCACCAACCAGAAGAA
>JACCDP010029791.1_pt1 | contig 10004 bp, 6 predicted proteins | sample 7445841 | NCBI WGS metagenome assembly JACCDP01 (sample SAMN15323441, study PRJNA562643) | freshwater metagenome | isolation source: river surface water | place: USA:Blue River Watershed | collected 2017-08-17
ACACGGCTGAATTGATTCACGCGGCTATTCCGCTCATCAGTTCATTGTATCGTCCCGGTACCCGCTATGTGAAGGCCGGTGTCATGCTGGGAGGTATTGTGCCGGATGATGCCCTGCAGGGAGACCTATTTGCGCCGGTCGACAAACAACGGAATCGCGCCCTGATGCAGGCGCTTGACAACATCAACTTCAGCATGCGCGATGATATGGTCAAGTTTGTGGCATCGGGGCTTACCCGCAATTGGAAAATGCGACAGGAAATGCGGAGTGGAAGGTTCACTACGCGATGGGAGGAATTGTATGAACTTAAGGAGAAAGGGTCTTGAATCAGGACTTCGGTTTTCCGGAGAAAAGAGATCTCCAGCAGCTTGCAGGGGTCTCCTTCTTGCCATCCTCTTTTTTGATCTTGGCAATGCGGTAGCGCGTTTGGAAAGCCTGTGAATCTTCCGGTCCGAGTTCTATCAATCCGATCTTGTTGTTGAAGGCATCCGGCGCGGAGCTCAGGTTTTCGATGGCAATGCTCTTGCGGTGAGGAGGTGTGTATACCTGCAGATACGGATAGGCGCGGTCTGGATAGATGTAGAGTTCCAATCCCACTGCAGGATCTGACAAGGTACAATGCGGCATGGGTTCATCCATGTCGAGCACAAAGGAATTGTCGAGGAACACGTCTTTCAGCGGAGCACCTTTGAACCATTGTTTGTTGTGGATCACCTTGCCGGTGGGCAGGAGTGCGTGGTTGAACTCCAGCATTTTTCTGGCATTGATCTGCAGGTTGGCAGTATCGATGGTTTCTCCGATATGGAAATAGGGATGCCATCCGTCTGACATGGGAATGGTTTGTCCGCTTCGGTTGTGAACAGTGGTGATGATGGTGAGCCTGGACCCTCCTTCCAACCGGTAACGCACATTCATGTCAAACGCAAAGGGGAAGCCGGGGTGTGTGCCTTTGTATCGGTAGAGGAATTTGCACTCGCACATGAAGGCGGATGCTTCCGCGACCATCACTTCGTGCGGAACATCATAGAGGAGTCCATGTATGGCATGACCATTCAGGATGAAACGATCAGCCGTATAGGTTTTGTCTTTCCACTGATAAGTGGAGTTGTTGAGTCGGCATACAAAAGGAGAAAGCTTGGCGCCTTTGAAACCATTGGTGGCATTGGCTTTCCAGTCGTCTGCATCCTTGAAACCGTCGATCAGGTTGATGATCTTTCCTTCGTGCGGCAGTTCCAGTTTGTTGAGGATGGCACCGGCGGAGGGGATGATGGTGGCCTTGCAACCGGTTGCTTCATCCCGGAGGATGATCTCTTCCCAACCGTTCTGTTGAAGACGGTCGCAGAAGAAAGTGTGTACCGACTGTTTTTCCTGTTCTTCCATTACCAGCCAAGTATATAGGCAAAGATCAAAGGAGCCACAATGGTGGCATCGCTTTCCACGATGTATTTGGGTGTGTGGATGTCCAGTTTGCCCCAGGTGATTTTTTCGTTGGGAACCGCACCGGAATAGGATCCGTAGGAAGTGGTAGAGTCGCTGATCTGACAGAAATAACTCCAGAAAGGAACATCATGCCACTCAAGGTCTTGGTACATCATGGGAACCACACAGATGGGGAAATCCCCTGCAATTCCTCCTCCGATCTGGAAAAAGCCTACGCCTTTTCCACCGCTGTTCTGTCGGTACCAGTCGGAGAGCCATACCATGTATTCGATGCCACTCTTCATGGTAGTGGCTTTCATTTCACCTTTGATGATATAGGAGGCAAAGATGTTGCCCATGGTGCTGTCTTCCCAACCGCCTACAACGATCGGCAGGTTGCGTTCCATGGCTGCGATCATCCAGCTGTCTTTGGTATCAATCTCATAATCGGCCTTCATGACCTCACTCTTGAGGAGCTGGTACATGAATTCATGGGGGAAATAGCGTTCGCCTTTGGCATCGGCATCTTTCCAAAGTTTCACGATATGGTGCTGGATGCGACGGAACGCTTCTTCTTCAGGGATGCAGGTATCGGTCACGCGGTTGAGGCCCTGTTCCAGCAATTCCCATTCCTGTTGAGGGGTGAGATCGCGGTAGTTGGGTACGCGCTTGTAGTGTGAATGGGCTACAAGGTTCATGATATCTTCTTCCAGGTTGGCACCCGTGCAGGAGATGATGTCCACTTTGCCCTGGCGGATCATTTCGGCGAGGGAAACGCCCAGCTCTGCCGTACTCATGGCACCGGCGAGGGTAACCATCATCTTGCCCCCTTCCAGCAGGTGTTGTTCGTATCCTTTGGCAGCATCCACTAGGGCAGCTGCATTGAAATGGCGGTAGTGGTGTTGGATGAATTGCGATACCGGGCCTTTTGACATAAAATGTATTTAGGCCGCAAAAATATGGCAATTCCGGTAATGTCCGGGTATGGATGAATCAGCTATCGGTGGGCGATGAAGACGGGCATCCTGTGTTCTTCAATGATATTGTTCAAAAAGCTTTTGTGAAACAGCGTAGACAGTTCACTTCTTCCAAAGGCACCGGAAACCATGATATGATCTGTTTGTTCTGATGCCCAGGTAGCGAAATTTTTTTCATTGGCCGTTGTTAGGGCTTCGATGGTCAGGTTGGAAAAATGTTTGGCTGCCAGTTCCTGGATCAGTTCCTGGTGGGGGATGGGCTCGTCTTCTTCCTCTAGGGTGATCAGGCGGGTTTCCCATTGGTAGAATTGGGGGAATAGGTAGGTGAATTGTTTGATGGCAAACACGGAATCCGGTTTTCCGTCATATGCCAGCATCAGTTTGCTGGGCAGTTCATAGTTTTCCGGTACCAGTAGGATGGGGCATTCTGTTTGTCTCAGCACCCGTTTCAGGTAGTCATTGGGTTGATCTGCTCCTATATTATTATAGAACAGTTCGGAACTCAGGATCATCATATCGGCAAAGCGGGTTTCCCTTTGCAGTTCCTGCAGGGCAAAAAGATCGGTGTCGCGGTGTACGCGGAATTCCATGCCGGCATGAAGACAGCGGTTTTCGAACGTGGCAATGTTCTTGAGAATGGCGGTTTCGTCGGTTTGTGGGGGAGAAACTGTCATGGGGGCACCTGCGCTGATGCCACTGTATCCGATGATGTCTCGGTAGTCGACCGACGGAAGAAATACTCCTGTTGCCAGGATGGGTTCATGTTCGTTAAGGAAGGCAGCCATGCGAAACGAACCTTCAGAAAAATGATTTCCATCGAATGCCAGCAGGATTTTTTTCATGATCTAGTTTTCATGCAAGTAAAATTTTCTCTTACCCGAAAATACTGATCACGATCACCGATTTGCCCCATTTTGATCAAATCGATTTCATCTAGGGTTGAACTTAGCAGTCATTTTAGGTGTTAAATACCCATCAAAGTTTATCTTTATGGTCATGACAGTGATATTGTATCTATTGGTTGTAGTAGGAGTTTTTTTACTCATGGAGGCCATCACCTGGTGTACCCACCGTTGGGTGATGCATGGATTTCTTTGGTACCTGCACAAGGATCATCATCAGGTTGAGCCGGGTTTCTTTGAAAAGAACGACGCTTTCTTTGTGATTTTCGCCATCCCCAGCATGCTTTGCATCATGTATGGGATGCAGACACCTGGCATGTGGTGGTTGCATGCCATCGGTTTTGGGATCATGGCCTATGGTTTTGCTTATTTTCTGGTGCATGATGTGATCATCCACCAGCGCTTCAAATGGTTCAGCAGGAGCAACAATACCTATATCAGGGCCATTCGCTGGGCCCACAAGATGCACCACAAGCATTTGGGAAAGCATGATGGTGAAAGTTTCGGCATGTTATATGTCCACAAAAAATATTGGGAAAAGGTTAGGCGTGACAGGGAATTGATGAAAGGGAAGAAGGTAGCATATGCCCCTGAATAAGGTGTATGACTATATCATCGCTGGAGGCGGCTGTGCCGGGTTGAGCCTGGTCATGCGCATGTTGAAAGAGCCCCAGCTTTCCACCAAGAAGATACTTATCATAGACAAAGACAGCAAGCAGCTGAACGACCGTACCTGGTGTTACTGGGAAAAGGGAGAAGGCTTTTTTGATGAGATTGTTTACAGGAAATGGGAAAAAGCCTGGTTTCATGGAGAAGGATATTCATCCCTCAAAGGGCTTGATCCTTACGCCTACAAGATGATCCGCGGGATCGATTTCTACCGCCATTGTCATGCGCAGATCAGTGCTCATCCCAATGTAGAGATTTGCTTGGGAGAACTGAAGTCGATTCACAATACTTCACAAGGTGTTGAGGCCATCGTTGGGGATGATGCCTATCAGGCTCAATATGCCTTTAGCAGCATCTTGCTGACACAGCCTGCGTTGGGAAAAAATCAATACGATCTGTTGCAGCATTTCAAAGGTTGGGTCATTGAAACCCCTGAACCTGTTTTTCATTCGAATGAGGCAACGCTCATGGACTTTCGGGTCACGCAGGAAGAGGGAACCACATTTGTCTATGTTATGCCGCTTTCTCCCCAAAGAGCATTGGTTGAGTACACGCTTTTCACACATACGTTGTTGTCGGATGATCAATACGATGAAGGTTTGCGCACGTATATCCAGCAATTTCTGCAAACCGATGATTATACCATTGTAGAGCAGGAGTTTGGCGTGATTCCCATGACAGATCTTTCATTTCCGGAACGGGAAGGGAACATCATTTATATGGGTACGGCAGGGGGGCAAACAAAGCCCTCCAGTGGATATACCTTTCGGTTCATTCAGAAAAAAGCGGATAGTATTGTGGGCCGTTTGCTGTTGGGGTTGCATCCTGCTGCACCCATCAAAGCAATTGAAAAACGTTTCAAGTGGTTTGACAAGGTTTTATTGCACATGCTCGCCAAGAAGAAAATGACAGGGAAGAAAATTTTCAGCCTCCTGTTCAGTCGAAACAGGATTTCTACCATCTTTGCATTCCTCGACAATGAGACTTCCCTCTTGCAAGAACTAAGGTTGTTGAATACGTTGCCTCAGGTTCCATTCATGCGAGCAGGTTGGTTTGAGCTATTCAAAAAATGAGCATGTCCTTATTCACCTTGATCCTTTTTGGAGTTTCCATTTTCGGATTTATTTTTTCAGCTGCACTTTTGATCAGAAAAAAGCCAATAGCCTATTATTTTTTTATTGCCGTTTACTTGATTTTCAACTTCAGCCTTTTCGTCAACCTGATCTTTGCATTGAATTATGAACAAACCATGCCCCATTTGTACCGGGTGGTTTCACCCCTTCAGTTTTTGATAGGGCCTTTTTGTTATTTTTTCTATCGTACAACCCTAAGGCCTTTTCAAAAATTTCAGAAGATAGACTTGCTGCACCTTATTCCTTTTGTTCTTTGTTTTATTGGGCTTATTCCAATCTTTGTGTTACCGGCCAATGAAAAGTTGCGATTGATAGCATTGGCGAAAGACAGTAGGATTGGTTGGTACCTGGGTGACACATTCGGATTGGATTATATAGTTGTATTGAGGGTAAAATTTTTTATCATCTTCGTTTATCTTTTCTTCCAATGGAAGATGGTCCTGAACTTTATCCGAAATGCATCGAGAGAGTTAAAAGAATTGAACCGCAGTTTGTATGTCTGGCTTCTTTTTGACAATTCTTTGAAAACTTTAATAGGGGTATCCGTTTTTATTTCTTCCTGGCTAGAAGGATTATCAGGTATTGCTACCTTGGTCCAAATGCTTTTAATTGTTGTCGAATTGATTGGGGGTGCTATTTTTCTGATCGCATCTCCTGATCTCCTAGAAGGCGTTGTTTTTAAGGGGAGCATGCCTGAAAAAGGGAGGGAAAAGTCCGTGTCTTCCCAAAACAAAGAGAGTTCAGCACAAGAGGATGCGAATGACCAGGTCTCCCAGGGAGAGCATGATGAAGTCATGTTCAGGGTGGAACAATATCTTCAGCTGGAGCAGCCCTTTTTGAACCCCGATTTTAATCTTACCGATCTATCCTCAGCGCTCAATTTACCGATGAGGATCGTATCGATTGCCATAAAATCCACCCTTGGAATAGGATTTCCCGAATTCATCAACAAGAGAAGGATCACTCATTTGGAGCAACTTTTGTTGAGGAAACCCGAAATGTTACAGTTTTCTGTGGATGCTCTTGCCAAAACAGTGGGTTTTAGTTCAAGATCTGGATTCTATAAAGCATTCAAAAAAATAGAAAATTATGAGTCACCGGCTCAAATGCTCGAGCAGATAAAAGAAAAAATAAGTAGTAATAAGTAGTTCCTCTGTCCACTTTTTTATCTCCATTTTTTGTCTTGCTGCTTAATGCCTATGATTTATAGGCTGATTTGTGCCTGTTTTTGCGATTTATAAAAAGTGGACATCTATTTTTACAAAAGAGAACATCTCTTTTCTTTTTTTTATGCGGTTTAATTTTTCTTTTTAATTTATTTGTAATCTCTTAACAAGAGCTATTTCTTATGATTAGCCAGGTATTCTATGGGTGGAGTAATTCCATTAATCAGTTGTTCAATTATTATCTAAAATCATGCTTATGAATTTGTCGATCAGACGATTAATGCTGCTTTTTTCAGTTGCTTTTGTTTTACCGTTTCTGCCAGTCCAGCAAACCCAGGCGGCTGAAGTTTTCTTCAGTGAAGTTTACAAGGGTGTAGGTACAGCTTATGGTGAAGAGACCAGTTCCATCACTATAAGTTCATCAACAAAACTTGTTGGTACCAACTTCAGCTTCGTTTCCTATAATGCAAGTGATGTTCAGTTCAACGGGAATAATGTTGTTGGGTATCTTAAATACACTGACGCAAGTGGTCAAGTGGTTTCCATCTTGGTCAATACTTCCAGACCGGTAAAAGCTGGTTCAACAAAACAAGGGCTGTACATGGCTGTAATGCGAACAAATGCTAGTGGCCAACCCATAGACGCAAGTAATAACGTTATTGACCCTTTGGCAACGCCAAATTCAATTTCATATTCAGGAGAAGCATACGTATTTGTGATTGCTGGCCAAGAGGCATACTTTTCCTCAAACACTTCCATCCCTACATCATCTGATCAGGTTGATACTTTTTTAAATAGCCTGTTAAGCCAACCTAAAATCATTACCTCGGGTACTTTGTCAGCCTTTTCAACTTGTGCTGGCACCGCATCTACTGCGCAATCAGTTACTGTTTCAGGTCAAAATCTGGGTTCTTCAGCCATAACCGTAACTGCACCTACGGGCTATGAGGTTTCGCTTTCTTCAGCATCTGGTTACGCGGGTTCTGTTTCAATTTCACCTGCTTCAGGAACTGTGGACCCAACTACCGTATATGTTCGCCTTAAGTCTAATGCAACCAATGGTGCATCAGGCTCACTGACTTTCTCAGCAACAGGTGTTGCTGATAGGGTAATATTAACAGGTACGGCTACTGTGAATGCCTCTCCAACAATAGCTGTTACTCCCTCATCCGCTACCATCGCTCCTGGAGGCAGCGTTTCACTAACAGCCTCCGGAGCCAGTACTTATAGTTGGTCTCCTTCCACTGGACTTTCTGCCAACACTGGAGCAACTGTAACAGCAAACCCTGCTGCTACGGCAACATTCACAGTAACTGGTACAAGCGCAGCGGGTTGTACTGCAACAACCACAGTTACAATAACTGTGTCTGCAAGCATGATCGGTGGTATTGTTGGCGATGATCAAACCATCTGTGCCGGTTCAACCCCTGCGGCCTTCACTTCTACTTCTCTGCCAAGTGGTGGGTTGGGCTCTTATTCATATCAGTGGGAATCCAGTGCTGACAATTCAACTTATACTACGATAGCCAATGCTACAGGTACAACCTATGCTCCTGGAGCATTGTCAGCCACCACCTATTTCAGAAGAAAAGCAACCGATGGAACCAGTACAGCCTATTCAAACGTAATTACCGTTACAGTTAATGCTATACCGGCAACACCTTCTATTTCTGATGGCGGTGCAGCCACAACCTTCTGTGAAGGTGGAAATATTGTATTGACATCATCTTCTGCTACCGGAAACCAGTGGTATAAAAATGGTAATCCAATCAATGGCGCTACCAATCAAACTTATACTGCAACCACAACCGGTACTTATACTGTTGTTGTTACTGCATCAGGATGTTCAAGTGCTGCAAGTACAGGCAAATCTATAACTGTCAATCCTACTCCTTCAACACCAACCGTTTCCAGCGGTGGACCAACCACTTTCTGCGCGGGTGGAAATGTTGTATTGACATCATCTTCTGCTACCGGTAACCAGTGGTATAAAGATGGTAATTCAATCAATGGTGCTACCAATCAAACTTATACTGCAACGACAACCGGCACTTATACTGTTGTAGTTACTGCATCAGGATGCTCAAGTGCTGCAAGTTCAGGTACTGCTGTTACCGCTAACGCAATACCAGCAGCTCCGGCGTCGATTTCCGGAAATACCCTTGTTACTGAAGGCAGCACTCAGACTTATGCTGTAGCAGCCGTTACAGGCGCTACCAGTTATACATGGACGCTTCCCAGTGGATGGAGTGGAACTTCCACTACAAATTCAATCAGCGTGACCGTGGGTGCTGCCAGTGGAAACATAACTGTTACAGCCAATGCAAATGGTTGTGTCAGTCCTGCCACCACACTCGCCGTCACCATCAATATTGATTTCGATGGTGATGGAATACCTGACAATGTTGATCTCGATGACGACAATGATGGTATTTTGGACACAGTGGAAGGAGCAGCTTGTACACCTGCGGATCCTAATTGTGATACTGATGGTGATGGAATTCCTAACAAATTTGACCTAGACAGTGATGGCGATGGTATTCCTGACGTTGTGGAGTCCAATGGTACTGATGCCAATAAAGATGGCAAAGCCGATGGAGCGGTAGATGCAAATGGTATTCCTGCTTCAGCTGGTACCGGCAATACCCCCCCAGATACTGATGGTGATGGAAAAATGGATCCCTATGATGTTGATAGCGACGGAGATGGTATTCCTGATAGCGTTGAGAAAGGTGCTGACGGAAACAGTCCTGTAGATACCGATGGTGATGGTACACCAGACTACCGTGATCTTGATTCTGACGGGGATGGTATTCCTGACAGTGTTGAAAAAGGCGCTGATGGAAACAATCCTGTAGATACCGATGGTGATGGTACACCAGACTACCGCGACCTCGATTCTGACGGTGATGGAATCCCTGATAGCGTTGAGAAAGGTGCTGATGGAAATAATCCTGTTGATACCGATGGGGATGGAACGCCTGACTATAGGGATTTGGACAGTGATGGTGATGGTATTCCTGACAGCGTAGAGAAAGGTGCTGATGGAAACAATCCTGTAGATACCGATGGTGATGGAACACCAGACTATCGTGACCTCGATTCTGACAACGATGGTATTCCTGATGCGATCGAACGCGGACCTGATGGCACCAAGCCATTGGATACCGACGGCGATGGAACACCAGACTATCGTGACCTCGATGCTGACAACGATGGTATTCCTGATGCAGATGAGAAAGGTGCTGATGGAACCAAGCCACGTGATTCTGATGGTGATGGCATTCCTGATTACTTAGACATTGACAGTGACAATGATGGCATAACTGATAAAACAGAAAATGGTGCAGGCCCTGCTTTGCTGGATACAGACAAGGACGGTATTCCTGATATTCTGGATCTCGACAGCGACGGTGATGGTATAACCGATGTAGTAGAAGCCGATGGTACCGATGCCGACAAAGATGGTCGTGCTGATGGTGCAGTTGATGCGAACGGTGTTCCTTCTTCTGCAAAGGGTGGACTGACACCTCCAGACACCGATGGTGATGGCAAGCGTGATTTCCAGGATGTTGATAGTGATGCCGATGGTATTCCTGACAACTTGGAAGGTCAAGGCACCTATGTGAAGCCTTCTGGTAAAGACACGGATGGTGATGGTTTGGATGATGCCTATGATCCAACCAACGGTGGTACCTATGTTACCCCTGTTGACACCGACAAAGACGGCAAGCCTGA
>JACCDP010388026.1_pt1 | contig 10004 bp, 12 predicted proteins | sample 7445841 | NCBI WGS metagenome assembly JACCDP01 (sample SAMN15323441, study PRJNA562643) | freshwater metagenome | isolation source: river surface water | place: USA:Blue River Watershed | collected 2017-08-17
ATTGTAAAGTTGTGTGACTATATCACACCCGCCTATAAACTCCCCTCTTATATATAGTTGTGGGATCGTAGGCCAATCGCTGAACTTTTTTATACCTTCTCTTAGAGATTCATTTTCTAAAACATTTACATCTAAAAACTCTGCTCCAAGGCTTTCTAGAATATATACGATTTTGCCTGAGAACCCACACATTGGTATGTTCTTAGTTCCCTTCATAAAGAGAACCACATCATTGTTTTCTATATACTCTTTTATTTCTTCTGAAACTTTATCCATATATTATTTTGACTTTGTATTGATTTTTAGTGCATGTAACGCATTTCCCATGTGTTCACCTATTGCATCATATACTATCTTGTGCTGTTTTATAAGTGATAATCCTTTAAATATATCGCTTACGATTGTAACTTCGTAGTGGTTACTATCACCTGCAGTATCTACAAGTAAGACTTCATCATCAGGGAAGGAATTTTTTAGAATTTTGTATAATATTTCGTATTCTATTGCCATAGAAGTTTTTATTTTTTTATATACCAGACTTTGACTTTATAAGCTATCTGGAATAAAATTTAGCCTAAAAAATCTTAACAAAATGCTTTTAGTATGACTAAAAAATACACCATTGTCACTTCTTACAAATTCGTTCAGATAGATAATACTAATGTAATGAGAGATAAACTAAAGCAAATCTGTATAGATAACGAAATAAAGGGAACAATACTAATAGCTTCAGAAGGAATTAATTTTACAATTTCAGGCATAAAGCAAAATTTAGAAAATTTTTTGACAAAAATAAATAATATTAAAGAATTTGAAGATTTAGAATATAAAAATTCTACGGAAGCAAATTTCATACCATTTAAAAAGATGAAGGTACGTTTAAAAAATGAAATCGTAGCTTTAAAGGATGGTGATCTAGATATGCATAAAACAGCAGCAGGAGAGTATTTAAATCCTGAAGATTGGAATAAACTCATATCAGAACAAAATGTTGTTTTAATAGATACAAGAAATAGTTATGAATTTGCTTTCGGTTCATTTGAAAACTCTATAAACCCTGACACACAATCTTTTTCAGAATTACCTGAATGGTTTGAAAAAAACGTTGATATGAGTGATAAAACAAAAAAGATCGCAATGTTTTGCACTGGTGGAATTAGATGTGAAAAATCCACTGCTTATGTCAAGTCATTAGGATTTGAAAATGTTTATCATTTAAAGGGTGGGGTATTGAAATATTTTGAAGAAACAAAAAGTGCAGTGAATATGTGGAGTGGAAGCCTTTTTGTTTTCGATGATAGAATAGCATTAGATAAGAATTTAGAGCCAATAAGTCAAAATAATGAAAATTAATCATTGCAATTTTGTGAGTATTCTTGCAGAATATTAATTATAGGGATTCTAAATAAAATTTAAAATTATTGGCATGATGATAATACTAAGTTTAATGTTTGTGATATTTTCATTAGAATTACTCGAAAAAAACAGAGTATATAAGCTTTGTAAAATTAGAGTCAGAGAAGATTATTAATTTTTATCATAAAAATTCCTTCAATTAACTACCTAATAACTGCTATATAGTGACAAAGTATAAGATAATGCATATAATGCTCAATACTGGCAAAGGAGTAATAGAAGAAGCATTCATTCATTATAATATTGCTCTTAGTGATTTTTGTGAAGTCATTTCTGTAATCAATAAAAATTGTAAAAATAAGCACAGAGTTAAACAAACATCTCATAATGTCATTGAATTAAAGACAAGATTTGGTTTTCTAAGTTCTATTTTACATTTACGAGCAATAGCTAAGAAACATAATATAGATATTGTATTTGCGCATGGTACAAAGGCTGTGGAGCTTTCAAAATTTGGATTATTAGGATTAAATGTAAGAAGAATAGGAATCAGGCATACTTTTTTCAGCTCAAAAATCTCTTCTCTAAGATGGAGGTTACAAAATGATATTAGTGTTGCAGTCAATAAACAATTAGTTTCAGATATAGGTAAGAATGCTCATTTAGTATATAATGTTATTGGATGTAGTGTTGTAGATAAAATTAAAAGTAAAAAAACTAAAAAACACATCACAATAGGCTTTCTTGGAAGAGTAGTACGTGATAAAGGCACTCAATTTTTAGTAAAAGCACTTGGTTTATTATCAAACAAAGGGGATATTTCATATGAGGTTTTAATTGGTGGAGATGGCAAATACATGAAAGCAATAAAGAACCTTACATTTATTCATGGTTTAAATGATAAAGTTAAGTTTATTGGATATGTTGATGATAAAAAAGAATTTTTTCAAAACATTGATATATTTTGTTTACCCTCACTGAAAGAAGCATTCGGATTAGTATTAATTGAAAGTATGGCACATGGCATACCGGTTGTCGCATCAAATATTTTAGGAATAAATGAAGTTATATCACATGAAGTTAATGGACTCCTTTTTTCACCTGGTGACTACCATGATTTAGCAGATAAGATTGAAATGCTAACACTTGATAATGATAAGTTAACAAATATTGTCAGCAAAGGTATAAAAGATGTTAAATCGATGTACACCACAGATAGATTAAAGTCAGATCTTAGCACATTGATTGATAAGGTATTAAATAATGATATCTGAGAATATTTTACTGATTTCATAAAGAAATACAGCAGTTGCACTTGATGCATTCAAACTATCTACTCCTCTTCCTTGATTCATTGGTATTGTTATGAGGAAATCACAGCTTTTTTCAACCATCTGCCTCATTCCTTTCTCCTCATTTCCAACAACGATCGCAATTTTTTCATCTTTTGAAAAGTTTTTTGATAAACTATAAAGACTTTGTTTGGCATCACATGACATCCCTACAGTCCAATAGTTATTCTTTTTTAATGTGCTAATTGTTTGAGATAAGTTGACTACTTTAACGAATGGAATATGTTCAAATGCACCGCATGCAGCTTTAATCATATGTGAGTTTTCATCTGGACTATTATGAAATGTTGAGATGACTGCATCTACATTAAAAAGCGCTGCAGATCTTATGATTGCTCCAATATTTTGACTATCTTGCAGCTCATCTAATAAAACTAAGAATTTTGAAGAAAATATAATATCATTTACATCAGGTTGTATTAATGTTTGTGTAAATACTGCAACATCTTGATGTAAAGCATTTTTATATCCATTAGTAAATAGAGTTTTTGTTATGATTTGACCATCTACAATCTCAACTTTTTGCATATCAAGATTAGGAATGTTTTGTTTTAAGAAACTAAAGGAGGAATTGGTACACAAGATTTTGTCAATTCTACGATTTTTATTCCTGAGTATACTTAATACACTATGCTTCCCATATACTAAATTTTTTTTATTCACGATTTTAATTTTTTCTAATTATTGGTTTTATAAAGATGATTGAAAAATTATCAACATCAATTTCAAATGACTCAGCTGATAATGAATATTTATCATCCTCTATGTTTATTCTTGAGTTACTACTTATAAGTCTTTTTTCAATATCGAATTTCATATCTGAGCCTTTTAAATGTATCCGACGATTTAAATTATCATAAATTGAAATATCAATATCTTTTTTTATACTCAAAATTTTGTCTTGTACATCAAATGAACCATCTTTTGTTTGTACTTGCAGCACACAATTATTTTCAATATCATATATTTTGCCTATCACTCCGTTGATCACTATTGTTTTTCCATTATTTTCCCCTCTTTCTGCAATCACTTCCAATCTTTTACCACCTTTGATTTGATTATATAGATGTGGCTTAATAACTATATTTTTTGTTTTATCAATTACATCTAAATCATTAACTGTAGCAGATAATTTTTTGTTATCTCCCTGATAGAAATAAAATAAAGCTATGAAAGATATTATTAGTAATATGTATCTTTTTATAAAAGCTAACACTTATAGATAGATTTTATGTTGTCATGTGAAAATGCACCTATGGGTTTTTTGCCATCGAGCACTATAAAATAGTCACATGCATTAATGTCTTGCAATATATCTACCATTTTTAATTCACTTGAGAGTATTTTGTAATTATTTGAAATAAAATTTTCTACCATAATATTTTCTTTAAAACTAAAATCTTTTATAGAACTGTCATTGATAATTCCAATAAATTCATCTTTATCATTCACTATAAGTGCAAATCTTAATCTTTTAGTCAACATTGCAAACAATGCATCGATCACAGAACAATTATTCTTAAGAATTACTAATTGGTCAGCTTTTAACATCAAATCATAAACTTTCATACCCTTGAATCCAATTGCTCCTCCCGGATGATATATTAGGTAATTTTCATGAGACAATTTCTTTCTTTCTTTCAATGCAATCGTTAATATATCTCCGAACGCCATCATCATCATAGTTGAAGTTGTTGGGATATCTAAATCAGTAACTTCTGGTGTTGCAGGTAAATGAACACTGATGTCAGTTTTTTCTATTAAATATGATGATTTATTCCTTGCAATACCAACTGTTGTTACTTTAAATCTTTCACAATAATTTATGATTTGTTTTAATTCACTCCCCTCTCCAGAATTTGAAAAAATCAACACAATATCATTACTTGAAATCACACCAAGATCTCCATGTAATGCTTCTCCAGAATGCAAGAATACTGCAGGCAAACCTATTGAACATAATGATGCTGCAATCTTTTTACTTATATATCCGCTTTTACCTATACCACTCAATATTACCTTACCACTCAGCAAATATATTTTTTCTAGTATCTTATTAAAGCTCTCAAAATCAAAATTTTGTTTTAAATCTTCAAGACCTTTTATTTCACTATCAATAACCTCTGCGACTATATCTTTTAGATCCATTTTACTTGTGTTTTTTACAATGAGTTTTATCATATGAGCTTAATATATAAAAGTAACTAAATTTATTGTATAATGGAAAAAAATTACAAAAAAAATGTTGTTAGATCCTCTTAAACAATTTACTATAAAGTCTTTGATTCCAATAAAAATCTTTGGGATAGACTTTTCATTTTCAAATTCAGCGCTTTTTATGACCTTATCTCTTCTAGCGCTAGTAGTCCTTGGAGTTTTATATAGAAGAAAAGATGAGCATTGTGATGGGATAAGGAAAATCAATAAAATACATGCTGCAAGTGAACTCATTTATGAGATGATTACAAAAACAGTTTCTGGAACTTGTGGAGATCAAGGTTTAAAATATGCACCAGAGATTTTTACACTTTTCATTTTTATAATGCTTTGTAACGGACTTGGAATGCTTCCAGGCGGCTTCACTCCTACAAGTCACATAGTGATAACCTTTGTAGTTGCACTATTTGTTTTTATAATGATAAATATCATAGGTTTTGTAAAAAATGGTATGCATTATTTTAATATTTTATTACCAAAAGGTACACCTGTATTTTTAGCTCCTTTGATAATTATAATAGAGTTATTTACATACTTATCTAGGCCTTTCAGTCTTGCTCTACGTTTAGCTGCAAATATGACAGCAGGACATATAGTATTAAAAGTCTTTGTATCATTGACATTAGCTTCAGGTATAATAGGTATCTTTCCTTTTATGATGTTGATAATTTTGACTGGATTTGAAATTTTTGTATCAATTTTACAAGCTTATATTTTTACAATATTAGCCTGTGTTTATTTAAATGATGCACTTAATATGCATTAAATATTGATCCTTTGACAACACATCGGAGCTCCACAAGATAAGTTCAGAGGCGTGGCCTCATATGGTTTGAAGTCAGAGTTTGCAACTATTTCTGGAATAAATTTATGCAGAGCTTTCACGCTTAACATAGCAAGTGTTTTGATAAAAATTGGTTGTTTGCTGAGTGTAGGCACTCTATAAAACTCAATACCATTTTCCTTTGCAAGCTCTGCATATTCTATATCTAGCTCTACAAGTGTTTCTGAATGCTCAGATGTAAAACTGATTGGAATCACAACAACTGCTTCATTTCTTTTACCTGCTGCGAGTAGTTCAGATTTTATATCAGGCTCAAGCCATTTTAATTTCCCTACCTTACTTTGATAGCAGATTGTATGCTGCGTCTTATCAATGTTAGTTTTTTCTACGATTGCTTTAATACTTGATTCAATTTGTCCTTTATATGGATCTCCTTTATCAGATATGTGCTGTGGAATACTATGTGCAGAAAACAGAAGTCTTATTGGTTTTATAGTTTTTATATTTGCAATTGTTTCATTTATCAAAGCAGCATTTGCATCAATAAATCCTGGATGATTATAGTAACAACAGACAATATTAGTTGGTGGCATATTTTTAGCATGTTTAAACCACTCTCTTAATGATGAAAGAGTTGTAGTAGTGGAAAAATGTGGATATAGAGGTAGTAAAATTACATTATCATATGCTCCTTTTTGTACTTTTTTTATTATTTCTCCTGTCATCGGATGCCAATATCTCATCATTGGTATTACATCATATGTCACCCCACCATTTACTGAACAGTTTTTATTTAGATATTGACTTAGTGCTTCTGCTTGTTCGTTTGTTTCTTGTAGAATCGTTGATTTTCCTCCCATTTGCGCATATATGCCCTTTGATTTATTGTGTCTAAAGACTGATATGAGTTTAGCAAGTAAATACCTAAATGGCTGTGGAAGAGTTATTATATGTGGATCATTAAATAGATTAAATAGAAATTTTTGCACGGCATCCAAGCTATCTGGTCCGCCAAGGTTGTAAATTACTACCGCTATTTTTTTTTGCATATAAAGATTTAGTTGTATTATTTTATTTACAATATCACTTTAATTTTAAAATGTAATATGTTTGAATGTTTTATGAAATTTGCTTTAAATGAAGCAAAAAAAGCAAGTGATAATAATGAAGTACCAGTTGGGTGTGTCATCGTTAGAAAAGGTGAGATAATAAGCAGTGCACACAACATGATGAAGAAAACATTAAATCAAACTGAACACTCTGAAATTATTGCAATCAGACATGCATCTCAGAAGTTAAAAAGTGGTTACTTAGAAGAATGTGATTTGTATGTAACTTTAGAGCCATGTGCAATGTGTGCTGCAGCCATATCTATTACAAGAATAAGAAGGTTATATTGCGGTGCATTAGACAAAAAAAGTGGTGGTGTCTATAATAACGCAAAGCTTTTTTATGGAAAAAAAGGCCTACATCACATACCAGATCATTACAATGGCTTTCTTGAAAGGCAATGTGAAGAAATTTTGAAAGATTTTTTTATAAAAAAACGAAATGGTGGTGCCTAGAGGCGGAATCGAACCGCCGACACAAGGATTTTCAGTCCTTTGCTCTACCTACTGAGCTATCTAGGCTAAACTAACGAATGAATTTATACTATATTTAAATAAATTGCAAACTAATGTTTGAAATGTTAACACTAGATTAAATTTACAAAAATATTAATTTTATGGGTAAAAAAAGTTTAAAAATCTTTAGCTGGAATGTGAATTCCATAAATGCGAGGCTTGAAAACATATTAAAATTAATAGAAGTACATAATCCAGATGTATTATTACTCCAAGAAATAAAGGCAGAAGAGCACAAGGTACCAAAAAGCATATTAGAAGATTTAGGATATAATATAGCGATTAGCGGTCAGAAGTCATATAATGGAGTTGCAATACTTAGTAAGTATAGAATAGAAGAGATAGTTTTGAAGGGATTTGAAGGCGCTACAAATGAAGCAAGATATATAGAGGGATTGATTGATGTTGATTCAAAATGTATCCGAGTAGCTTCAGTTTATGTTCCTAATGGTCAGGCAGTAATATCTGAAAAATTTTTATGTAAGTTGTCATTTTTAGATGATTTAAATCAATATCTAAAATCAATACAAAATGATGAGATGTTTTTTATTGGAGGAGACTTTAATGTCGCACAAAATTCAATAGATCTATTTGATCCAGTAAAGTTCAAGAACTCACTCGGTTTTCATGATAAGGAGAGACATATTATAGATCAAATCATCGGTGGAGGATTTAAAGATACACTTAGAAATCTTCATCCAACAAAACAAATCTTCAGCTGGTGGGATTATAGAGACAGAAATTCATTTAAAAGCAATCGTGGCTGGAGAATTGACTATATTCTATCCTCACCTAATTGCGAATCCTTTTTGATTGATGCTGGGGTTGCTACAGAGACAAGGGAGTGGGTAAGACCTTCAGATCATGCACCAGTGTTTTGTGAGTTAGCTCTTTGAACTAAGACAATTGCCTGAGCAGCAATGCCTTCTTGCCTTCCTAACGCACCTAAGCCTTCTGTTGTAACTGCTTTTATATTAACCTGATCAATTTCTAAGTTTAGAATTGAAGATATATTTTCACGCATCTTCATCGCATGAGGCATAATCTTTGGTTCCTGACATATGATTGTTACGTCTAAATTTTGAATTGTATAGCCCTTATTGTTTATCAAGGAATTTGCATGTCTGACGAACTCTTCCGAATTAGTATTTTTCCATTTTTCATCAGTGGGTGGGAAGTGAGTTCCTATACTACCTTCAGCAACTGATCCTAACATTGCATCTGTAAGTGCATGCAGAGCAACATCTCCATCTGAGTGTGCTATTAGCTTGTTTTTATAAGGTATTTGTATACCGCAGAGGGTTATGTATGAGTTGGTTATATTTTGTAAATCAAATGCATGCACATCATATCCTATTCCGATTCTGTACACTCTCCTATCAATTAATATTTTGATTAATTATACCTACCAATCTGCCTATTTCTCCATCACTCATTTGACCTGCAAGAGCATAAATTATCTCTCCATTTTTTATTACTAGTGAGTATGGCAATATTTCAATATTCATGTCTGTGATTTCTGATTCACTCATTCCTACAAGACATGTTGAAATATTAGCTGATGCAATGTTTTCGTAAAGATCACTATGTCCTTCTTGCTCTGAGAAAGTCATCATTTTATGAACAAAATCTTTAGTATTTTTTTCATTTATTAGATTTTCATTCAAAATATTTACTATTTCAATCTCATTTTTGTTTTGATATTGCTTATTTGATGAAGAAAGTGTTTTATATATTTCCACTGGAAGATTTCTCCAATCATCCACTTCACTTACACAAGCATAGCACTTAGGGGAAGAGAAATGTAAAATTTGCAATACATTATTAGCAGATGGAGTTTTTATATGTGAGCCTGCTTTGCATCTATATCTATTGATATCTTCTTTGTTAAAAAAACTTTCAGTAATGTTTTCAACACTATAATCTACAAGATTGATTGTTTTTATATAGTGACGTATATGTTTAAAGTATATTGGAGACAGTATAAGTGCAATAAAAAAGAAAAGTGCAATTAGTCTAAAAATTTTTTGTAGCATTGAATTGTGCCAAGGTTTTTTTTGATATATAACCCAGATTAATTCAAATTAAAAGTTTTATATGATAACTTACTTTAATGATAAATTCTAAAAAAGAACGTGTATCTCGAGAAGAAGCAGAACAGGCTATTAAAACACTTCTACTGTGGATAGGAGAAGACCCTAATAGAGAAGGGCTCATTGATACACCACAAAGAGTTATAAAAAGTTATGAAGAGAGATTTGCAGGTTATAAATCAGATCCAAAAACAATTTTATCAAAAAAGTTTTCTGAAACCTCTCAATATCAAGGCATGATCATGCTATCAGATATCACTATTGAATCTCACTGTGAACACCATATGTCACCAATCATCGGTAAAGCACATGTTGCATATATACCTCAAGATCAGGTAGTTGGCATAAGTAAGATCGCTAGATTAGTTGAGATCTTCGCACAAAGACTACAGCTGCAAGAAAGAATGACTGCGCAAATAGCAAATGAAATAGTAAAACATCTTGAGCCTAAGGGAGTTGCAGTTTTAATCAAAGCTAAGCACCATTGTATATGCCATAGAGGTGTGAATCATAGAGACACTGTAATGATTACATCTTCATTTCTAGGTGCATTTCAAGATGATGAGAAGTTACTCAA
>JACCDP010955032.1_pt1 | contig 10004 bp, 9 predicted proteins | sample 7445841 | NCBI WGS metagenome assembly JACCDP01 (sample SAMN15323441, study PRJNA562643) | freshwater metagenome | isolation source: river surface water | place: USA:Blue River Watershed | collected 2017-08-17
ACCAAACTGGATTATTTAACTTTTATTGAGCCAAATATTAGTAATACAACTTATGATTTTACTATAAATAATTATAAAATACAAGAAAAAGTTGGTATTTATAAAAAAGATGGTGGATATGTAGCCAAATTTAGAAAACATGATGGTAAACATAATACAGAAATAGTAAAAACAAATCATGGATTATGTAGAAAACAAAAATATACATGTTATAAAAAATCAGATAACGATTTTTATTGGATAAATTTAGTGGAATCAAAATACTTTTTTATTATTCCAGAACAAATAATGCAGGTCTGAGTGATTTTGTAAAACAAAATCGCACACGACCTCGATGATTGAAAAAAAAGTTATAGAAACTGAAAATGGTAATTCATCAATATTGTATATTCCAGAACCAGATAATATAATAAATAAATCTCATTGGTTACAAAACTATATGTATGATTATGAAAAAAATAACAAAGAAAAATTAATTAATTTATTTGCAATTATATTATAAATAACAAAAGCTTATGAGTAAATTTAACGCAAATAATAAAAATAATTAAATAAAATATAAATATTATCTTAATATTTATATATTATATGGCTGAAGATTCTGAAACTAAAAAAAAAGAAATTTCTCAAAAATTTGTAAATTCTATTAAAAATTGGGTAACAATTGATGATAAAATTAAAACATTACGTAATGAAATTAAAGAACTAACAACAGAGAAAAAACAATATGAAGAAGTTGTTATATCGGAATTAGATAAAATGGAAGAAAAAGTTATTTCAATCACAGATGGTAAATTACATAAAAGTGTTTCTAAAACTCAAGAACCATTGAAAAAAGAAACAATACAAAAATCTATATTAAATTTTATTAAAGATGAAACTAAAACAAAAGAACTTATGGAAAATATGATGAACTCAAGAAAAGTAGTTGAAAAAGTAAATCTTAAAAGAACTAAAAATAGAGAACCTAAAAAAAATAAAAAATAAAAAAATAGATACGTTTATAATAAAAAATAGATACGTTTATAATTAAAAAATAGATACGTTTATAATAAAAAATAGATACGTTTATAATTAAAAAATAGATACGTTTTATAATTAAAAATAAATATTTTTAATTATAATATGATAAACTTATTAGTTACTGGAGGATGTGGATTTATTGGGTCAAATTTTATTAATTATATATTTAAATCAAATAAATATAATATAATTAATTTAGATGCAATGTATTATTGTGCAAATGAATTTAACATAGAAGAATCAATTAGAAAGTCAAATAATTATAAATTTATTAAGGGAAATATATGCAATATGGATTTAATAAGAGAAATTATTCATAATAATAATATAACAGAAATAGTTCATTTTGCAGCACAATCACATGTTCAAAATTCATTTGAAGATTCATTACAATTTACTCAAGATAATATTTTAGGTACTCATACACTTTTAGAAGTTTGTAGAAAATATGGTAAAATTAATAAATTTATTCATGTATCAACAGATGAAGTTTATGGAGAATCAATGTTAGATTCTGATGAACAACATAAAACGGAACATAGTGTATTATGTCCATCTAATCCTTATGCTGCAACAAAAGCAGGTGCTGAATTAATAGCACAATCATATTATCATAGTTTTAAATTACCTATTATTATAACAAGAGGTAATAATGTTTATGGTTATAATCAATATCCTGAAAAACTAATTCCTAGATTTATTAAATTATTAAAAGAAGGTAAGAAAGTAACAATTCAAGGAGATGGTTCTAATGTTAGAGCTTTTTTATTTGCAGAAGATACAGCAAAAGCATTTGAATGTATTTTAGAAAAAGGAGAAATTGGTGAAATATATAATATAGGATGTGATGAACATATGGAATACACTGTTTTACAAGTTGCAAAGTTGTTAATTAATTTAATTTGTAAAACTGAAAATTATGATGAATGGATTGAATATATTCCAGATAGACCATTTAATGATAAAAGATATTATATTTCAAATAATAAAGTTAAAAATTTAGGTTGGAAAATTGAAACAAATTTTATTGATGGATTAAATAAAATAATATAATTTAATAAAAATGTCTTAGTTTTCTTTAATAATACCTCGAAATTTTCTATCAAATTTTGATACAGCAACTAATAACTTGGAGTCTTCTGTTGCATCAATATTTTCCCATGTTAAATCTTGAACTTTAACAATAATATGTTCATGTTCAGAAGCTTCTCCAGTAATACGATTATTAATTTCATCAATTTCTTTTTGTGTTTTTTCACATACATATGCAAACACTTTTATTTTTTCATCACATCCACCTTGAGATGGGAAAAATTCACCAAATTCCATTAATGTATGAATAGGTAATTTATAAGTATTTTCTACTTGATGTTTTAACATAAATCCATGACCGGAAATATCAATTTTAGTTTCTTCTTTTATTTCCTTAACCATTGTTCCACAAAACTGATTAGAACCGTCAAGCATACCTGCAGGAGTTTCTAAACATCTTTGAGAAATAGGAACTCTTGCTTGTTCTACTAGAACCATACTATATGTATTATTGGTAGTATTTTTAATAACAAATAAACAACATACTGCATCACCTCTAATAAATGTAACACCTGGTAATTGTTGCATTTCTTCAGATTCTTTATTTTTAATCACACTTGAATCTGCAGTTAAATATAAAAATCCAATATTAGGACCAAACATTGTAACAGCATCTATTTTAACACTTCTAATATTAATATTGTTATCAATACATTTATAATACCAATTATTAAATTTAGAATTTGGTATAGAAAATGACTCAATTACTTTATTAATAACATTATCTGCAATACCTGAAGAAAATGTAATATGAATTCCAGTTTTAGGATGTCTAATATTCTCAAAATTGGAATAACCTGCGTAATATCTAATTGTATTATATAAATTATACATATTATTAATACATTGTAGTAATAATATAAATAAATTTCATTTTTTTTATTAAATAAATAATTTAGCAATCAAAAGCATAAACTGATTTCTCTGTTCTAATTCTAGGTAAAATATTAACTGCCATTAATTCATGGAATAATAATTTACATGCATAAGGAATTACAACAGCAGAAATACGGGTAGTATTATGACATGATTTACATGTGTAATATTCTTTGTCAATAACTTTTGTGGCAAATAAACCACAATCATCACAAACATGTACTTTTGTAATATCTGATGTTTCCATTAATCTTTCTTTTAAAAATTGACCCATACCATGAGCCACCATTGAATCTTTTTCCCGATCTACTTTATTTACAATTTATTAAATTATAAATAATTTGCACTTTGTTAATTATAATACTTTTAAAAGGTGTAATATTATAACTCCCGAATACAAACACTATTACTAGTGAGACTAGACTATATCTTAAGCTATCATCAAAGTTAATTAAACTTTTCAAGCCCACTTCCATTTAGTCGTTGAACCTTCTTCATGTCCTAATTATAACGGATTTAGAAGCTTGGCTGCGGATTGTCCTTTTAAATACATTCATATCTTTTTACTATTGGGAACGGCAATTAACCGTGTTCCTCTTAAAAATTTCTAATTAAGAGTAGTAATACAAATATAAGGATGTCCCCGCAATTTGAAAATGTTGCCGATTACACATCGACTAGCTATTACTTTTGTATGTAATAACTGAGACAATTTATTCATCTCTCCGATTTTTAAACCACCATCTCTACTTCTTCCTTCAAGTGGTTGTCTTGTTAAAGCTTGTCTAGGTCCACGAGCTCTTCCATGAACCTTATCCATAACCATGTGTTTTAATCTAATTTGATATGTTGGTCCAATGAATATTTTAGCATCCATTTTTCTACCAGTCATACCACAATACATAGTTTCTGTTCCATTAGCTGTATAACCTAATTTTTCTAATAATTCAGTTAATTGTAATGGATCGTAATCATTAAAAGGTGTTCCATCTACAAAATGTCCAGATAATGCTGCTTCTTTAGAAGCTAAACATTCAACCATTTGTCCGACAGTCATTCTGGAAGGAATTGAATGAGGGTTCATAATTAAGTCTGGAACCATACCATTTTCAGTAAATGGCATATCTTTTTGTGGTAATGAAATACCGAATGTACCTTTTTGCTTTACTACCATTAAAATCTAATAAAATTAGATTTTAAACCCATACCTTCGCAATACATATTTATAAGGTTGAATATGTAAGACTACACAATACGGCACTGTTTCCAGTGGGGCTAGACTATATCTTGAGGTAATACGTTTTTAAAATATAAACATAAAACCCAGTATCCACTTAGTCGTTGAACCTTCTCCATTTATTTTTCTTTACTAAAATATTTAGGAGCTTGGCTGCGGATTGTCCTTCTATTAACTAATACCTTTTTACTATACCTTATGTTGTTAACATAAGCCATCCATAAATTTCTATATGAATTTAGTAGTATTAATCTGCTTATCAATTTAATTGATAGTCAGGATGTCCCCGCAATTCGAATACTTTGCCTACAACCTGTAGACTAGCAGTGCTTTTGACACCACTACGGCCATAAAAGTTAACCGTGTCTGTTTGAATTTCCAATTAATACTGGAGGTGATAATGTATTTTCTCTCATGTAATATACATGAGATTCTGGAACTTCAATACAATATACTTTTCCATTATATTTATAATATTTTTCTTCATTTGAATCATTTTGTTTTTTATTAATCCATGGTTCATTATGATTTCTTAAAATACTAACTTTATAATAATCATTTTGTTGTATAATATTAACAGCTGTTCCAGCTCTAATACCTAAATTTCTAATACCATTTGATTCTTTTCCTGCTTTTTCTGATAATTTAATATGACCAGCCCAACCACAATGAAATGCTAATCTTGATATATCATTTGCTAAATTTAAATTTATTGTTCCATATCTACTAAATCCAGTTGTATCAGTATGACCATCGCCTTCTAATAATGATTCCATTAAAATTATTGATTGTAATTCTGATAAATTCCATACAAATGATGGAATTATTTTATTTAAAGTTCCTGTTCCAATTTCTTTATTAAAAAATTCAACAAGATCTTTATCATTAATTGAAAATTTTTCATCTTTAGTATATTTATAGTTCAATTTTAAATTATCAAGAAATTGTTTACAAAATGTAACTTTTCTTTCTTTAACACATGAAATATAAATTATATTATTTACTATATTACCATCTGCAATATACATACCAATAAATTTTAACATTTCATTCATGTTGTATAATTTATTATTAATATTAAGTGAATCAATATTTTCATTTGAATTTTTAATATTATTTTTCATTTTATATTTTTTTCCAAATACTTTTTGAGCTTCAATAAGTTCATAATTATCTGAATATCGTCCTTTAACATATAATTTATGATTTGGAGTACATTCAATATAAATATGTTTATTTTTATAATAATACATATCTCCATCATGGTCAAATTCAAATTTTTCAGATGGATTAATATATACTAAATTATTATTTTTATCAAATGTTGCTACTTTATGTTCATTAATATTTATATCATATAAACTGGTCCAACCTTTATCAGTTAAAACTTGAGCTGAACCTTTTTGGCAAAATTTATCACCAATAATTGGTACACGTTCCATCCTGACACGAACATTATACATTTCATAACCTTCTGAATTATGAATACCTGTATGTACACGATCAATAACACCATCTACATTTGATTTAAATAATTCAGATGAATCTTTAAACACTTTATTATTATTACCTGTAGCTTGAATAGGTGATACTTTACCAATAATGATATCATTATTTGTAATTTCAGTTTCTTCAGGAACAAAACCTTTTTCATTAAGCTTACTATAATTACCTTGTTTTATACCAGTTACTTTATTAGGGTCTGGTTTAGTAAATACATCATCTTGAGAAGTTGAAGGATTTTTAATAATTTCAGAGTGATGCTTTTTAAGACTATCACATCTAAATATACCTCTATCGATGGAACTTTGATTGAAAACCAAAGAGTCCTCTTGATTATCAGTTATACCGTATTCAGTTACACATTTCCGTTGTAACATCATTATACTCTGAATGTTGCTAATTAAAACACAAAATAATTAAATTTTGATATAATATTTTAACTTTCGAGTTCAGACACAATTACTTGTGGGCTTAGACTATATCTTAAGCAATCATAAGAGTTGATTAATCTCTTCATGCCTACTACCATTTAGTCGTTGAACCTTCCTCATATTCTTATCATAATGAACTTAGAGGCTTGGCTGCGGATTGTCCTTGTAATTTTACATCTTTTTACCTTTGGGAACGGCAATTAACCGTGTTCCTTTTTAAAATTTCTAATAAAAAGTGGTAATGTAAAATTTAAAAATATTTATTATAATCGAAATTATAAAGTTTTATTTTTTTTAAATTTGTGTATTCATTTACTTTATTATAATGACTAATTACTTCTGCTTGATTAATATTATTATTTTTTATAATATTAGTTTTTGCTTCTAATGGTTGTAAATTAGTCCATCTAAAACAGTTTTTAATTTCTTCATCTAATGTCAAGTCAAATAAACTACATGGAATTACGTGATCAATATGCCAATATGAACCATAATTTTCAAAAGTCATACCTTCTTTAAAATTATATTCTAACCATTCTTTTAAAAATTTTTGATCACAATCTAATAAGTCAAAAGTTTTATAACTTTTTCCACTTTTAAATATCTTATTTAATCTTGTTCTACAATTATGAGCAAGTTTAAAACATGGATCTTTTTTTCTTCTTTCACAATCATTTAAATTATGACGTTTTTGAATGGCTTCTATATTTTCAACATGATACTTTTGATTATATTCCGATATACTTTCTTTATTTTCTTGTTTATATTTTTTATTATATTCTGAAATTAACTCCTTGTTTCTAGCTTTATAATCCTTTGATATTTGTCTACTACAAATTTTACACAAATTTCTATCTTTAACTTTATTTTCCTGATTAAGTAATATTAAACATTTATAACAATTTTTATTATTCATATTTAATATATATATTAATATTCTTTTAAAAGGATTTTCCCGCAATTTGGGAGTATTGCCGATTATATATCGACTAGCTATTACCTTTATACGTAATAACTCGAGCTAATATGTTAACCCGGTATATGATGCAATTGCAACGATAGTATTTTCACCACATGGTAAATCTAAGAAATTGTTATATTTCATAGCTTCGGTTTGTGCCAAAGGTATTTGTGGATGATATAATACTTGTGAAATATCCATACGGTCTTTATAACTAGTAAGATATATACCAATTGATTGTTTTGCTTGTGAGAAATATACAATACTTTTAGTTGCATAATCATGATTTGCAAAAGGAATACTAGATGCAGCAGCACCTAGCATAACCCAACCAGTAAATTCACAATGTGAATATCTTAACCATCTATAATCACCATATCTATTAATTTTAGTAGATTCATTATATTCAATAACATTATTTTTATTTTGAATTGATTCTTCTAATTTATTATGTTTAAATGCAATCATTAAATAATTAGTTGATTCAATATCTTCATATTCAATAATATTAGGATATTTAGATAATAATCTTTTCCATCCTTTATTGATGTCTGATTTTAAAATTTCTTCATTAATATCTTTAATAATAGTATCATTTAAAAGTAATTTATTATCTTCAACAATTAATAAAGGTCTAATTAATCTACCACCATCAAAATAAATTCTCATTTCTTTTCTATCATAATCAAATAAAATAGAAACATGTTTATCAATAATAGATTCTCTTTTTTTATTCTTCAAGTTTTTATAAACTTCTAAACCATGTTTAATAAGAACAACACTGTGCCAATCACCATTTATAAATATTTTAACATATTTATTCATATCTAATGGATTAATATCTGCAGGATGTTTAATGTTTTTATCACCATCTAATATAGTTTTAAGTACTGTTTCTTGTGAATTATTTTGTGTTGTTATACTTGACATCATTGCAAGACTTTTTACAATACCAATCTTTTGACCTTCTGGAGTTTCTACACAACATAAAAATTTGTATTGATTATTATTAATATGTCTCATTGATGTAATTCCAGATGTTGCAGTATCCATATTAGGAGTTAAAATTCTTCTAAAATATGATGCAGATTGAATCCAAGATAAACGTTGTAAAGCTTGTGCAACACCGTTTTTAGTTCTTTGCATACCCCAAACACCAGTTGCTAAAGCTGTTTTAATACCTTGTTCAATAGTAGTTGGTTTAATTTGACCAATAATATTCATTGGATTAGTATCACTACTATTTTTCTTTCTAAAAAGTTTACCAATTTCACTTAACATTTTTTTCCAATTTTGTTTAAATAATTGACCTAATAAAATACCAGGAGTTTCAATACGTTTATTTTGTAATGCATCTCTATCATCAACTTCAGCTCTACCTAACATAACTGAAATTAATTTATTAGCCATTAATCCAATAAAAAGTCTCTTTTTAGGAATATCTTGACCTAAGTGATGTAATAAATCTTCTCTAAGTATTTTTTCAACTAATAATTGTTTTTGTTTTTTAGCTATTTCTTCATCATATTGATTAAACTTTTTACTCTTATTAATTTTAGTAATAAGATAATTAATAGCTTCTTCTTTTGATTTAATTAAATTACCATTTTCATCTTGACACAAATTAATAGATGGTCTTAAATGATTAATCATTTTAATATCATCAATATTAAAAGTAATATTTGAAATAATATCATGATCATTTTCTAATCCTAATGCTCTCATAATAACAAATAATGGAATATCAACTAATTGTGATGTGGTTATAGTAATTGAACCATCCTTTTTTGTTTTCATCATAACAATTTGAAGATTATCAGACCAATCATTTTTTCTTGAATTAATTTGAGCTGTATATATTAAACCATTTTCATAAGTTGGATCTTTTTTAGTAAACACTAAAATTTTATTATCAACCATTTTTTCAATTGACATTACTATTTTCTCTGAACCATTAACAATAAAATATCCTCCTTGGTCATATTTACATTCAGCTTTACTATTTTTTTTAATATAAGTTGAACAATATTTTGATTTAACCATAATAGGAACATTTGCAACTGCAATATCATTTTCTGTATGAGCAACAATTGTTGATTTTTCACCAGTTACAATATTAACTTGGTCAACAATTTGTTTAACATCAAAAATGACGGTACCAAAATAATTTAAATGATTTTTTCTTGCATCATTTGGATATTTAATTTCAGTATCATTCTCAAATGTTGGAGGTTTAATTCTAACATTTTCACATTTTAAGCCATGATAATAAATTGTTGTTCCATCAATATTTTCATAAAAATAATTTTTATCATGTTTTAATGAATATGGAATTATTTCTTCTATAAATTGATGATATGAACTAAATAAATGTTCATATAAAATTGATGGTTGTTTAAAATATAAATGTACTAATTTATTAAGTTCTTTTTGTATATTGGTTGAATTATCTACATCTACTACATTAGTTGTTTCGGGAGACATATTATTTTTAATGGTTTTATTATTTTTACTAATCTTACTATCTTTCTGAGTATTTGCCATTATTATAGAGGACATATATTTTAAGATTTATGAAATCAATTTTTTATATAATTTCATAAATTTTTAATATTTTTAATATTAAATTATATTATAAAAAGTCAGATATATTGTAATTTATTGTGTCTTTTACATTAAATTTTATATCTGTTTTTGATTTTAATGTTTTTACTATAATTGTATTATATTTATTTATATCTATATTTTCATTAATAAAAAATATTTTTATTGGTACATTAAAATTATACATTTTAATTTTATCAATTACATTCATTTCATTTAATATTTTTTCATTTTTTTCATTATTTTCATTATTTTCATTTAATATATTATTTTTATG
>JACCDP011455935.1_pt1 | contig 10004 bp, 5 predicted proteins | sample 7445841 | NCBI WGS metagenome assembly JACCDP01 (sample SAMN15323441, study PRJNA562643) | freshwater metagenome | isolation source: river surface water | place: USA:Blue River Watershed | collected 2017-08-17
AGTTATGCATAAAAATTGTTAATTTGAATATTGTGATTCTTGAGGCTGTTTCTACTTTGACTAGGCTGAAGGGAGTCTTTTGAAAGGTAAAATTATCGATCCGACCATGTTGGAACCCAAATCGTAACGCTGGGTTGTGTATCATATTACGGTCTTTCCTTTTAACAGGTTCCTTCCGCTTCCCTTGAACAATGAACTGCATCGTCTTCCGTCGAGTCGCAAAATGTATTAGTCACCAAAGAAAGAAATTTTCAAACATTTTAACGTCGCCATAATCGGAAACTCACACAACACTAGTTCCGGTGCATCTGGCTTTCGTTTCCAACGCAACATGTTTGCGTTTCATTTAAGAAAGTCCAACCTTTTTCAGAATAGTTCACTGGAAACTTTACTTTTCTGATGAGCAGTGAGCGATAATAGAGTGACGCACAGCACGCAGATCCCACATCTGTCGACACAAGTGTCCATTCAAAGAAAATAAATTTTAAACCTGCAAGACACAGGAGACCATAACGCGCGTATTTTTCTAGCAAGTTTGAAAGCTCCGAAATTACCCAACCGTTAATTAAAACAGACTTCCCCAAATTCAGAGCTGCCGTACGACTTTGCGTTCACGTTATTCACTGAGAAAAACTGAAGCAGCTGCTGCATCCTCTCTGCAGTGGGAAATTTAGAACACTTGCTTCAGCATTTCAGTGTGGAACTTGGTGAATTATCAGCTATATAAATGACCATATATTTGACGTTGACAACTCATAGCGCGACCTGGCACTTTCAGAGAAGGACATGAAACTACACGCAATTTTCGTTGCGGTAGTCGTTTGCTTTGCCTTTACCGGGGTAAGTCAACTTTTGATTTTAATAAATGCTTAAAGGCGAATTATGCTATACCTAGTACCTTGGTATTCTTTTATTTGATGGCGCAGTTGTAATATTCTATGTGTAATGTCAAATATAGGAAGCGGCCGTAACGACAACGAAAAAACCTACACCTGCGCAGGCAAAATCGTTTAAAGTTTGTAGTGGCACTAGTTCAACTTTGGCCAGTGGGTTCGTTCAACCTCTAGATGGACTAACACCGAGTACAACAGCAACGAAAACCTGCAACTTTACCATTAACGCACCGGTCGGCCAGCAAGTTCAGTTGAACTGTTCGGTCGCCAGTCTTTTCACATTGATGTCGAGTCAAACTGGATTTTCAGCAGTAGAAATAAATTCACTGGCAGTAAGCGAATCATTTTGCATTAGTAGATATCTGTAAGAATTATGATTTCTAGTGTCGGTAATTTTAGTAATTTCTGAATTTTCTAATAGTTAAACAATGCCATCGATATTATTTTTTTTTTCAAACCGGGGACTACATCGTACCAAACAGAGTTTACACTTCTAAACAAAATACGTTTTCTATGACATATCGAGTCGTCAATGCAAAGGATTTCTTTAATTGTAGTTGGACAACAATAAAAGCGCCATCATCGACAGCAACGGACTTCAGATGTAACAATAATTCTAAAAAAAAATTTTTGTTCCAATAGGAACCATATAGCTGATGTCCTTATATTTCATCACTTTTCAGAGTGTCGGGATGAGCAGGAATCAGCGGCCAATGGAGCCATTTCCACCATTCAAGAGATAAATACCAATGACGACTGGTATGTCGTCATCGAGTGTGTCCTTTCTTCATCAATTCTACGCCTGGTCGTCTAACGCAGATGTCTTGCTCGGCAGTCAACGCTAAATCGCATTTACCCTTAAAAACTGTAAGACAATTTATCTCAATAATTTATATCTTTTATATCTTTATATTTATAAATCTTTTCGTTGGCGAAATTCCTAATATATCTTAAACGAACTTTAAGTTCGATGGAGCGTTCGTAATGAGCTTTATAACGTGGATACCGTCCGTGAACAGGTCGACTGCAAGTGAAACTCGAGCTGTCAATGGAAATCAATAACCCCGCTCCCTTCGACTACATCAGACGCCAACCGTAATAATAAATTCAAGACATCGTGGCCAAAATATTCATTGATTAACGACAGTTGTTGTACTTTAAATTCAGTTTGCCTTCGTGGACGTCCTCAAACGGAACTATCCAGCAGTTAGGTAATCTACCGTTATCAGCTGGACTATCGAAGTGGTGTATTTTCTCTATCATCGTACCTGCCGATAAGACAATTCAGGTGTCATGCAACCCTCATCAACTACCGTATAGAGCATTCACGAAAAAAAATTTTTACATAAATTAAAGTTTGAAGGAGTTACCGAAGTACCCAATCTCTCGAATGGCTTGTTTCCTACTGTGAACAGGGCCTATACTTCAATCAAGAATCGAGTAGACATAGCGACTTCTTATATCAATGGAGACAAGTTTACTTGTACATGGAGGACGATAACAATCCCAGCGACGACGTCGTTTATTCGTGATTATAATTTTCAATACGGTTTCGTTCATCAAGATTCGCCTATAAAAAGCTATTTGGTATTTTAATTTCAGTTAGCCTTTATGGAGAGACAACGGTGGAAGGGTCAATTCAATCAAATACGGTAGCAGCGACACTTTTTTGTTGAAACATTGGGAATTAAGACAAAAGTAGAAAAGCGAAAATCTAATTCTTATTTGTTTCTTAAATAACAGAACACTCTCGCATCGCCGATTGTCGCCGAAACAAGTTATACATCAAATAGCAATGAAATCGTGCTATAAGCAGCTTGAAACGGAGTCAAGTTGAATTGTAGTTGGACATCATTTAAATTGCAATGAAGACTGGACGTGCGTCATATCATCTATGAATTGCGCAGTTTTTTGTTGACCTTTCTCAATTTCTTCATTGGCAAGACTTAGTTAAACAAGAAAAATAGTACGAAATTTGAAAACATTAATCAATAAGACGACCGTATAGATGAAGGGAAAACTATTCAAATTGATGTATATGATTTGTAATTCCCTGATGAGAAATTCTTCCTGACTGGACGTACTGATTGAACCAATTTACCAAATTCAATTTTCATAATCATGGTGCAAGGCATTGAGTTAAATATTACTTGTTTATCAACAGCATATGGAAACTTTTTCTCGAAAAAAAACTACATACTCTCCTACACCAAATACGAATGCGTAATCCTATAAATTTTAACAATCGATCAAAATTATAACAGTTGAGTCATAATTTTATAAGGTTGCTGAGTGTTTCTACAGTGTTGTGCTGACTAAAGAGATGTCGTTATTCTGACCTCAATAAACGAAAGAGGGACAACGCACATGCGGAATTCATACTACTAGCATTAAGTCGTCGTGGAACGTGGATTCCTTCGCATGGATTGAGTTTGTGTGATTCATTTTTCAAATTTTCGTTGCACATGCTTTAGAACCACCGTGAATTAGTACAGCACTAACCACATTTTGAGAACGAATATTTCTAAACTGACCCAATTTTTTTTTCTCCCCCCCCCCTTAACTCAGGGTTCTTTCTTGAAAATCCGTGCGATGAAAATCCATAATGGCGGCTAAATTGGCGGGAATGGGTGAGAAAAAAAAGCAAGATGGTTGTCGCGCGAATTTGATAAAATAAAGACATTTGACCTTCTGAGTAGGCCAGAAATGTTTTGACACTTCCGAGTTCCGATTGCTCAAATTATTCTGTGTCCAGCAGTACACCCAACATATACTTTACTTGGTGTGTGGCTTAATCTTAAGTGTTTCACGATCAATCGGAATTAACAGTGAGTCATAAATTCGTCATTCTAACATTCTAAGCTAGAAATGTATCTAGCGCTGAAAACAGGAGCTGTAACTTGTCGCAACTATTTTGACCTCAATAAACAAATAAGTGGCAGCGCACATGCGGAATACAGACATATGTCATCGTGAAATCCTTCTCATGGATTGGATTTGTACCTGTTTCATATTCAAATTTGCTTTAGTGCATGTATTAAAGCCTCACAAAAGCATTCTACCGTAAATTAGTGCAGCACTACAGCCAGACCTGTACGTCAACATACGTCAAACCCGAGCTCTGCGACTTTGCGACTGTTTCGAAACTATGACAGCTCCACCATCAGGCTCTTTCGAAAACTATGACATATCATCGAAACTGATCTGGGAATGCATTTTCCTCCACCTGCTTCCATTATAGCTTCCATTTACAATGCAATGTGTGAATTTAGCTATATACCTTGCTGTTTCACAGACAATACTTCAGAGCATTTCTTGCCACCCTTTCGATAAGGTTCCAAAATGAAGTCACTGATTTTCTTCTTCATCGTTTGCTTAGCAGTCATTGCTGTGGTAAGAACTTGTTTCATATAGAGAATGTATAAGACTTGCCACTTGTAATACTTTTATCTTTTTCTAAATAATGTAGTGTTTAACCTGAATCTGTAGAAAGCCCAGACAAAAACAACTCTGAAGTCAACAACAGCTAAGGGAAGCGTTACATCTACAAAGCCCAAATTGACAACTTTTAAATCAACTGTAAAGACTACAACTCGCAAGACCAACGGTACAACGATGACGACCAGAAAGCCTGTTACCACAACAGCTGCCTAAATCCTATAAAGTTTGTCGCGACACATCTTCAACAGCGACTAGTGGATCCATTCAGCCATTAGACGGGCTAACACCGGTGGCAACCGGACCGTCGAAGAACTGCACTTTTACCATCACCGCACCTACGAACCGACATGTTCAGATGTCTTGCTCGCTTGCAAATCTGACTGTTACATCTACTTTCTTCAATGGTTCACTCTTATCCACACTTTCAAGTTCATTGATCGTAAGAAATCTAAAATTTAGAAACGTATATGCGACATGTCGATTAACGTCCGTGTGGTTTGTTTAGTTGGACGGAACCCTCGACATTTACTTTATTAACATAATCGTACCAAACAGGGTATATACTTCGTATAAAAATGAAATGACTGTAACTTATCGAGTGCTCAACGCAACAGACAAATTCGATTGCAAATGGACAACAATTCAGGCGCCTACGACAACGGCAGATTTTAAATGTGATTTATAATTTGTATCCCTTGACAGTTCACGGTAATCACCGAAATATTTGGTTTTAAATTTTTAGGGTGTCGAGAGAGTGAGACGAATGCAACCAATGGATCCATTCAAACTATACGTGAATCATTGAATGGAACAACTTACAAGAACGTAGCTAGACTATGTCCCTTCTTCATCAATTTACCACCGAATGGACAAATCCAAATGTCTTGCCCGTTCAACGCTTCCTCTCAGAATTTTTATCTACTGACAGTAAGAAATAATCCAACAATTACGTTTTCAGTTTTCCCACCAATTATAATGATCATTACTAGGCCTTTAACTTTTTTTTATTGTTCGACTCGTTTAAATAGTTCAGATCTGCCAGTGATTTGTTTTTCTTTCAATCTAAATTCAACAAGACGACAACAAATAGAAATCAAGTAGATCTACTATCGAGGCATAAAATTACCAATACATATACTCCAATTGCTTGTAACTGGACCACGACAGCATCCACCACGGCGACTAAGGATTTCAACTGTAATCTCTATTATACCTATTTAAAACCCGAAATAATGCATGGTACTATTTTTAAATTCAATATTTAGACTGCGTTCACGTACAATCAACGGCCACAAACGGGATCATTTCATCAATAGCTAATACGACTGACTCAAACATCACTTGTTTATTCTCCGTTTTCGCTTCCCTTGGTCAGCGCATTCAGATATCTTGCAGGAATGTTAACTTATTACGTCTTGACAGCAGTCTGATAGTAGGTGTATTAAAGTTAAATTTCCAAATTAACAGGATAGCAATACTCTCACATTTTTAGTTATCCGAAAATGGTGAAATTGTTTCAAGGCCATCCTTGAACGATGTTTACACGACAACAAGCAATCGATTAGATGTTATATCTATGTTAAGCAAAGGCGATTCGTTTCAATGTAACTGGACGACGGTAACAATGCCGCCAACGACTAATTTCAAACGTAATATTTTAGCTACAGCACAAAAGAAACGCTTTGTCTGTTATAGTTAAAATTGTTACGAATATTTCGTTTCTTCTATGTATAGTATGCCGAGATGGAGAGGCAAAAGTAGCCCCTGGAACAATTGCAAACACAACAGTAGGAGGAGATCTTAGAATATGTCGCTTTACCATCGTTGCCCCTTTGAATAACCGGGTTCAATTGTCTTGCCCGGTCTCCAGCATTCAGATTACAGTGAGTGAATCTTCTCTATTCAGAGTACTTTTCCTGTGCTTTTGCAATATCAATTTGTAAATTTCATCTTCATTATAGTTGTTTGAATTCAACCCCTTCACCTCGATTATCGTTGAACCAGCTATAGTCAACAAGGTTAATACATCAAAGGGAAATGAAATGAACCTGTTAGCGGTAATTAGGAGCTCATTTGAGTTGAATTGCACTTGGACATTCGTGTAAGCATGTATGTATAACGGCCCTGGAATGTGTGGAATGTCGGGAAAAAGGGAGAAAAGCGTAGAATAGATTTATTGTCAAAGTAAAAAATAACGACTAGTTCCCAACCCCAAAATTTAATACCTTGCACCCAATATTTCTCAATTTAATTTTCTTCAATTTAATTTTCGTATTCAAGGTTCTAGGGTTCTCCTATTTCAGTAGTGTAAACTACCCTTCATATATGCCTGTTGAGTTCAATTATTATGAGCAACAATTATTGTTTTTTTTCTGGATTTTCTTTCTCTCCAGTAGCTCCACAAAATATTATGCTGTAACACAAGTAAGGAAATATGTAGTAATCGCTTGGGAATAAAATAAATCATGCTTAAGCAAAGTCTTATTTTGCTACTTAATAATGTACGATTTTTGACAATTTCGATATTCCTCAAGTTATTGTATGCTGTGAAGCATGGACATGGATGTGATATGGCTTAATCACAGAGTGTTATAATTCTTCGCTTCCCTAATTTATAAGGCTGCTGTTGTTGCTCTTCCAGCATGACGTCGTTTTCTCCCGGACTATAAAGCGCCAAGTTGTGCGATGAAGCAGATCGAGTGCGAAGGATTTCCTGGAAGTCGTCGTCATTTTTTTCTATACGTTTCTGGAAACATTTTAAAGCTGCTCTTTTCTAAAATTTTCTTTTAAAATAGTTTCAGTACGGCGCGGAAACCCTTCTTTAGTTTCAATGTGAAAAAATTTCTCCGTATTTTCCGTCTGTCGTTTTGCCGATGTTTGTTTTTCTTCGTGGAAAGACTCGCTCAGACTCGTCAGTTTATCACCTGTGCTCCACGCCAGTAAACGACGTTTTATGAAATTTACGGTAAGCTAAAAATTCATTTTCAATCAATTCATTCTCAACTAACGTGCATTTCTCCGTTGTTTGACTAGAAAGTGCGAAACAAATAAGAACACGATTTTGGCTTTTCTTCAAGGAATTAAATATCATTGTTGAACTCGAGATAACTGGGACGACAGGGACGAAAGAAGCTCCGGAAGGCAGGCTTTCGGTGTGTGGAAAATTTTGTACAACAACAAAGAATGAGGTTAAACCGACGAGGGAGGATTTTTCTTGTACTGATACGAAAATATCTGATCGAATATCAAGTTGAAGGACTTCACTTGTAGAATTCACAAATGTGAGGACACACCTCTTTGCAGTTCACTCCTGTAAGCAAATTTTTATTTTTTAAATATCTCTATTGAAACTAAAAGAAAAATGTTAACACTGCGAAGGCTAAGAGAACAAAATTGGTGTCGAGGGAAAAAAATAGATTCATGGAGACGGTCAGAGGCAAAACGTCTTACGGCACAATCAGCAGCAGTGATGCCGGGCCAATAGTGGAGTCATGTGACGTGGATCCATGGGCGATCGTTGATCTTGTGGACGATTCCGAGAAATGGACAGGTAGGACAAATTCCAGTCTTTCTTAAATATTACAATTTAAATGGTGTGCTTTTACAGACATGACCATTAAAGAAAAAGTCTTCCATCTTTTGGGCATTGGACTCAAGATACTTGGTGCTATCGCCTTATTGTATTTTTTCATATGCTCACTTGACTTACTGGCCAATGCATTCCGTCTGAGTTCCGGTATAACTGCTGGTAAGTGTTTTCTTTTATAAATTAGTACTAAATCGAAAGTGCTATAGTATGCTTTTGTTTTTACAGGTAAAATTTTTCAGCAAAGTGAATTGATGCAGAATCCAGCCGTTGGATTAATGATCGGAATTTTAGTTACAGTTCTCGTCTTGAGTTCTTCAACTTCAACTTCCATCATAGTAAGCATGGTTGGTGCTAATGGTAATTAAAAAGTGATATAACTATCACTTTTATAACTAACTATAACTATATTTTTAAATCACATTATCTTATGCAAACAAAAATTGATTTCATTCTGAGGTTAGTTTTGACGGTAGCCATGGCGATTCCAATCATTATGGGCGCCAACATAGGAACTTCAGTTACCAACCTGATCGTCTCTTTCGCCGAAATCGCCAACAAGAACGAATTCCGACGAGCTTTTGCCGGAGCTGCTGTTGATGACATTTTTAATTGGATAACAGTGTTCGTCCTGTTTACTGTCGAAATCGTTTGTCGTAAGTCCTCTTATCCGTACAAAATCTAATTTATAATTGAATCGCTTCTTACTTTTTAAGAACCCATATTCGGCATCGGTTATTTGGAATGCATCAGCGGAATTGTAGTACGGAATATTTACAATTCCTCCTCTATTGGGAACGGAATTAACATTTTGAAAGCCATAACAGATCCTGCTGTGGACCTTATCGTACAGGTAAAATTTAAAAACAAAATATGAATCAATATAAGTGAGCCATCACATTATTATTATTACAAATCCTAACTCAATAAATTTCAAATTTCTTTTTACAGCTGGATCCAAACGTTTTGAAAGGCTGGGCTAGCCATGACCCAATGTACGAAAATTCGTCACTGATACAGCAGTGTGGCGGAAATATCACCGATCCTATCCCGTGCAGTAATTTTTACGCAGCAAATATTTCACTTTTATTGCTACTTAACACTATTTTTATTCAGGCGGGATATTTGTATTCGAAAACACAGGAATGAAAGACTGGACTAGCGGATTGATTATCTTGGCCATTTCGCTTACCATTCTCTGCGGTAGCCTTGTATGCCTAGTGAAAATCCTCCATTCTGTGATGAAAGGTAATCATTTTCCATGCAAATTAACAAGCAAGTACGTACTCTATTAAAAATTGAAGGACACATAGCCAACGTCATCAAACACGTTATCAATGGAGAGATTCCTTACGTTCCATGGCTCGCAGGTTACATAGCGATGCTTGTCGGAGCGGGGATGACTTTTGTAGTCCGGTCAAGCTTAGTGTTCACTTCGGCGCTTGATCCGCTCATCGGAGTTGGATTCATTTCCATCGAACGAGTCTATCCGCTGACATTGGGCTCCAACATCGGTTCGACTACAACTGCCCTCCTTGCGGCCTTTGCGGCTTCACCTGACGCCTTGCACGACACCCTGCAAATAGCTCTTGTTCATTTGTTATTCAACGTCACAGGCATTTTGCTTTTCTATCCCATCCCGTTTATGCGGATACCCATTCCGATGGCCAAGTTCATGGGTGACGTCACTGCCAAATATCGATGGTTTTCCGTTCTGTGTCTTGTCGGTTTGTTTCTCCTTTTGCCCGCCACCGTTTTGGGTCTCTCTATTGCTGGCACTGCCACACTAAAGTGCGCTGGTATACCGCTCTTAATGGTCCTCATCGTGATCGTTGTCATCGATATTTTCCAAAGATATTGCCCGTCTTGCTTGCCAACTATCATGCGAAACTGGAGCTGGCTACCGGAATTTTGCCGCTCGTTGGAGCCGTATGACCGTCAGTTAGCCAAATGTGCTTGCTGTAAACGATTTACAAACGAAGACGTTAAGTCAAATAACATCGATTTCGTGGATTTTAAAGCTTCAATTGCATTATTAACCGAGGTTAAGTCTGAATAAAAAAAAAAAAAAAAAAAAACTTGGG
>JACCDP011304797.1_pt1 | contig 10003 bp, 10 predicted proteins | sample 7445841 | NCBI WGS metagenome assembly JACCDP01 (sample SAMN15323441, study PRJNA562643) | freshwater metagenome | isolation source: river surface water | place: USA:Blue River Watershed | collected 2017-08-17
GGTAAGAGATATCCAACAACCCTAATTACTAACCATCATGTAATTGATGAATGTATAGATGGTAAAGGGAAAGTCAGAGTTGCTGGCCTATATGGGGATAAGTATCAGGCTGTAATTGATAATTGGGATGAAGAAAATGATTTAGCATCAATTGCTTCAGCTCTTGAAGTAACTCCACTAAAATTATCTGAGTATGAACCTTTTGCAGGTTACTGGGTAGCAGCTATTGGAAGTGCTGATGGTTATGAAGGCTCTGTTGCCTTTGGCAATGTTTTAAATGGAACAAACTTAGAGATCCTTATGACTGCGCCTTTATCTCACGGCAACAGTGGTGGACCACTAGTTGATAACGAAGGCAATGTGGTTGGCACAAACACCTTTGGCCGGATAGATGAGCAATACAACGGAGCAATGTCACTGAATGCCTTGTGTGTGAAGATTATGGAGTGTGAAGAGGATATCTATTGGAAGGTGGGGGATTAGTGTCTGAATTTCAGACTCTTACGCAAAATGAAAAATAGTGATTTTACAAACGAAATATTAGTCGTTGGAAATGAAATTCTAAAAAACTTTCAAGATGATCTATATCATGTATTGGAAATAAATCTCAAACCGTTATGGGGAAATAATTGGTTTGAACAATGCATAATCGAAAGTCCAGGCCATACAAAATCACAAAAAGATTTGCAGGGCTTATTGCGCCAAATACTGTTTCATAATAATGGGAACTTTAGGCTTGCTTTAGCTAAGGGCTTATTCCAAAATGAAAAAATGACTAAAATTCAACTGGATCTTTTATCTGATATTCAAATTCAAAGAAATTTATGGGCGCATCCAGATGAAATAAATCTAAACGCTGAGCAGTTGAGAAAGTTAGCTAATAATATTTTACAATTCCTTGGGAAAAACAAAACTGATTTGTCAGATCGTTGCGAGTTTATAATTAAAGCAAATTTGAAAGATGATAATTTGATTCCTAAAATATTGATGAATTCAAATTTATTTAAGAAACACATAGATTCTATTAATGAAATTTTTTCTAATTCAGATTCAAAATCATTTTTAGAATCTGAAATTATGCGATTGAGAGATAAAGTTTCTTACCTAGAAGCTTTGAAAAAAACTGGGAAAGATAATTCATCTGTTGATATAACTTCGGTATATCATTTTTCAGTTGACATGTTAGCAAGTTATACTTTTTTGCAAGTCATCTATATTAATGTTTTTTTATTAATGAACTATTCATTAAATAGTTCAAGTAATAAAGAGGTTAAAAGTCTAGTTGATAAATTTGGTGATGGTGAAGAGTTACAAAATGAGATGTCTGAAATATTGATTCAATACCATGCTGTCGATGAAATCCGCGAGGAAAAGATGGGCACCAAAAATTGTAATTGTGAATATTGTAAACTGCTAGGTGATAAGAGAACTTCTGGGTTCCTAACGCCCAATAGTCAAAAAATATTTCCTTTCGCATTAGAACTACAGGAAGCTTTAAAAGACGAGGTTTTTTACTATGAATAAGTTTAGTGGTGTATTTTCACCTTGGCCCGCCAGGGTGATTCTGCATACGAGTAGAGATAAATAATATTGGATTAACTTTTGATGATAATTAAATCTAAAGCCAATTCTAATTTTAAATGTTCATGTGGCACTAAAGTTGGCGTGTGTAAAAATTTAGAGCACCCTCGTATTTTTACCGAATATCTTGCTAATTCCTATCAGAAATATATTGAGAGATGGGCAATAAGTAAATATAAAATTCATGAAAACGAAGTTTCAAATTTTAATAAATTAAGTGGAAATACAAAAATAGGTCAGCTTATATATGACTATAAGTATAAAAAGTACTCAGAAGGGGAATCTGTCAGGATCCTTAACGAGATGGAGCTCAATGAAATAAGAGATAAAAGTTTTCAAGAAGTATTCAGGCATGTAAAATATTTTTTAGACAATTATTTTCCAATAAATATCAGAGAATTCAATGCGACTATTCCCATTCCACCAACTGGGTCCAATTTGAGGACTATTCCATTTGAACTTAGTGAAAAATTGCAAGAAGACGGGCTATTTAATTATAGGGATTTAGTGAGAGTAACGGATATAAAATTTGAAGAAGAGAAACTAAAAAATATTGCTAACTTTGATAAGAAAAAAAATACACTTAAAGATAAATTCGTACTTGGAGAAGTAAAAAATATTGAACGTTTGACAGGTATACTCGTAATTGATGATGTGTATAAAACCGGAGCAACCGCAAAGCGGGTGTTAGATATCATAAACTCTGTTGCTCCAGATATTCCAAAATATTTTTTATCTGTTTCATTCACAGTTTTGAATGAAGTTGTTCCTGGAGGAAAGCTATGACTTACATTTTGGGAGGTTCGAGACATATTTTTGATTTACCGAGCGAAGTTAAAGATCTGTTGGATGAAAAAGTGTCTGCAAATGAATCTTTTTACATAGGTGATGCTCCTGGCGCTGATACGTCTTTTCAGTCTTTTTTTGCAAAAAAACAATACAAAAATGTAAAAGTGTTTAGTAGTGCTGGTTATATTAGGAATAACGTGGGAAACTGGGACTGGGAGTTGATTGACTCGGGTTTAAAAAGTAAGAGTAATTCAGTACACGCGTTTAAAGACCGGCATATGTGCAAAGTATCTGACTCAGGAATAATGATTTGGGATTGTCAAAGCGCTGGAACTCTTTCAAACGTAATTGATTTAGTTCGGCAGGGCAAGAATTGTTTTATATGGGTAGCTCCTGATTCAGATTTTTATCAATTTGATAATCAAATATCACTCGATAAATGGATGAATGCTTACCAAGTTGTAAGAGATGAAGCTTTAAAGCGATTGGCAAAGTTTGAAAAGCGAGAGATTAAAAGGGGTTCATTAAATTTACAACCTAATTTATTTAATTAGTTTTATCTCGTTGGCTTTATATATTGCTAATTTTTCTGAGATCTCAAAATAAACTAAATGTTCATACTTGCCATGACCTATGTACCTATCTCTAATCCACAATGCATCAATCCATTTTCCATCTGAAATGACCTGACATTGTTTTAAATTTTTTCTTCCAATGTTATGAGCTGCACAACACCATTCACATGCACCAATTGAATTAAAAACTGAATGCCACGGAATAGGACTTATTGGATGGTTTCCCTTACCCCGGCTTACAGCAAAATCTTGGCCGGACGCCAAGAATGCACAATCTCTTAAGTTATGAAAGACCGCTCCGCCTGATGTTTTGTAAACAGTTTTATATATTCCAAATGGAACGTCTCTATCGCAGATATAACATTGCCCAGGCAAAAAATCATGAACGCACCGATCCTCACGCGACACTTGAACCCCTAACGTTTGATAAGAATGCTACATAAAGTGTCATAGATCAACGGTAAGATTTTCTCATATGGATTCAGATTTTGAAACTATGCGTATCATTCTGAGTGGCTCAGCGGGTATGACTGCGCGTGAAATTTTAAAAAAAATAAAAACTATAAATCAATTAGGTCTTCTAACTGGAAGTGATTCAACACAGTGGGTGAAGAGAGACGTTAATAGTATTTTATATAAAATGCTGAAGGAGGGTCTTGTTGAGAATAAAATCCGTAACAGTCCAAGGCCCTACTGGAAATTGATATCAGACGAATCAGAGGAAGAGATATATTTGGATCAATCTTCAATTTTGCCGAATGCAAAAGTAGTGGGTGAACAAGTTGACAAATGGTGGGCTGATTTAGAGCATAAAATCAAATCTGCTTTTGAAGATTACGGTGCCATTTATAGAGATGAGCTTGAACAAATTATTGGGTTTGATTTTCAAGTTGTTGCAAGTTCTTTTCCGTATTATAAAAAACTAATAATAGAGCCCACTAATTCTTTAGAAAATTTTACTAAGTGGACCAAAGAGGATGCAATTAGTTCGATAAAAAAAGCCTCAACATATTATTTTCCTTTATCTGGACCAAATTATCAGAATTTAATTGATATAGGAGAAATAGAGGGACCGGGAATTCAAAGAATTTATAAGCAATTTGGCTGGCCTGAAATTTGTAAAGAAGCCGGTGTTGAATTCAAACCCGCTCCCAGGGGCGACTATTTAAGAACCTGGAGCGATGATGAATTATTGAGTTTTGTGATTAGATTTTTACAAAGCCCAATTGAATCAGACTCGTACCATATGTATTCAAAATGGCGAAGTGAGCAAATAGAACACGTACCAACTATGCAGAGTATTACAAATTATTTAGGAAATTGGAGTTTTGTCCGCAATAATGCCTTAGAGAGTATAAGGATTAGCAAAGGTAAGGAATTGAGAAAATGAGTTTTAAATTTGTTGATCTTTTCGCAGGAATAGGCGGATTTCATATTGCATTGAGTGACCTAGGTGGAACGTGCGTATTTGCCTCGGAAATTGATGAAGCTGCTCAAAAAATTTACCGCAAGAACTTTGAACATGAAATGAAAGGGCCCATTGTTGGCGACATTATTCCCCTCACGGAAAAGACCGTTTCTAAGTTAATTCCAAAACATGACGTGTTAGCAGCCGGATTTCCTTGTCAGCCTTTTAGTAAAAGTGGCGCCCAATTAGGTATGGATGAAACAAGAGGAACTCTTTTTTATAACATAGCTAAAATAATAGAAAAAAGAAAGCCAAGAATAATTATATTAGAAAATGTTAGGAATCTAACTGGCCCAAAACATAAGCATACCTGGGCATTAATTCTTAGAGTTCTGCGAGACCTTGGCTACCATGTTTCAGATATCCCAACAATAATTTCTCCGCATCAAATTTCGCCCAGTGATGGTGGTGCCCCACAAGCGAGAGACCGCGTTTACATTATTGGAGTTTTGGTTGGGAAGCAAAAGGCTTGGAAACTTGCGGATGAACCCTTTGTACTTGATAAAAACAATCTAAATGGATGGAAACCAACTGATTGGAATCTAATTGAAGATTTATTACAAGAAGATAAAGAGATAGAGTCTATTGATTCTTATAAGGTTTCAGAGGAGAGGTTACGTGTTATTGAAATCTGGGAGGATTTCCTAAAATCGGTAGGCGAAAAGAAAGGTAAACGCCTCCCAGGTTTTCCACTTTGGGAATTTTCTATGTTACAGAAACCAAAGCTAACTAAGAATATGCCAGATTGGAAAATAGATTTTTTAAAAAAGAACTCAGCTTTTTATGTTGATAATAAAAAAGCAATAGATTCTTGGAGAAAACGACATAAAGAAATTTTTAAATTAAATAATTCTTACCGAAAGTTCGAATGGCAAGCACAAGACATGAGTTCAGTCTGGGATGGCGTAATTCAATTTAGACCTAGTGGAGTAAGAGTTAAAAAAGCTGATTATCTACCAGCTTTAGTCGCAATGAATCAAACCTCCATCATCGGCAAGAGGAAGAGGACTATTACCGTTCGTGAGGCAGCCAGACTGCAGGCTTTCCCTGAGAATTTTAGTTTCTTTGATCAAAACCCTTCAAAATCATTTAAGCAGTTGGGTAATGCAGTGTCAGTGGGTACAGTTAAGTTTGTGTTGAGTTCAGTTTTAGAAAACCTTGATGTAACGCTAAACACAAAGGATTAAAATGGTAACTGATGAATTAATTCTAGGCGACCAAGCTATTGCTCTTGATGCCCGAATTTCTTCAAGAATTTCGGAATCCGACCGAACAAATATTTGGAAATCTGTTAATAATATTTTAAATTCTTTTAATAAAGGAAACAATACTGTTCTTGCATTGGGATATGTGCAGTCTGGCAAAACAACCTCAATAACTGCTTTATGCGCAGCAGCTGCAGATCAAGACTTCCAGGTTATTATAGCTATTTTAGGATCCACTCTTTTACTTCGCGACCAAAATCGAACAAGAGTAGAAGATTACTTAGGTTTAGAAGAAAACAACTATAGATGGGTTTCTATTACAGAATTTAATCAAAAGCGTACAGCTAAAGAAGTTAGTAACTGGTTAGGCAGAGACAGAGTAATTCTCATTCCTATGCTAAAAAATCCTAGTGTAATAAATAAAGTGTCATTAATTCTTGGCGAGATTAATCTCTCCGGTAGTAAATGCCTAGTCATTGATGATGAGGCTGATCAAGCTTCTTTAAATACACAAACTAACAGTTCTGGTGAAAGTAGTACATTCACTGCGATAAAAAATTTAAGATCTAAATTACCGGAGCATTTATATGTTCAGTACACAGCAACACCATATGCTCCTTTACTATTAAAACCTACTGATCCGCTAATGCCTAAAGATGTGGAATTTCTTATTCCTGGAAAGGGATACACCGGGGGAAGAGAGTTTTTTGTTGAGCATGCAGAAAAAGTGATAAGAACAATACCGAGTTCTGATGAGCAAAATGCTAGAACGCCAGTTTCTGAATTACCAGCTAGTCTTGAATCAGCATTAGCAAATTATTTTGTAGGAGCTGCGCATCTTTATGGATTAGATAAAAATAATGCTCCAGTAAGCATGCTTATTCATTCAACTTTTAAGAATGATTTGCAAGAAAGATACCGTTTTCTGATTGACAGGTTTGTTGAAAAGCTTAAAATAAAAGAGAATTTAGAATCTGGAGCATTTGCTGAGTTAATTAAGTTTGAGCGATTGCGACTTTATAAATTGGGCATTGAACAAATTTCAGATGTAGATTTTTGGAACTTAATTGAGTTCGTTATCAGAGAAACAACTATTTGGCTGGTAAATTCTGCGACTGAAATAAAGAAAGTTAAATGGAATTTGGCACCATTCCACATTTTAATAGGTGGAAATAAGTTAGACAGAGGATTCACCGTCGAAGGTTTAACAGTTACATACATGAATAGACCGGCAAGTGAACAAATAGATACTATTGAACAAAGAGCAAGGGCATTTGGATATCGAACAAATCTACTTCCATATTGTCAATTCTTCGCCACGGCAAAAACTATTAAAACTTTAAGAGGAATAGTCCACACTGAGGATGATTTGAGAGCTAATCTCCGTGATGCTCTGGACTCTGGCAAAACCGTAGCCGATTGGGCTAAGGCAGTAGACGGTGGATTAATTTTGCCATCCAATACTAGGCCAACTAGAAACTCTGTAATACCAGCACTATCTACTTTTAACTTAGATGGAGATTGGTACTCACTTCGGAAGCCTTATGTTGATGAAAATAGTAAAGGTTTAAATATAAATATATTAGAATCAATAAATTTGTTTAATTCAACTTTAGTTTCATTTCAAAGAATGAAATGGAAAGTTGTAGAGATTCCACTAAAGTTGTTAATAGAAGATGTATTAGAAAAATGGCATGTGAATAATTCTTCACCGGGTTGGAAGCAGGAGGAAATTGTTGAGTTTTTAAAGCGTAGACCTGATATAGAAGGCCCAAGCTACATTCTCTTATTAGACAATCCAGATAAACCCAATACTCCAAGGAAGCGTAGATGGGTTGAAGATACTGGATTTGTTAATTTGTTCCAGGGTAAGGATTTAACACAAAACGACCCACAGAAGGACTATCAAGGAGATAGGAGGGCTGGCTTTGAGCAGTATGGAGAGGATAAAGTTATCCTGCAAGTCCACTACGTAGCCCGCCGTGAATATAATGACAATGATTTATATACACTTGCAATTCATATTGGAGACTCAAAATTAGTCAGGAGAGCAAATGGATAAAGCTGACTCTGACATATCCGGTGTAGTAGGAACTTCAATATCTTTGTCTGTTGATGACTTGTTGCTAGATGTAGAAAATCCACGTTTTGGATTAAAAAGTAAGGCTGAGTCACAAGAAGATATTGTAGTTAAACTGGAGATGGCGTTTGATATAGTTTCGATAGCAGAGTCCATCTCTAGAAATGGATTTTTTGCTAACGAGCCTTTAATTGTAATTAAAGCCAAAGAAAAAAATAAATACACGGTAATCGAAGGCAACAGGAGGTTTGCTGCACTTCTGGCCCTAACTGATAAATCAATTAGAGAAAAACTTTTTCAGTCCAAAGATTTTAATGACCTAGCAACTAATTCTTTATTTAAAAGTCAAAACAAAATCCCTTGTACATTAGTTGAAAATAGAGACAAAATTGCATCAATATTAGGTTTTAGACATATTTCTGGAATTTTAGAGTGGCAGCCTTACGCTCAAGCAGTTTTTATTGCAAAATTAGTTGACGAGGACAGACGAAGTTTTGAAGAGGTAGCTAAAGATGTAGGTAAACCGAAAAGTGACATTGCAGGAATGTATAGAAATCAAGCTATTGCAAAACAAGCTGCAGAGGTCGGGATGAATACGACCGGTCTTGAGAACTCTTTTTCATCGCTAACCGTAGCAATGGGTTCTCCTGGAATTCGAGCATTTATTTCAGCGCCATTAGGTAGTGCTGTTACGCCAGGAATTAAACCAATACCCGAAGAAAACTATGGGGAACTGAAAGAGCTGTTGGCTTTTTTGTTTGGAGATGAATCGAAGCCACCTGTAATTAGTGATACAAGAGAAATAAACCGACTAGGCAAGATAATTCAAAACCCAGTTGGCATCGAAACACTTCGTAGAAGCTGGTCAATCGCTGAAGCAGAAGCGGCGATTAAAGAGCAAGGTATGGACCCTTATACACGCTTAATTAATCGACTTCGAACAGCAAACGAAAGTGTTAGAAGTACTTTTGATGATATCTCTGATTATCTTGGTGATGATAATGTAAAAACTTATGTTCAATCTTTAGACGAGAATGTGGCAAGTTTAAAGAATATGATTGAAAATGATTGATTTATCAAATGAATCAAGTGATGTAATTACAGATTGGATAGAATCTTTAGCTGTAGTGCAAAAAGGAAGACCCCTTTCAGTTCAAAAAATTCAAGATATTTCCGAAAAATTTGCAAGTTTATCTGCGAACCGTATTCCTTTTTCAATCAACCAGCTAAAAAAACGCTCAGAAATTCTTGGGGATAGTTATCCATTTCTAATTGATGACTCATATATTGCTACAAATAAATCTATTGATAACTCAACGTACATACAATTGCTTTTTTTAACTCCAAAATCAGGCATTTCAACGCAAGGAAAGATTTATAATTTAGATTTAGCTAGTAAATTGTTTGAAGATATTGCCGAACAATGCTTACAAACCTTTTTTGGCAGTAATACTCAAACCTTAAATTTTGGATTTCCATCTAAGAGTAACCGTCCAGCTGAATTTGCTTCTGCAGTTAAATGGTTGAGTGAAAAAACAAATATTAGACTTGGCAATGCTTACCGCCCACCGAGAAAAAAAGATGGCGGTGTTGATTTGTTTGTTTGGAAATCTTTTCCGGACAAGAGGCCTGGAATTCCAATAATGCTTGTCCAGTGCACAATTATGGAAGACTTTATAAACAAGATTGGCGACATAGATTTAAAACTGTGGTCAAACTGGCTTTCTTCAGATATAGAGCCATTGGTAGCACTAGCAGTACCTGGAGTTGTCACTAAAGATGAAATTTGGAGTGAGATAACTACACGCGGAATTCTCTTGGATAGGCTTAGATTAGTTGGTACTTGCGGAGACTTGGCTGATAGCAAAAATATTGAAAATTTTGATTATTTGAGAAGGTTAGTTAAAGAGATGGCAGATTTGGTTCATTAATGGAAACTAAGCAAGATGTTATGAACTCGATTTCAGATCATCTTAAAATTCCATATTTTCAATGCTCAACTGGTTCGACCGAACCGAAAGAGTTTTTATTAGCAATAAGTGAGCAAATGGGGATTACGAATTTAACTCTTGGGTTAGATAAGATTGATTTAGCAAAATTAATTGTTGAATCAAGTGGCAAAAAATGGTTACCGTCTTATGATTCTTCTGGGGGAACAATTACCAAGGACGGCATGGTCGCAATTCAAGAAAGTATTTTTGACCTAATATAGATTTTGCAGTTAACAGTATTAATTCTCCTCTAACTTCTCTTCCTGCCCCGCCCTACACACTACCAACGCACTCCCACCCTCACCCCACCGCAA
>JACCDP011392555.1_pt1 | contig 10003 bp, 9 predicted proteins | sample 7445841 | NCBI WGS metagenome assembly JACCDP01 (sample SAMN15323441, study PRJNA562643) | freshwater metagenome | isolation source: river surface water | place: USA:Blue River Watershed | collected 2017-08-17
ACGTCATCATGGTGGGTGAAATCAGGGACGCTGTAACGGCAAAGATTGCATTGCAAGCAGCTGAAACAGGTCATTTGGTTTTAGCTACTCTACATGCCAACGATGCGCCCAGTGCAATCTTCAGACTTAAACAATTGGGGTGCTTGCACAGCGATATTGCCAATAATGTCAGTTGTATTACTGCGCAAAGATTGGTGCGCACCTTCTGCAAAGCTTGCAAAGACAATCCAACGAAAAACCAAACTGGGTTATGCGCAGTCTGCAACAGCACTGGCTTTCATGGTCGAACAGCGGTTCATCAAGTGATGCGCCTATCCGATCAATTAAGACAGCTGATCGAGAATCAGACGTCCTTGAGTGCCATTCAAGCCCAATGCCATATTGAAAAAATATCTACCCTGAAAGAGTCTGCGCAAAGTCTGATTGCAGCGGGACTGAGCTCTGAAAATGAAATCAGGCGCCATATCGCATGAAAGAACCTGCTCAACTCCACCTGATCAGACAACTTCATTCACTCTTGAAGTCAGGTTTGTCTTTGTTGGATGCCATTCAAATGATGGGGCTAACCAACATCCAAAAATCCTTGGCCAATGGCAACAGTCTTTCTTATGCTTTATCGCGCATGGAGTTTCATCCATTTTGCGTCAGCTTATTACAAACCGGAGAAGCCACCGGCAATCTTGTCGACAGTCTTTCACAAGCGGCTGTTTATCTTGATAAACAAATCAAACTACAAAAGAAAATTAAAAAAGCACTGAGCTACCCGTGCATCGTTCTTGGTATTTCAGCTCTTGTTTTGATTGCAATGTTTCAGTGGGTAATCCCCAGCTTTGAAAGCATGTTTGCCAACTTTCAAGCAGAGCTGCCATGGCCAACAAGATTTTTAATTAACGGCTCTCACTGGGTACAAAGTTATTTTTTATATTTGGCAATGACAATCCTTTGCCTAACAGCCCTATTCCACCTCATTTGGAGAAGACATACTCAAACGCAGCAAGTGGTCGACCTCCTCCTGCTGAAACTCCCAATTTTTGGTCAGATTAGAAAAAGCTCTTTGCTGATTCAGTGGAGCCGAAACATTTCTTTGTTAACTGCTCGAGGCGTGCCAATTCTTGAAGCTTTAAAACAAACAGCCCTTCATTCCAATGACTGGATCAGTTTTAAATTCTGCGCCCAAATCAATGTCTCTCTGGCCCAAGGTTGGTCATTGTCAGAATCTATTGACCAAGCATCAGGACAATCTCTTTTCACTCACAAAGAACAAATTCAATTAATCAAAGTGGGTGAAGTTTCTGGGGATTTACCTCAAATGCTTGCCAATATTGCCAATCAAGAAGAAGATTGCTTAGATCACATCATCGATCAATTGGCTCAAAGCATAGAACCATGCTTGATGCTGATCATGGGGCTTATCATTGGTTGCTTGGTAGTTTCTTTGTATTTACCTATTTTTGAAATGGGCCAGATTCTTTGATTGAAATTTTCTCCGCAGCCATCATCATTGGCGTTCTATTGATACTGTCTTGGATAGATTTCAAGACTTTCCTTTTGCCCGACTATCTGACCTATGGATTGATTGCCTTCGGCTTACTGGCCAATATTTTCTTAGGCCTTGGTTGGGCCTCAATCGAATCATCCTTGCTGGGAGCTCTCTTTGGATTTGTGAGCTTGTATGCCCTGAATCAACTGTATTTAAAAATCAGAGGTCATCATGGCATTGGCATGGGTGATGCCAAATTATTGGCTGGGCTTGGCGCTTGTTTGGGTCTTCAAAGCTTGCCCTATATTCTTTTAATTGCCTCCGCATCTGGTTTGATTGGTGGTTATGTTTGGCTAAAAATTCAGGGACAAGATCACACCCATGCATTTCCTTTTGGGCCTTTTATTGCATTTGGTGGCATCATTGTTTTGTTATGGCAGATTTAAAAACCACACCTTCAAATAGCACCAGTCATCCATCTCATTTTTTAAGGGTTGGGTTGACGGGAGGTATTGGTAGTGGGAAAAGTGCGGTGGCAACAGAATTAGAAAAATGTGGCGCTGCGATCATTGATACCGACCTGATTGCTCACGACATAACAAGAGCCAATGGTCTAGCCATGAGCGCGATTGAGCAAGCTTTTGGTCCTGAGTTTTTACTTGAAGACGGCTCTTTGGATCGACAAAAGATGAGAGAGCTTATTTTTGCGGACCCCAAAGCCAAGGAAAAGCTTGAAAAAATCACCCACCCTTTGATTTATCAAGAAACCCAACGCCTGAGCCTTCTGAGCCAAACCAAGAACCCTGCCTACCTTGTTTACGTGGTGCCCTTATTGGTGGAATCTAGCTTTTGGATCAAGCAATCACCCCAAGCCTTGGATTGCATCGTGGTGGTTGATTGCCCCGAACCCCAGCAAATAGCTAGGGTTCAGGAGAGAAATGGTCTTGAAGTAGCGATGATTCAAAAGATCATTGCCAGCCAAGCCAGTCGTCATGACAGATTGGTCATTGCTGATTACGTGATTGAAAACAATCAAGGCATAGAAGATCTAAAAATTGAAGCTCAGCGACTTCATCAAATACTTTTGCGGCATAAAAGTACTTAAAAAGCCTCTTTTTTTGCCAAAAATCACATATTTTCAGTCTAGAATATGAATCTGTGATTATTTACGAATACCCCTTCAACGAACTGGTGCGCAGTCTTTTGAGACTGGAGTACCTCTTTGATCGTTTTGAATACTTCGTAGAAAAAGATGATGCGAGAGATCAGCACCAAGCCATTTCAATATTATTTGATTTAGGTGAAATCACCGCACGCGCAGATTTGAAATCAAGTCTCATGAAAGAACTTGATCGCCAAAAAAATAGTTTGTTGTCTTTAAAGAACTCCAGCAACATTGATCAAGATGCTTTGCTCAACACACTTGAAGAAATGAACATCATTTGGGGCAAGATCAATCAAACTGGTAAAACCAACGCACAAATATTAGAGAGCGAGTGGTTGAATTTGATTCGTTCACGTTTAAGCATTCCAGGTGGAACAAGCCCAGTAGATTTGCCAGCATATTACGCATGGCAATTCACCGACGCAAATGTTCGTCGAGCCAACTTAAAGAAATTTGTTGAGCCTTTGATGTCATGGAAGTATGCCAGTCAGTTATTTTTAAAATTACTGAGGAGCTCAGGAAAACCTGCTGAGATGCTTGCGCCTAAAGGCTCATACCAACAAATGCTTTCTGGAAAAACTTATCAACTGATGCGCGTTGGCATTCATCAAGCTCACTTGATTCCTGAAATCAGCGCTAACAAGTACATGTTATGGACTCGCTTCATGACTTGTGATGGTGAAGCCAAGCCTCGAGCTTTTGCAGAAGATGTTCCTTTCGAACTATCTCTTTGCAACTTCTAAAAGTAATCTCTAAAAAACTTTTAAAGTTTTTAGCTTTTCTAAAATAGGTAGTGTGGCTGGTAGGACAGGATCAAATCCTGCGACATTAAGACGATCAATGTCTTTGATGTTCAACCAGCCCAAGGCTTGACTCTCTAATCCACGCGCTTGACCCTGCCAAGATTTCACAAAACAAATATGTAAGCGCACATAAGCATGCGGATAGTCGTGTTCTAACACCATGAACTCTTCTGCATCATCAATGCGCACATCAATTTCTTCTTGAAGTTCTCGAGAAAGAGCGGTGAAAAGAGTTTCACCAGGCTCAATTTTCCCACCAGGAAACTCCCAATAACCAGCATAGGGTTTCCCAACCGGACGCTGACCAAGCAATATGGCTCCAGCAGCATCGATTAAAACACCTACTGCAACCTCTACAACCGGCCTAGGTGACAATGGCTCTTGTTCAGCGGCCAAAGGGCTTAATCCTGCTGCCCAGCCCAATGGCGGGCAAATTGCCAAGCCACACGCCCTGATCTTGATCCTCTTTCCAGAGCCCAAATCAAAGCTTCCGGTTTTGCAGCTGCAATTTTTTCTGAGCTTAAACCAAAATGCTTTAACCAATGGGCAACAATATCGAGGTACTCATCTTGTTTGGGTGGGTAAAAAGAAATCCACAAACCAAATCTCTCAGATAAAGAGATTTTTTCTTCTACCACTTCACCAGGATGCAACTCTCCATCAGCACCATGTTGGTATGACTCATTATCAGACATGTACTCAGGTAACAAATGACGACGATTAGAAGTGGCGTAAATCAAAATATTATCAACTTGCGCAGAGATAGAACCATCTAAAGCAGACTTCAAAGATTTGTAACCTGACTCACCATCTTCAAACGATAAGTCATCGCAAAAGATGATGAATTTTTCAGGTCGTCCAGCCAACAAATCAGTCAGATCACCAAGATCTGTGAGATGCTCTTTATCTACCTCAACCAAACGTAAACCCTTTGCAGCAAACTCATTCAAAGAGGCTTTGATCAAAGATGACTTACCAGTTCCTCTTGCGCCAGTTAATAAAACATTGTTAGCAGGCTTGCCTTCTACAAAGTGCTTGGTATTGTTGAAAATGAGATCTGTTTGACGCTCAATGTGCTGCAGATCTTTGAAAGTGATGCCAGAGATATGCTGGACTGGCTGAAGATACCCCAACTTACCCAAGAGAGTATCTTTGCGACGCCATCTAAAAGCCACGGCAGAAGTCCAATCTTTTTCCGTCAAAGATTTCGGCATCCACTCATCAAGTCTTTGCAAAAGATTATCTAAACGGTCTAACTTATCAGACATGACTTTCCTATGATCTTTGTGAATTCAGCGGTATCGCTTTAAGAACGATAGTCCGCATTGATAGAAACATATTCATGAGATAGGTCGCAGGTCCAAACAGTTTGTGTGGCCTGCCCGCGACCAAGATGAGCACGCACGGTGATTTCTGCTTGCTTCATCACGCGCTGACCATCTGCTTCTTGATAGTCAGGGTGGCGGCCACCATCTTTGGCAACCCACACATCGTCCAACCATAACTGGACACGACCAACATCAAGGTCTGTAATACCTGCATAACCAATAGCAGCCAAGATACGACCTAAATTAGGGTCACTGGCAAAAAAAGCTGTTTTCACCAAGGGTGAATGAGCGATTGCTTCAGCCACCAATTTACATTCAGCCTCGTTCTTACCACCTTCGATTTGGATGGTGATGAATTTAGTAGCGCCTTCACCATCTCGCACAATCATTTGAGCCAACTTTTGGCAAACCTCAATCAATGCTTGACGGAAGATGTCGTGTGCTTGGCCTGAAGCTGGAATCTCTACTTGACTGGCGCCACTGGCCATGACAATGAACGAATCATTGGTGGATGTATCACCATCAATCGTGATGGCATTGAAAGATAGATCAGCAGCAACCGTGGTTAATTCATGCAATAAGGCTGGTGATACTTTGGCATCAGTTGCCACATAGCCCAACATGGTGGCCATGTTTGGATGAATCATGCCAGCACCCTTGCTGATACCAGTCAAGGTGATGGTTTGACCATTGATTTCAATTTGCTTCGAATAAGCTTTTGCCTGGGTATCCGTGGTCATGATTGCATGAGCAGCATTGAACCAGTTATCAGCATTTAAATTGCTGATCGCCTGAGGCATGCCAGCGATGACTTTTTCAACGGGCAAAGGCTCAAGTATGACGCCGGTTGAAAAAGGCAAGATTTGCTCTTTTTTCAAACCCATCAACTTCGCCAACTCTTCACAAGTGCGCATCGCATTTTTATAACCAGGTTCGCCAGTACCTGCATTGGCATTACCAGTATTGATGATCAATGCTCGAATATCTGCACCACTCTTTGCCGATGCCAGCAAATGCTCTCTACAAATCTGCACCGGAGCGGCACAAAAGCGATTTTTTGTAAAAACACCAGCAACACTAGAACCTTCATTGAGTTCAATGATCAGAACATCTTTGCGTCCTGGTTTTTTAATACCAGCTTCTGCATGTCCCAAGCGGACACCTTGAACAGGGGTTAATTCACTGGCAATCGGTAATGGAGAATTGACTGGCATATTAATTTTTAAGTGAGTTGTCCGTGGCAGTGCTTGTATTTCTTGCCGCTACCACAATGGCATGGATCATTACGACCCACCTTAGGACCAGACTGAACAGCTTGTGGTGCAGCAGCTCTAGCAGCAGGCTCATCATCAGATTGATCAGCGCTGGCGTGTTGATATTGCACACCCTTCACATCTGCCAAATCTTCTTGAATAGATTCTGAAGCACGCTCTAATTCTTCAGCAGTTTCAATTCTGACGACCATGATGGTGCGAGTCACTTCTAACTTAACTGTGTCTAGCAAGCGAGCGAATAATTCAAATGCTTCGCGACGATATTCTTGCTTAGGATCTTTTTGTGCATAGCCGCGCAAATGAATACCCTGACGCAAATGATCCAAAGCCGCCAAATGCTCTCTCCATGAAGTATCCAGTGCATACAAAATAACTGAACATTCAAATTTGGCAAAAGACTCTCTACCGACTAATTCAACTTTTGCATCGTAGAGGGTCTTCGCTGCCTCCAATACTTTGACAAGAAGGTCTTCTGGCTCGATCGTATCGGCCGCATCAATGATGGCTTGCAAATCAACTGACAAACTCCAGTCATTTGAAAGTACCTGCTGCAATCCAGCAACATCCCACTGCTCAATCACTGACTCAGCAGGAATGTGATCGTGGAACAAGTCTGTGAAATATGACTCACGCAAGTTGGCAACCAAATCACCAACATCTTTTGACTCAAGAACTTCATTGCGCAGACGATAAACTTCTTTACGCTGATCATTGGCTACGTCGTCGTATTGCAATAATTGCTTACGGATATCAAAGTTTCTGGCTTCAACTTTACGCTGAGCAGACTCTATAGAACGTGTCACCATGCCAGCTTCAATTGGCTCACCTTCAGGCATGCGCAAACGATCCATGATCGACTTTAAGCGCTCACCAGCAAAGATGCGTAACAAAGCATCATCCAAAGACAAATAGAATCTTGATGAACCTGGGTCACCCTGACGCGCAGCACGACCTCTTAATTGGTTATCTACACGACGGCTTTCATGACGCTCAGTACCAATGATGTGCAAACCACCGGCACTCACCACGTGATCATGCAAGCCCTGCCATTCATCATGCAATTGTTTGATGCGCGCAGTTTTATCTTGTGCAGAGATTGCAGCATCTTGCTCAATCAAGCCAGCTTGCTTTTCAACGTTGCCACCCAAGACAATGTCTGTGCCTCGACCAGCCATGTTCGTTGCGATGGTGATCATTTTTGGACGACCAGCTTGTGCAATGATTTCAGCTTCTCTGGCATGCTGTTTTGCATTCAAGACCTGGTGAGGCAACTTTGCCTTATCCAAGAGTGATGAGATTAATTCTGAATTTTCAATGGAAGTGGTACCAACCAAGACTGGTTGACCACGCTCGTAACAGTCTTGAATATCTTTGATAACCGCGTTGTAACGCTCCATTGATGAGCGATAGATTTGATCTTGCCTATCAATCCTTGCATTGATGCGATTAGGCGGAACAATCACTGTCTCTAAACCATAGATCTCTTGGAACTCATAGGCTTCTGTATCAGCTGTACCTGTCATACCAGAGAGCTTGCTGTACATGCGGAAATAGTTTTGGAAGGTGATCGTGGCCAAAGTGCGATTTTCATGCTGAATTGCCACACCTTCTTTTGCTTCTACTGCCTGATGCAAACCGTCGGACCAGCGACGTCCTTGCATGAGTCGTCCAGTGAATTCATCAACAATAACGACTTCACCATTTTGCACAACGTAATGCTGATCTTTATTGAATAGGGTATGAGCTCTTAAAGAAGCATACACATGGTGCATCAAAGTAATATTTTGAGGAGCATACAAAGACTCCCCTTCTTTGATCAAACCAATTTGAGCCAAAGCAAGCTCTGCTTTTTCATGGCCCGATTCAGTTAAAAATACCTGATGTGATTTTTCATCAACGATGTAATCACCTGGAGTGATCACACCTGAGCCATCGGCTTTTTCTTCGCCGTACTGACGCGTTAGGTATTGTGGCAAAGCATTCATTGCCACATAAATATCAGTATGGTCTTCTGCTTGACCAGAGATGATCAAAGGCGTGCGTGCTTCGTCAATCAAAATTGAGTCAACTTCGTCAACGATGGCATAAGCCAAACCACGCTGCACACGCTGATCCAATTCTTGAATCATGTTGTCGCGCAAATAATCAAAGCCAAATTCGTTATTAGTTCCGTAAGTGATGTCTGAGGCGTAAGCCTTTTTCTTGGCTTCATGATCCATTTGTGACAAATTAATGCCCACACTCAGACCCAAGAAGTTATAAAGCTTCGCCATCCATTCAGCATCACGTTCTGCCAAGTAATCATTGACAGTGACAACGTGAACACCTTTACCAGTTAAGGCATTCAAATAGACTGGCAGAGTTGCGGTCAAGGTTTTACCTTCACCGGTTCTCATTTCTGCAATTTTTCCTTGGTGCAATGCCAAGCCACCAATCATCTGAACATCAAAATGACGCATGTTCATGACGCGCTTGCTGGCCTCACGAACAACGGCAAAGGCCTCAGGCAAGATTTCATCAATTGTTTGGCCTGCAGCCAATTTTGACTTGAATTCAGCCGTCTTTGCTTGCAATGCAGCATCATCAAGCGAGGCAATGCCCTGCTCCAGACTATTAATCTGAGCGACAATGCGCTTATATTGTTTTAAGAGTCGATCATTTCGACTGCCAAATATTTTCTTAAGAAGACCAGTAACCATGACTTTTGCGAGGAAATTTAAGCCTCAAAGTTTAGCACCCAGACGGGCATCTGCGAATGCCCGTGATGCATTAGCTTGCATTGAAAAAAATACCCCACTGGGAGATCTGCTTCAAAAGGCAGAGCACAATCTTTTGCTACAACAAGCCATCGACCTGAGCCTCAATCAAAATGGGCTTCAGAAGGCGGTGGGCTTGGTTAAATCTGGGGGTTTTTCAGAAGAAACTGGGCAGCTGACCCTGTTGGTCACCAATGCAGCGATTGCAACCCGTATCAGTCAAAAATTACCCTCAATTCTCTTAAAACTCCAAGAACAAGGTTATTCAGCAAGATCTTTAGGGATTAAACAGGCTCCTGGGGGCTTAGGAATACCAGCTCCAAACAAGGTGGAAAGCACTGAAAAACCACCCACATTCCCTTCAAGTGCTGAAAAATCCTGGTCTCAATTGATGAATCAATTGGATAACAGCTCGCCACTGCGTGCGGCCGTTGAAAAACTCTTAAAAAATCGGAAAAAAGGCTGAAAAAGCCAAAAAAGATTGATTTGCCTAAAATTTAGGCAAATAAGGGCTTATTTTTTAATTGATAAGCTTTCGGAGCATCAGATTCGTCAAAACTCTTTATTTCATAACTTGTTGGGTCTGCAAATAAAGCTCTGAGCAATGCATTGTTCAAAGCATGGCCTGATTTTTCGGCAATATAGGCGCCCACAATTGGATGACCGGCCAAATACAAATCACCAATCGCATCCAAAATCTTATGACGCACAAACTCATCGTCATAACGCAATTCTTCATTATTTAAAATTCGATGCTCGTCCAACACAATCGCGTTATCTAAACTACCGCCGCGAGCCAAGCCCATTTCGCGAAGAGCTTCTACCTCATGGGCAAAACCAAACGTTCTGGCACGTCCAATTTCTCTTGCATAAGTGCTGTCTGCAAAATCAATCACATGTCTTTGACCAGTTTTATCAACTGCAGGGTGTTTGAAATCAATCGTGAAATCTAACTTGAATCCGTCGAACGGTTCTAATCGAGCTAACTTACCCGCCTCTTTAATTTCAACTGGCTTTTTAATCACAATGAATTGACGCGGCGCATCTTGTTCTTGAAGACCAGCCGATTCAATTAAAAATAAAAATGAAGCTGCGCTGCCATCCATGATGGGCACTTCTTCACAATCTAATTCAATGATCAAGTTATCAATGCCAAGACCTGCGCATCCAGATAACAAATGTTCTACAGTAGAAACG
>JACCDP010267426.1_pt1 | contig 10002 bp, 10 predicted proteins | sample 7445841 | NCBI WGS metagenome assembly JACCDP01 (sample SAMN15323441, study PRJNA562643) | freshwater metagenome | isolation source: river surface water | place: USA:Blue River Watershed | collected 2017-08-17
ATATGCATCTGGTTGGCGCCAAGTGAAGTTGTACTTCATGTGCGGCTTGCCAACTGAAGAAGATGAAGATGTATTACAGATTGCGCGCCTTGCACATGAAGTTATCAAAGCAGGACGTGAAGCATCTGGTCGCAAAGACATTCGCTGCACGGTTTCGATCGGTGGGTTTGTACCTAAACCACACACACCATTCCAGTGGGCCGCGCAACTAGATCACGAAACTACTGACTCACGCCTTTATAAACTTCGCGATGCGATTCGTCAAGATCGGGAATTTGGAAAATCAATCGGCGTGCGCTACCACGATGGAAAGCCAGGCGTAGTTGAAGGCTTGCTATCGCGTGGCGATCGTCGAGTCGGAAAAGTTATTGAACAAGTGTGGCGCGATGGTCAACGTTTCGATGGCTGGAGCGAACACTTCTCATACGACAAATGGATGGCAGCTGCTGAAATTGCATTTGCCGATGAACCAGTAGACGTTAATTGGTACACCATCAGAGAGCGCGATTTATCTGAAGTACTTGCTTGGGATCATTTGGATTCAGGTTTGGACAAGGAATGGCTTTGGGACGATTGGCAAGATGCGCTTTCCGAAGTTGAAGTTGATGACTGTCGCTGGGTTCCATGTTTTGATTGCGGAGTTTGCGATCACATGGGTACTGAAATCCAAGTCGGCCCGACCAATGCCGTAATGCTCCCAATGCCGGTTATCCCATCTCGGGTAGTTGCAAACAGTGGCACGTGATCGTGATCCTGGTCGCGAGATAATCCCGGCTGTTCAAAAGTTAAGAATCCAGCACGCTAAGCGGGATCGACTTCGTTTCACATCGCATCGTGATTTTCAACGAGCCTTTGAACGCGCTCTAAAGCGTGCTGGCGTACCGATGGCATACAGCGCCGGATTCTCGCCGCATCCAAAGATCTCCTATGCCAATGCCGCACCAACTGGTGTTGCTAGTGAAGCTGAGTATGTCGAAATTGGTGTAGTTCAGATCGTTGACCCAGAAAAGTTACTTGCGGTCTTGGACGAAGTATTGCCGCCAGGTCTGGATGTTTTAGCAGTAGTTGAGGCTCGGACTCCAGATTTTGTTGCCCGGCTTGAAGCAAGTCACTGGAAGATTGAACTACCCGGCACCTCCCAAGATGCTTTGCAGGGAGCCCTCGATGCCTTTATGTCGGAATCTGAGGTTCTGGTAGACCGCATGACGAAGTCTGGAATCAGGACCTTTGACGCCAGAACCGCAGTAATTCGGGCAAATGTGGAGATGGGCTCTGACTGTGCCATACTTCAAGTAGTCGTTCGGCATGGCGTGCCAGCTGTTCGACCAGACGATGTTCTGGCAGCTCTGAAAAAAGTTGCAGACTTCGCCCAGGAGATTCCCCCTCGGGTTACTCGACTGGCGCAAGGTCCTTTGCTTGAAGATGGTTGGTCCGTGGGTGATCCTTTCACCTTGGATCGTGAAGCCACACAAGCTTGAGCCCTACATCGTCACTACATAGGCTTATGCGCCCTCGGGCGTGAGTGAACGCAAGACCAGTGCTTCGGCATTGATTTTGTGCGATAGGAGACGACTTTCATGTCGGATAACGAAGTAACACCAGAATCTAAACCACGTCGACGCGCCGCTGGCCGCCCTGCTGGACCACCAGTAGATGCACCAGCAGATACTGCGGAAAAAGCGCCAACTAAGGCTGCTGCCAAGAAAAAGGCACCAGCCGCTAAAAAAGCCCCAATTGCAGTTCCAGTTTTCCAAGCTGCGCCAGTTACAACTGCGCCAGCTAAGAAGAAGGCGGCAGCCAAGTCAGCCAGCAGCGAGGAAACACTTTCGGTTGCCAAGAAGGGTCAATCTAAGAAGTCACCGACAAAGAAAGCGTCATCGAGCGAATCTGCCGATGCACCTGAGTCAACTTCAAATGAAGCTTCAGAATCTGGCGAAGAGCGTTCCGGTGGCAACAACCGAAACCGCAATCGCAACCGTCGTGGTGGCAAGAACAAGAACCGCGCGAAGTCAAACAACGCTGCTGAAGGATCTGAATCAGAAGATGATTCAGCTGAAGTCAGTGAAGAAGATTCAACCGAATCAGCCGAATCAGCATCAGCGCGCAAGCGCAGTCGTAAGCGCAATCGTGATGGCTCAGACAGTGAATCCGGGTCTACTCGACTAGATGCAAAGCGCAACCGTCGTCGTGATGGCCGCGATGCTGGACGTCGACGTGCACCGATCTTGACTGAATCTGAATTCCTAGCGCGCAGAGAAAATGTCGAGCGAGTAATGGTTGTGCGCCAACAAGGTGCTCGCACTCAAATCGCTGTGCTTGAAGATGGCATTGTTGTTGAGCATTACATCAATCAATCCAGCAGCGGCTCGCTAGTTGGCAACGTTTATCTAGGACGCGTCCAAAACGTGTTGCCAGGTATGGAAGCAGCTTTCGTTGACATCGGCAAGGGACGCAACGCTGTTCTGTACGCCGGTGAAGTTAACTGGGATGCAGCCGGTCTTGATGGACAGCCTAAGAAAATTGAAACTGCTCTAAAGTCCGGTGATCCAGTTCTTGTTCAAGTAACCAAGGACCCAGTAGGCCAAAAGGGTGCGCGATTAACTAGCCAGATTTCTTTACCTGGTCGTTTCTTGGTTTACGTGCCGAACAATCCGATGACCGGAATCTCTCGCAAACTTCCGGATCGTGAACGTTCCCGCCTAAAGACAATTTTGAAGGCAGTAGTTCCAGAAGATGCTGGCGTAATTGTTCGCACTGCATCCGAAGGAGCCAGTGAAGAAGAGTTGGGTCGCGACGTCGCAAGATTGGCAGCGCAATGGACTGACATTGAAGCAAAATCAAAAACAGCTTCACCTCCAACAATGCTTTACGGCGAGCCAGACATTTCAATCAAGGTCGTTCGCGACATCTTCAATGAGGATGTGAAGAAGCTAATCGTTTCTGGTGCGGACGCTTGGGAGACTGTTGAGCAGTACGTAAGTTACGTCGCACCAGATCTTGCTGATCGTCTCGAAAAGTATGTTGGCACAACTGATGTGTTTACTGAGTACCGAATTGATGAACAGATTGCTAAAGCACTTGATCGCAAGGTTTACCTACCTTCAGGTGGCTCACTGGTAATCGATCGCACTGAAGCTATGACAGTTGTTGACGTTAACACTGGCAAGTTCATCGGTCAGGGTGGCAGCTTGGAACAGACCGTTACAAAGAACAACATGGAAGCTGCTGAAGAAATTGTTCGTCAGCTGCGGTTACGTGACATCGGCGGCATCATCGTCATCGACTTCATTGATATGGTCCTAGAAAGTAACCGCGATCAGGTCATCCGTCGTCTGATCGAGTGCCTAGGTCGAGATCGCACTAAGCACCAAGTTGCTGAAGTGACATCCCTTGGCTTGGTCCAAATGACCCGAAAGCGCATTGGCGCAGGGCTCCTTGAGGTTTTCAGCGAGTCTTGTGATCATTGCCAGGGTCGTGGCGCTGTGGTGAACATGGAAGGCCATGACGCCATAAAAACCCCTAAAAACAAGGGCAAAAAGGGTAATCATGACCATTTACACGACAATTCCACGGATTCCACCCCAGATTCAACCCCCGAAGAGCCGGTCTCGGTTTGACCCTAAGGCCCTTGAGTCCGTAACCTTATGAGGCTTAAGACTTAGGGTTTTCACCCGAAACAAGCATTAGTTCAAGGAGATACCTCGTGTACGCGATCGTTCGTGCTGGTGGCCGCCAGGAGAAAGTTGCCGTTGGCGACCTAATTAGTCTTGACCGCGTTCAGGCCAAGCCAGGCGAGACAGTGGTTCTTCCAACTGTTTTGATCGTGGATGGCGACAAGGTCAACACCGACGCTAAAGGCGTCACCGTAACTGCTGAAGTTATTGACCACAACCGTGGACCAAAGATCGAAATTCTTCGTTACAAGAACAAGACTGGTTACCGTCGTCGTCAGGGACACCGTTCAGACTTAACTGATGTGCAAATCATTTCAATCGGTAGTGAGAAAATCGCTGCTGGTGACAAAGCAACTGCAAAGGCTAAGCCAGTAGTTGCAAAGAAGGCTGCACCTGCAAAGGCGGCTCCAGCTAAGGCTGCTGCACCTGTTGCAGAAGCTGCAGAAAAGCCAGTTGCCAAGAAGGCTGCGCCAGCTAAGGCTGCTGCTCCAGCAAAGAAAGCCGCTCCAGCTGCCAAGAAGGCTGCTCCTGCAAAGAAGGCTGCTCCTGCAAAGAAGGCTGCTCCTGCGAAGAAAGCTGCAGCTGCCAAAAAAGCTGCTCCTAAAAAGACAGAGAAGTAGGTATAACTCATGGCTCATAAAAAGGGTGCCTCCAGTACCAGAAACGGTCGCGATTCAAATGCACAGCGTTTGGGCGTAAAGCGTTTCGGTGGTCAGGTTGTTAACGCCGGAGAAATCATTGTTCGTCAGCGTGGCACACACTTTCACCCAGGTGAGAATGTTGGCCGTGGTGGAGATGACACACTTTTCGCACTAGCTGCTGGCGCTGTTCAGTTCGGTAGCCGTCGCGGTCGTCGTGTTATCAACATTGTCCCTGCGGAATAATTCCGCGGAATTTTTGTAGATTGGCGGGTCCGGTTCGGGCCCGCTTTTCTTTTGGAAAGGAGATTCAATGACATCGTTTATCGATCAAGTGACTCTCCATGTTCAAGGCGGTAATGGCGGACACGGTTGCGCTTCGGTTCACCGCGAGAAGTTCAAGCCATTAGGTGGACCTGACGGCGGCAATGGCGGCAATGGTGGCGACGTAGTTCTCGTTGTTGATCCATCTGTCACTACGCTTTTAGATTTTCACCGCAGCCCACATCGCAGTGCAGGCAATGGCAAGCCAGGTCAAGGCGATCATCGCAATGGCGCTTATGGTGAGCATCTTGAGTTAGCTGTTCCCGAAGGAACCGTCGTTTCACTTGCTGACGGCACTGTTCTAACTGACATGTTGGGTATTGGAACTCGTTTTGTCATTGCTGCTGGTGGCCGTGGTGGCCTCGGTAACGCAGCCCTTGCCTCAACAAAGCGCAAGGCTCCAGGTTTCGCTCTGCTTGGTGAAAAGGGCGTTACCCGCGACGTCATTCTTGAACTTAAGACAGTCGCTGATGTTGGTCTAGTTGGTTACCCGAGTGCTGGAAAGTCCTCTTTGATTGCTGCGATGTCAGCAGCACGGCCAAAGATTGCGGATTACCCTTTTACAACTTTGGAACCAAATCTTGGTGTGGTTCGTTCTGGTGAAATGATCTTCACAATGGCAGACGTTCCTGGTCTTATTCCAGGTGCGAGTGAAGGTAAAGGTCTAGGTCTTGAATTCCTTCGTCACATTGAGCGCTGCGCTGCCCTTGTGCATGTGCTGGACTGCGCCACCCTGGAACCCAATCGTGATCCGTTAACTGATCTAGACGTAATTGAGAATGAACTAAAGCAATACGGCGGTTTAGAAGATCGACCTCGCGTGGTTGTTCTAAACAAGATTGACATTCCAGAAGGCCGCGAACTTGCCGAGTTTGTGCTTCCTGATTTACATGACCGTGGCTATCAAGTCTTCTTAGTTTCAGCCGTTAGCCATGAAGGGTTACGAGAACTTGGATTTGCTCTAGCTGACATTGTTAAAGCCTCACGCGCTGAAGCCATCTTTGCTGCTGAGAATCGACCCCGCGTTATCGTCACACCTAAATCAGTGGATGACTCTGGATTCACAGTCACAGCTGAAAAATCGGGTGCGGAAACCATCCGTTACCGCGTTGTCGGCGAGCGACCAGAGCGTTGGATTCACCAAACCGATTTTGCCAACGATGAAGCCGTTGGGTACTTGGCAGATCGTTTGGCTAGAGCAGGAATCGAACTTGAATTGGCTAAAGCTGGCGCAGTTGCTGGCGACGAAGTTGTAATCGGTGAGGGTCCGAGCGCAGTTGTGTTTGACTGGGCACCAACAGCAGGAGACCTACATCAAGGTCCGCGCGGAACTGATCAGCGTCTGTATGACAAGCGACGCCTCAGCGCGGAAGAGCGTCTGGCAATCCACCGAATTCGCCAATACGGAACCGGGGAACCTGAAGAAACCGTTAGTGAGTCGGTTGATCCGCTGATTATTGAAGACTTTGAAGAAGATTTAGAGTCTGAGGACTTGAACTAATTACTAAGTTGCCATTGCGGCGTAGTTTGTTTTCCACCTAGGGCCAACTCAGCAGTTATCTTGCCAATAGTGGGTACAAACTTGAATCCGTGACCTGAGCAAGGTGAGCAAATAGTAATTGGCCCACGGCGATCCAATATGAAATCTTCTTCTGGAGTATTCGTAAACAAACATGTAGTTGCAGTTGCAGTATCAAGATTTAAGCCAGGGAACCAATGCGCCACGTATTCCTTCATTTCATCTAAATGCTTCTGGCTAATTTCAAAATCTCGGTTATCTGGATCAATTGCTTTGCGATCACTCCAAGTGCCTACTTTGAATCCTTCGCCAGGTGTGTACAGACCATACGCACTGGCTTCAAGTGGTGAGCCCCCGCGCCCATTAGCACCATGATGCAAGAAACTTGGCCACAAAGATTCTGATTCCAGCCCAGCAATTGGCTGAAAGTGTGCCGGTTGGCCAGCGTCAACAATTAAGTCTGGAAGATCAACAAGGTGACCGACTAGTTTTTCAACCCAACCACCAGCTGCGACAACTAGCGATGGAGTTCGCCAAGTTTTTGATTCAGTTTCCACGATGGCGTAATCGCCGTCGAGTTGAATTGATAGCACTCGGGTATTCAAATGAACCTGCCCACCAAGCTCTTGGGTGCGCCGAATAAGTGTCGACACAGTCTTGTCTGCAAAGCAGCGACCGCCATCAGGGCTGTAAAGAACGTGGTCTTCAAAATTCATTCCTGGCCAACGGGCATGTGCTTCGGCCGCGTCCATTCGCTCGTAACTTCTACCCAGTCGATCAAGGCTGGCGGCAATCTCATCAATTGCTTCTTTGTAACCGTGATCAAGTTGGCCATTTTGCTCAAGCAAGTGTTCGCCAGAATCTGCCTCCAACTCTCGCCAATCTGGAAGTGCTCTGGCCGCTAGATCTGTGTAAAGGGGAGTGCGATATGAAAGCCGGAAAATTCGCGTTCCGCCGTGCGAACTGCCTTTATTGTGGGCAATGCCGAACTGCTCAATCAGAGCAACATCTTTACCTTGCTTGGCAAGCTGCCAAGCGGTAGCGCTACCCATCGCGCCAGCACCAATCACAACATGATCAATGTGTTCCAAGGTAATTAACCCTTCTGGCTGGGAGATTAACACCACACTAGTTGCAAGTATTCTTGTAGTCATGAGGGTTGGCATATTGGGCGGGACTTTTGACCCAATACATATCGGACATCTAATTGCTGCCAGCTCAGTTTATGAAGCCTTAAATCTTGATTCAGTTGTCTTTATTCCTGCTGGCGATCCTTGGCAAAAGCGAGATCGTGATCTGAGCACAGGTCAACAACGGCTGGAAATGGTAAAACTAGCGACCGAAAATGACGCTCGGTTTCAAGTTAGCGATTTAGAGATAACTCGAAGTGGTCCAACATATGCCGTGGATACCGTGCTTGAATGGAAGCGGCTGAATCCAAACGATGAACTTTTCTGGATCGTAGGCTCCGATGCGCTTAGTGGAATTCCAAGCTGGCATGAATGGGAAGCATTCGTAACTGAAGTAACGATTGTTGCGGTCAATCGTCTAGGCAAAAATGATTCGGTACCTTTTGATTTTGTATCGGTCGACATGCCAGAAGTGCGAATCTCTGCAACTGAACTTAGAGACAGATTCACAAACGGGTTGGATACTCAGTACTTGGTGCCAAAGCAAGTAAGTCAATACATTTCAGATCAAGGTCTGTATAAAGCGTGAATCGAATTCCATCATTTTTGAAATGGTTAATGAGTTCGACCTTGGCAGTTGCCTTGCTAACTGGAGTTTTTGTTCTTCGAGGTGATGGCCAAGCTGCGCCGCTACCAGCTGAGATAACTGCTAGCCCATCTGTTAGTTCAACTTCAGATCCTGCAACCGACATCAACAATTTATTGATTGCCTTAATTGATTCTCAGCAAAAAATTGTTTCGGTAACGGTCCTAAAGCAATCAGGTGACGGAACGAAGTTAGCCATTGTGAATATCGATCCAGCCACATTGATCGTGCCGCCAGGCCAAGGATTTGTGCCAATCAGTAATGCTGGTTTGCAAGGCTCTTTCGATGGCGTTGACCAGGCAATCTCAGGAGCACTGGGAATTCCAATTGATGGCTCAATACTTCTGCAGCGTCTCGCTTTGGCCGGGTTGGTCGATGGCGTTGGTGGAATCACCATTGATTCGCAGAATCTTTACCGAGTCAGCGAATCAGGAGAAGCAGCGCAGTACGTGCGACCTGGTAGCGCTGTTCTTACTGGGGGAGATGCTGCCGGCTATGCGATGGTCAAGTCGCCATTCGAAACTACCGATGAGTTCATGTCTAGAACTAATCAAGTTTTGCGAGCGGTTTTTGAAAATCAACAAGGTGATGAAGCTCGAGTAGATGAAGTGCTTTCGGCATTGGGATCACTTGCCAAATCAAATGTGCCAACTCAGAGCATTGCAAGATTAATCGTTGAACTTCGCACTTCTAATCTGTGGTCAAGTGCCAACATTTCCCGCGTGCCGAGTAATTAAGTAGTCTTAGAGTTCTTATTAAGTAAGTATTGCGAAAGTGTGGAGTTTGTGGCTGCCTCTGAACATGCCTTAAAGATTGCCAAGATTGCGGCACAAGCGGCTTATGACAAGAAAGCCGAAAACATAGTGCTGCTTGATGTCAGTGAACACTTGGTCATTACCGACATTTTCTTGATTGCCTCGGCCGATAACGAACGCCAAGTGGGTGCGATAGTTGACGCCATCGAAGCCGCGCTTGATGAGATTGATGTCGATCCAATTCGCCGCGAAGGAAATCGCGAAGGTCGCTGGGTATTGCTCGATTACTTCGACATCGTTGTGCACGTTCAGCAAGATGAAGAACGTAGCCTCTATGACCTTGAGCGGCTGTGGAGCGATTGCCCTCATATCCCTGTGGAATTGGTATGAGATCACGTCGCTTAGTTTTATGGCGCCACGGGCAAACCGTTTGGAATGCCGAGAACCGTCATCAGGGGCAAATCGATATCCCATTAAATGATGTAGGCATCGAACAAGCTCGTCATGCTGCACAAACTTTGCTTGCCTTGAAGCCCACCCATGTTATTGCTAGCGACTTGTCGAGAGCGCTTGAAACAGGTCGGACCTTGGCCGATCTTGCTGGTGTGGAACTAACGGTCGATGAACGTCTGCGAGAAACTTTTGCTGGCGAATGGCAAGGCATGACCCGTGACGAAATCATCGCAAAGTACCCAGAAGATTATGCAGCTTGGGGTGGCGACTCTGAGATCAGACCTGGTGGTGGGGAAACACGTTGGGAAGTTTCCGAGCGCGTTGTTGAAGCCATCGAACATGCACTAGTTGCTGTACCAGCTGGTGGAACCTTGGTGGTCGCATCTCATGGTGGTGCTTTGCGTTCTGCGCTAGGCCGACTTTTGGGATTGGCACCAGAGCAATGGACAATTCTTGGAGTGCTCGCAAACGCACAGTGGTCTGTTCTTTCGGAACTTGATGAAAGCATGCCAAAGTTGCCAGGTTTGAAGTGGCGTTTGCAGGAATACAACGCAGGATCGTTACCTGAGCCTGCAATTGGTGATGATAAGTAACGTCCACTAACATTGACAAGGTTCGGGGCTGTGGCGCAGCTGGTAGCGCACTTGCATGGCATGCAAGGGGTCAGGGGTTCGAATCCCCTCAGCTCCACCAAATGAATAACGACCGCCTTTTTGGCGGTCTTTATTCATTTATGAGCCCGACGGATTCGGGAGGAGCGAAGCGACGGTTCCCCTCAGCTCCACCAAACGAATAACGACCGCCTTTGTGGCGGTCTTTATTCGTTTATGAGCATGTTTACCAGATGTCGCCCAAGGTGTAAC
>JACCDP010390467.1_pt1 | contig 10002 bp, 15 predicted proteins | sample 7445841 | NCBI WGS metagenome assembly JACCDP01 (sample SAMN15323441, study PRJNA562643) | freshwater metagenome | isolation source: river surface water | place: USA:Blue River Watershed | collected 2017-08-17
ATATCCTCCGAGAAAATGAGAGTCTACCCTATTGTGCGCCAAGGTGACCTAGGAAAAGCACCTATGTTGTATTTTTGCACCAAGTGTTGACACGCCCCAAAATTATACTATATAATTTTGGCGCCCCAAAGACCCTATAACCTGGTCGGAAATAGGGTCTTTGGCAAAATAAAAAGGCCCGGCGGCCTTTTTATTAATCGTAATCGTGAGGATTATCCTGCTCGGGCACCACAAATTCCCAGCCCCGGCGAATAATGCCCACCCGAGTGCACTGGAAAAATTCAATGTCAGCACAATCCTGGGGAAAATCCGATTCCAGAAAATCCTGTGATTCCATGCTGCGACAAATACTCTCAAAAATTTCCTCGGGAGTTTCACCAAAACCCACAAATTCATCAAAGCGACCAACGAACATAATAAATCTCCAAAATGGGCCGGGATTATATCCCGGCCCGAGTTAATCAGATAGGCTTGGAATTAGCCAGCGCCGAGAAAATCTTGACCAGCGCAGTCTTGTTGGCCTTTGCCAGAGAATCGGTTTCGGCCTCGGTCATGCCGAGCACCGCGCCGATAGCATCGGCCACAGAATCCTTTTTCTGCACCGGCTCGCCGGTCTTGGTAGCGTACTGCTTCTTCTGATAAACACCCTCACGCGAGAGCTTGGCAACAATGGAGCGAACCGACTTGCCGAGAGCTTCGGCAATCTGCTCAACCGCAACACCGGCCTGATAATCGGCCACGACCTGAGCAGTCTGCTCAGGGGTATAGTTCACTTGCTTTTCCGCCATTTGTAAATCTCCGAAAGTTAATGAAACTTGCGTGGAAACTTTGCAACGTGCTCGGTGTTTCCGTTTACCGACCCAACGCAATAATTATAGACTGTTGGGATTGCCTTGTCAACAGTAGGGTTTTTGCTCCTTTGTGTGCGTCGTTGAAACCGAAACCAGATATTAGCACGCCAGAGAACCCGAGTCAACCATAGGGTTATTTGACCAGGTGTTAGCCAGGTCCACGAAATTTTTTGTTGGCAATAGGGGTTTGTCCCTATGTTGTTTTTTCGCACAGGGCCTTGACAGGCCCCGATTATATATAATATAATCGGCGCCGGTATTAGGGTTTACCCTAATACCTGGCTGGGATAAAATAAAACCCCTCACGGGGTTTTATTATTTGTCAATACCGCGCAGATATAGTGGCCCGGTGTCGATACTTTGCAGCTTTAGATACTCCTGCAAAAACATGGCTTGCTTTTGGAAAATAACCCCATGAACTCCCCGCTGCCAATTATTGGTTTCTTCCTGCCACGCATGGATAAATTCGTGGGCAATTAAACATTCAATACTGCGACGGTCAAATGGTAGATTGCTGCAATTAATTAAAATTCGGTGATTTTTAATCCGGCCCGACTTTTTATATACTGGCAAGTATTCGGCAGCATTACCCGACTTCAATTTGTATTTTAGTCCAATATCCCAAGGCTTTTGGAGCCTGAGATACTTTGCAGAATGTTCGATTACCAGTTCCATGATTACTTAGCCTTAAAATGATCCTTGACTTGAAAATCCCGGTAATTATAGGGCTTGACGTTATCTCGCCAATTTTTCTTTTTGAGAATATTTACCAGAATCGGCAATTCAAAATCTTGGGCATCTTCGAGGGCAGTATGCGGCTCGGAAACCATTTGGTTATTCAAAAACCCGAACACAGTTTCTGCACCAGTTTTCACGGTCATATTGCCATGCTCGGTGGGCTTATTAAATTGGTGATTATCGGCACAAAACTGCTTAAATGCCTTTTTATTGCAGATATTACCAACAGCGGCTTGCCACAAACAAAACTTATTTTGGAAATTCGACAAATCAATACCAGTATTCCGCGACTTTTCCAAATCAAAAGCCAGATTATATGCGGTCAAGGTGGGATTATATTGCGCGATTGCCTTATCAATCCAGCGATTAACTGCATTAACTGAGGCAAGCATACGGGCACCAGTTTCCAGCATTTGATTATATTGAACACGCTTTTGCTTTGCATATTCAATAGACCACAAACCCTTGGCATTTTTATCGTAAAACAATTCGTGATTTTGAAATTCCGGGGCAATAATCACAGCACACTTATTCACGATATTTCCGTTGCGGTCACAAATCACAATGGCAAAATCGGCCACAGTATTTGCAACAGTGGTTTCGGTATCGAGAATTGCAAAGTATTGTTTCTTGGACATATTAACTTTCGATTTAGTGGCCTTGCTGACTCGGAATATAAACACCGCGAATATTGAATTTGTCGCAAACTGCCTTCAAGTATGCGGTATTATCCTCGTAGAATACTGCGGCAGCATTCCTGAAATTCTTGAGATTGAAAAACTTTTGCAAACCCTTAATCTTGAGCAAACCGCCGGAAATAGTATCGCCATCCTTGCGCGAGATAATATAATCGGGTTCACCGAGAATCTCACGCACAAATTTGTAATCAGGCTCGTGCATTACTCGCGCAGTTGCGATAATAACATAACAATTTGGATCCTGCAAATCGGTTTTATATTGTTCGGCCAGCGGAAGTAGAGTATCCTGCATGGCTTTGTATTCATTTGCACGCCAATAATCCAAATCAATTTTACCGTTAATGGTACGATAACGATGCAGACTATCGACGATCGTGCCGTCCATGTCATATATTGCGATGCGAGTGATTGCGGGCATTGTGTGCACCTAGTTGGTTGTGACAATCGAGAGTGTATACCAAAACAATACCCGAGTGTTCAGCCAGGTCTTTCCGGTGTTGCCATCAGGCCACAAGGGTTTGTCCCTATTGACATTGTGGATCCGTGGGGGTATAATCGGCGCGGCCATAGGCTACACCTATGGCCAGGTCTGGGCCATTGAAAAATACAATGGCCCAGGGGCTTGACAGCCCCCAATTATATAATATATAATTGGCGCCCCGAGTTAGGGTTAATCCTAACTCGGTTTTTATTATCTGCGCATTTTTGCCAAATCCACGGCGGCCTCGCTGGAAAATACCGGCACCAGATTTGATTTGTGCATGGTGGCAATTCCCAGAATATTGCCTCCAGTATAGGTTTTGGCCTCGGGTTTAGCCGTGGAACCCATAAATTTTCGCTGAAATTCTTCTTGCGAAATTGTGGGTGCGGTATCTTTGGGAGTTTCGGCAATCTTAGTGCCAAAATAAACCCTAGCGGGTTTATTAGTTTTCCTAGGCGGTGGCATCATTTTATATCTGCGCATAATTAAAAAGCGTTAATCAAACCAATGATATTGGCTGCAAAGAAAACCCCATTCAAAACCATAAGCGCGCGGTCGCTATTCCAAAAACCTACCACAAACCAGCACACAGAACCGATTAGGAAAAAAATGTATCCAAAAACAAATAGGTGAAAAGCCACCAAGAAACTACCCAGAATACTGGTTACGGTTCCGATCCAGCTAATAACCTTGTTCAAGTTAACCATTAATCAAATCTCCATGTGGTGATAAGTGTCCGGCGGCAGACCGTATGCTATCATGATTTGTTGCCATGTAGGCCCATGCCAGCGATTACCCCTAGGCAAACCATGGAAATTGACGTCCACCTGATGAGCAATTTCATGGGGCAGGGTAACAGTAAAAATCTCGTTGTAGTGTTTTGGCAGAAACTTACTGCCAATTTCCACAATATTAGATTCCACCAAGCATCGGCCTGCAGTTTTGGTGAAACGATTATTCATGCGAATTTCCGGGCATGAGAATTTTCGCAGTTGAGGATAGATTTTTACAAAGCGTGGCCACACGATATTTTGTGCCTCGGCCTGCAGCGAACGTAGGTAGTCCATGACGGAGAGCATAGCACGCTAGAGTACCCTAGTAAAGTGTGTGGGCTTTGACCAGGCCCTAGGGTTTGTCCCTATGTTGTATTTTTGCCAAAGGGGTTGACACGGCCCCATTATATATTATATAATGGGCGCCGCCAAGTTAGGGTTTACCCTAACCTGGCTAATAATAGGGGCCATGCCCCTATTATTAAATCGGCCGGCTATTAGCTAGCGCAGTAAAAATCTTAACCAAGGCAGTTTTATTTGCCTTTGTAAGCGATTCGGTTTCGGATTCAGTAAAACCCAGCACCGCACCAATAGCATCGGCCACAGTATCTTTCTTTTGGACGGGTTCACCAGTCTTAGATACATATTGCTTCTTTTGATAAACACCCTCGCGGGAGAGTTTAGCAACAATCGAGCGCACGGACTTGCCCAGTGCCTCAGCGATTTGTTCCACAGGAATACCCTGCTGATAATCAGCAACAACCTTCAGAGTTTGTTCTGGGGTATAGTTCACCATTTTCTCAGACATTTTCCAGCTCCTCGTTGTAGATTTCCACGCAATAATCTAGATATTCATACGAGATATCCAGCATCCCGCAAATTTCCTCGTCGCTATATCCTTGATCCAGCAGCAAGAAAACCCTATTCATCTTCGACATATTAACCTTTCGGAAAAAGTTTATACCACAACATTACCAGCAAGAAACCTAGATTAACAAAGTAATTTGTGAGTAGGATTATGTCCCCCTTAGGCCACACATAAATGATGGTAAGAATCTCGCCACCTAACCAAGCCAGCAAGAAAAACCAATTCAAGCCATGCGAGTGTTTATCATGCCACGACTGCCACGCCTGCGGCAATCCGCAAATGGCAAATAGTAGAGCACCGATCCAGCCGATAGCTTCCATGTTACCATTCACCAGCAGCGATGATGGCAGCAAGCAAGATGCCAGCAGGGATCAGCATAACAGCAACAGCGCACAAGTATTCAAAAGGCAGTGTCATCGCAGCTCCTTTGTTGATCGAATGAATACATTGTAATGCAATCGAATACCCGAGTCAACAACCAGGTTTTCTGTGTTGCGTCCAGGCTACTAGGGAAAGCACCTATTGACAGGGCGGTTATGAGACCAGGTATAATACAAAACGCCGGCGCACACCCACACGCGGCCTACATGAGATTTCTCATCCACCTTTTGGGTGCCTAACAAAAAACACACTTGCACAAACCCCACAAACCTGCTATAATAACTCAAACTTTCCCAGAACCACCATGAACCAAATCCAACCGCATCACCCTGCTGAGGTTTTAGAAATAAGCCCTGAAGCACTGGAAGTAGCCAACTGCTATTTACAAACACAATCGGCTAAACAAGTTGCCGAGGAGCTGGGCTTGCCTATTGAGCTGGTAACCAAAACCTTAGCCAAGCGTGAAGTGCGCACGTACATCGACCAGGTGTTCTTTGACACCGGCTTCAACAACCGCTTTAAAATGCGCGAGGCCATGGACGCCATTATACAGCGCAAGTTTCAAGAGCTGGACGAAGCCGAGATTGGCAGTAGTAAGGATATCTTGGATATCCTAGCACTCTCACACAAAATGACCATGGAGACCTTAGACAAGCAGCTGGAACTGGAAAAACTGCGTCAACAAAATATAAAGTCACAAGTTAATGTGCAGATCAATGACAATGCCGGCAGCAATTACGGCAACCTAATCGAAAAGTTAATCAATAACCAACTAAAATGATTGTAGATTATAACAAAGCTACTAAATTACTAGCACAGAAAAAATACGATAAAGCCATCAGACTATTTAAACGTGAATTAACTCAGTGTGAATTTAAAGAGTGCTACTTAAATTTAGGCAATGCCTATCGTCAGCTTGGCCGGCTAGATCTAGCCACCAGTTGCTACAAGCAAGCAGCAGATACTTGCATGCCTTTTGCCAACAGCCAGTGTGGCCCCTATGCAATGGCACTAAACAACTTGGGTTTAGTAGAGTACACCAAAGGTTTTGATGACCAGGCAATTGAGTACTATAAGCAGTCTTTAGCAGTAGACCCACAGCTGGTGGATACCCTGTGGAACTATGCTAGTGCTAGTCTGCGCAAGCTGTGTAGTGGCGAACCTGTAGATGCCGCAGAAGCTTGGAAGTTGTACAGTTACCGCTTTGTACGCGAAAATCCCACACACCTAGACCGCAGCATTCCACAGTGGGATGGTGTAAGCAAAGTTAACAAGCTGGTTGTGCTAACCGAACAAGGTTTTGGCGATAAGCTGCAGTTTGGCAGGTATTTACACCTGCTACGTGAGTACTGCAATCACTTAGTGGTACAGTGCCCACCAGAAATGCTGGAGCTGCACGAGCCGGAATTTGAAACCTGCGGCTTAAACCTGCAGGCAACCGGAGCCGATCGTTCAGTTCCACTGTGCAGCTTAGCACAAAAGTTTGGTATTGATGCTGGCAAAGTGGATTGGTTCCGGCACAAAGTGGCGGCACACAAGTTTAGTGATACTGGGCCAAATATCATAGTGGAGTGGCAAGGCTCCCAAACCCACAGCAACGACCACAACCGCAGCTGCAATCCAGGTTACTTTAGTCCACTACAGGAGTTTGGTAATTTACACAATATCCGACCCGGAGCTCTGGGCCCTAAATTTGTTCGGTTGTGGAATTCCGAATCCTGGATGCGGTCAGCTGAGTTAGTTTTAGGTGCAGACTTGGTTATTACCATTGATACTAGCCTAGTACACTTAGCCGGTAGTTTAGGTGTACCTACACTATTACTACAACCTAAACTGGAAACAGACTTTCGTTGGGGCTCGGACAAGCTAGGCCATCACAATGTGTGGTATCCTAGTGTTAAGGTAATACGCAATCCCAATAGCTGGGAGCTGGTGTTCAAAGAAGTAAAGCAATTGTTACAAAATGGACAAGCATTTCAAGCGAGGCTGTGAGTTTTTACAAGCCCAGAAGTATGCCAAGGCTGCTAGGCAGTTTGAGCTGCAGCTTGAGGCGTTTGCATTTAAGGAATGCTACCTTAATTTAGGTATGTGCTATAAGCACTTAAACCAGCATGAGCTGGCTATAAAGCACTTTGCTTTGAGCACAAGCCACCACACCAAGTTTTTTGATGGCACTAGCGGCGAGTATGCCTTAGGACTGCATAATCTTGGCTGCAGTGCCTACGCACTGGGCTCAGACTGCACTGCTAACGCCTTTTACGCACTAGCATTGCAAGCAGACCCTACACGAGCGAATTCCATCTTTAGTTCCAGCCTGCCACTATTACGGCAGCTGTGCTCTGAACGTGATGTGGACGTTGTAGACGCTTGGAATCGTTACAGCTACAGGTTCCAGACCCAAAACCCTATAAAAGTTTCCCAAGCGGTACCCATGTGGGATCAGTGCAAACACCATCGGCGGGTAATTGTTTTACGAGAACAAGGCTTTGGTGATGCCTTACAATTTGCTCGCTACCTACCACAACTTTATAACTACTTTGACGAGGTGGTTCTGGAAAGTTTTGGCAGCTTGGATGTGTTATTTACAGACTATAAAATCTACAAAGATGTTCAAGACGCCAATGCTCAGGTAAGCATACCCATAGGCAGTTTAGCACAAAAGTTTGGCGTGGACCGATCAGGTACGTGGCTTAAAAATCGTTATGTTCCAAGTCGATTGAGCAGTAAGCTAAATGTGATTGTGGAAAATACAGGCTCGCCGCTCAATACCAACGACCACAACCGCAGCTGTGGTGTGGAGCTGTTTGATGCGCTCAGGCTCTCAGACGTGCAACTATACTCTGCGAAGCCCGGTGCCCAAACACAGCCGGGAGTAATCAATTTAAACCCGCAGTCTTGGATAGAAACCTGCGAGTACTTGCTGGGTGCGGATCTTGTGGTTACAGTGGACACTAGCCTAGCACACCTAGCTGGCAGCCTGGGTGTACCCTGCTGGTTGCTGCAACCACTCTACGAAACCGACTGGCGTTGGGGTGACGAAACCATGGGTACTAAAAACGTCTGGTATCAAACAGTCAAGGTAGTACGCAATCCACACAACTGGGCTGCGGTATTTGAGGTAGTCAAGCAAGATTTAAAAAGGTTGTTAATGGAAAATAATTATAAAAAGATCAACAGGCAGCTGCACACCATGCTGGAGACAATGAATTGTTAGTAGTATCCAGACCAGATATCGAGTGTGATGCTATCACAGAATTTCCAGCAGACAAGCGATTTATTAAGCTGCCTATTGCCAACTACTTAAAATTGCTGACCATTGGATCGGAGCCGGTATACAATACACTAAACCGACCCCAAATGGCACTAATCAACGCAGCTAACTCGCCAAAGTACCGTTTTATTTGTGCTGCGCTCAGCAGACGATTGGGCAAAACGTTTATCAGCAATGTAATTGGCCAGCTAGTGGTGTTAATTCCAGGCTGCAATGTGTTAATCATGTCGCCAAACTACAACCTGTCCAGCATCAGCTTTGAGCTGCAGCGCAAGTTTATTAAGCATTTTGACTTGGAGGTGGCCAAGGACAATGTAAAAGACAAGGTAATTGAACTATCAAACGGTTCCACCATCCGCATGGGTTCCTTAAGCACAGTAGACTCCAGTGTTGGTCGCAGCTACGATTTAATTATATTTGACGAGGCTGCGCTGGGTAGTGACGGCGAGGAAGCCTTCAATGTGTCCTTACGTCCTACACTGGATAAACCCGGTGCTAAAGCTATTTTTATCTCCACGCCTCGCGGCAGGCTGAACTGGTTTAGCCGTTTTTACGAACGTGGTTTTAGTGACAAGTATCCGGAATGGTGTAGCCTACAGGCCGACTACACCGAAAACATGCGCATGAGCTTGGAGGATGTGCAAGAAGCTAAACAGTCCATGAGCAAGCAAGAGTTTGAGCAGGAGTACTTGGCTAGCTTTACCAGTTTTCAGGGTCAGATTTATACATTCGATCATAGTAACGTGTGCGATTTTGAGCACCAAGACGGCTGCGAGTATATTGCAGGTCTAGACCCCGGCTACCGCGACCCTACGGCTTTTGTGGTCATAGCGTACTTGCCTAACGTGGACAAATTTCATGTGGTGGACGAGTATTTAGAGGCGGAGGCAACCACCAACAAGCACGCTGAACGCTTTCAGGAGTTTATTACCCGCTACGGAATCGAAACCATTTTTGTGGATAGTGCTGCCGCACAGTTTGCCAGTGACCTTGCGTACAGCTACAACATTGCTACTATCAAAGCAAAAAAGCAAGTGCTGGAGGGCATTGCCTACGTGCAGACCCTAGTAGAGCAAAACCGATTGCTGGTAGCACCGCATTGTGTGGAAACTATAAAAATGCTGGATCAGTATCAGTGGGCTCAAGATTCGGGCCTGCAACGCGAAAAGCCCGTGCATGATATAAATTCACACATAGCCGACGCACTGCGCTATGCATTGTACACGTACACTCTTTAAACCGCCTGGCACAAAAACCAGGCGGTTTTTTATTGGTCCGAAAATTTAAGCATTGACATTGTAAAGCTTGAGTGCTATAATATGGAAATCAAAAAATTTACCCTGCTCGGAAAAATGGCTAAAAACACGGATAACAAGCGTATTGCAGTTAAACACGTACGCGACAAGGCAAAGTCTGCATACGAGAAAAAGGATCATTGCCATATCTGTGGAACCGGCCAGGACTTGGAGTTACATCACACTCATTCAATTACATTGCTTTTAAACTTGTGGTCGCAGCGTAAAGGCTACGATATTTCCACAGATACAGGGATTTTAGCAGTCAGAGACGAGTTTATTCAAGAACACCATAAAGAAATTTATGATGATGTTTACACACTATGTAACCCTCATCATGTCCAACTTCATGGCGTTTACGGTAAAGCACCGGCTTTGGGTACTGCTCAGAAGCAAAGTTCTTGGATTGAAAAACAACGTGCGAAATGTGCTGGAGAAGTGGCGGAGAAAAAACCCACTAACTTTGGTAGTTTTGCCAAGTTTTATTAAGGACATGAACTATGGCGTGGAAAAGTCCAGCTCAATGGTTTCAACAAGTCCGTGAAAAACTGAATCCTGCTCAAGAGTACATCTATCGTGAGCAAGGCACATTTATCGGCAGTGACTACCAGCTTAGTTACTTGCAAGCATTTGATGCTTTGGAGTC
>JACCDP010597762.1_pt1 | contig 10002 bp, 10 predicted proteins | sample 7445841 | NCBI WGS metagenome assembly JACCDP01 (sample SAMN15323441, study PRJNA562643) | freshwater metagenome | isolation source: river surface water | place: USA:Blue River Watershed | collected 2017-08-17
AGAGACGCCTCTTTCCTTCAGGCAGTGGAGGGTATTCAGGGCATTTCTTGTATTGCGGAAGGCGCGGTCTAGTTTTGAAAAGATCAGAATATCGCCCCGTGTCAGGCGGTCAAAGAGCTTCCCGCCCTCAGGGCGTTTTTCAAACTCTAGACTACCGCTCACACCTCTTTCGGTTATAAAGTCCTGAGGCGCGATGGAGAAGCCTTTGAGCACAGCGTAGGACTGGATCTGTTTTAATTGGGCTTCCAGACTATCGCCCTCGGATGCTTGCTGAACCGTACTGACCCTGAGATAGCCAAACGTAGCCATAATGAACTCCTAAACTTTTTAAACCTAACAGCTATTATATCGATTTTTATCAATAAAATCAAGCACTTAAAATCATTTTCGTAAAGTTCGCATGGAGGCGGCTCGAACAGTCGTTCGGCTCGCTGTAACGATCTTTACGACCCAAATAATCAAAGTAAGAAAGCAAAGTCATGCGCTGGATCGCACCCTCTGAAAAAGACGTTGCAGCTACCACCTTAGAGAAGAGCCTATGGGATGCAGCTGACCACTTACGCGCAAATTCCGGACTCACCTCCCAGCAGTACGCCATGCCAATCCTTGGTCTGATCTTCCTTAGATTTGCCGAAGCAAGATTCACCGATTTACGCGAGAAGCTTGAAGCCAAGGGGGCGTCGTCGCGACAAGGGAGTCGGCTGGACGATCCAACAGCTTACCAAGCAAAGGGCGTCATCTATCTAGACCCCAAAGCACGATACGACTACCTACTCACGCTACCCCAGGGTGCGGATGCGGGCGCAGCGGTTAATGCTGCCATGCGGCTAGTGGAACAACACAACGAGCAGTTAGCCGGGGTCTTGCCTAAGTCCTACAGCTTATTCAGCAGCCTAACGCTCAAGGAGCTTCTTAAGAAGCTGTCTGAGGTTCCATTAACACTGGACTTTGACGTCTTTGGGCGCATCTACGAGTACTTCCTCAGCGAATTTGCAATGACTCAAGGGCAAGGCGGCGGTGAGTTCTACACTCCAAGCCCGATAGTCAAACTGCTTACGGAGGTGATCGAGCCTTATCACGGACGTATTTTGGATCCCGCCTGTGGCTCTGGGGGCATGTTTGTGCAGTCCGCCCGTTTCGTGAGTCAGCATAAAAACAATCCAGCTGCAGAACTATCGATTGCTGGTGTCGAAAAGGTTGATGAAACTGGACAGCTTTGCCGACTTAACCTTGCCATCCACGGGCTTGAAGGGCAGATCAAACACGGCGGTGAGGTCAACAGCTACTACGACGACCCGCACGCTGCCACGGGTAAGTTTGACTTTGTGCTTGCCAATCCGCCATTCAACGTTGACGCGGTCGACAAGGAGCGCCTGGCGGACATGGTGGGTTCTGGTCGGCGATTCCCGTTTGGGCTTCCAAGATCGGATAACGCCAACTACCTTTGGATTCAGCTTTTCTATTCAGCACTGAATGACAAAGGGCGTGCAGGCTTCGTCATGGCGAATTCAGCCTCGGATGCGAGGTCTTCTGAGCAGGAGCTACGGCAAAAGCTGATTGAAGCCCGCGCGGTGGATGTGATGGTCGCGGTTGGGACGAATATGTTTTACACGGTGACCTTGCCTTGTACGCTGTGGTTCTTTGATCGTAGTAAAGCCAAGACACCAAGGGCTGATCAGGTTCTGTTTATCGATGCTCGGCACATCTATCGCCAGATTGATCGCGCTCACAGGGAGTGGACTGAGCCACAGATCGGTTTTATTGCCAACCTGGTGCGTCTGTATCGTGGCGAATCAGTCGACACGACATACGGCGGGGCTGAAGCCCTCGAAAAGCTACAAGAAGTGTTTGGGAAAGCGCCAGCTTATTCAGATGTCCCTGGGCTGTGCAAAGCAGCATCGCTCACAGAAATTGCAGCGCAGGGCTGGTCACTGAATCCAGGTCGCTATGTTGGCGCGGCAGCCGGCGAGGATGTCAGTGATGAAGATTTCAATGAAAAGCTCACGGTTTTGAATGAACAACTAGAAACCCTAAAAGCGCAGGCGCGAGAGCTTGAACAGACAATTGCCGCTAATGTGGCTAATCTCATCGAGGTCTGACCATGGCAGCATGGCAACTTAGGCGAATGGATGAGCTTTGTGAGATCACTTCCAGCAAGCGCATTTTTGCAGCCGATTACGTCACCCAAGGCGTGCCTTTTTATCGTGGGCGAGAGATCACCGAGAAATACAAGGGAAACCTTAATGTCTCAACTGAGTTGTATATAACCGAAGAGAAATTTCAGGAGATTGAGCAAAAGTTTGGTTCGCCGAAGCCAGGTGATATGCTTTTAACATCTGTTGGGACATTAGGCTCCGTCTATGTCGTGAAGCATGGCGATCGTTTTTACTTTAAAGATGGGAACCTTACTTGGTTCCGCAACTTTAACGAACTTGATAGTCAGTTCTTGCGCTATTGGATCGATTCACCTCAAGGAAGGGCTGAGCTTCAAAAATGTACTATCGGCTCATCCCAGTCAGCTTTCACCATCGTCCTATTGAAGGGGATAGAGATTGCTCTTCCCCCTCTACCAACCCAACGACGCATCGCCGGCATCCTGTCAGCCTACGACGATCTGATCGAAAACTGCCAGCGCCGTATCCAAATCCTGGAGGAGATGGCGCAGTCGCTGTACCGCGAATGGTTTGTGAATTTTCGGTATCCGGGGCATGAGTCGGTACCGTTGTTTCCGTCGACGCTTGGAGAAATTCCGCAGGAGTGGGAGGTCAAAAAGCTTCACGAGATGTGCCTACTCACCATGGGACAATCACCGAAATCAGACTTCTATAACACCTCTGGGGAAGGTATCGAGTTCCACCAAGGTGTTACTGATTTTGGAGATCGTTTCCCTTCAAGTCGACTGTTCTGCACTGCACCCGGACGAACAGCTGAAATAGGAGACATCCTGTTTAGCGTCCGGGCGCCAGTGGGGAAAATGAATTTAGCCAACAAGCGAATCGTGCTTGGTAGAGGCTTGTCCTCAATAAGACACAAACGAGGATACCAAGAGGTCTTGTGGGAGCAACTACGAAATAAATTTATACAGCTCGACATGATGGGAAATGGCGCAATCTTTGCGTCTGTGACCAAAGACGACATGCAAGGTATTGATCTTATTTCCCCCCCTGCTGATCTTGTCGAGTCCGCAACAAGGCAACTTAAACCTCTGCATCTGGTCATCGAGACCCTCTCTAAATCAATCCAGAACCTCCGGCAAACTCGCGACCTGCTGCTACCCCGACTGATGTCGGGTCAACTGGAAGTCACTGTGGACTGAGCCATGACCAGCGCATACACCGAAGACCAGCTTGTCGAGCAGCCCGCGATTGCGCTGTTTGCGGAGCTTGAATGGTCAACGGTGATTGCCACTGAAGAAACTTTTGGTCCCTCAGGACTGCTCGGACGAGAAACTAAGGGGCAAGTTGTCCTTGAGCGGTATCTCAGGGAAGCACTCTCCAGCTTGAATCAAACCATCGACCCTGTTGGACTAGAGCAGGCTGCTGACGCGCTAACTAGGGACCGGTCAGGTATGACCTTGGAGGCTGCCAATCGTGAGATATATGAACTGATCAAAGAGGGCGTCGTTGTATCGCTGCCTGATCCGAACGGGGGGCAGAAAACTGAGAGAGTCAGAGTAATAGACTGGGATCAGCCTGACGCCAACAACTTCACCCTAGTGAGCCAATTCACCGTTGTGGGGCAGATGTACACCTGCCGTCCAGATTTGATTGGCTTCGTGAACGGACTACCACTTCTTGTCATTGAACTTAAGAAGCCTGGAGTTCCAGCAAAAACGGCATTCGACGAGAATCTCACGCACTACAAGAGTGCAGTACCGAAACTCTTTTGGTACAACGCTTTCCTTGTTGCATCTAACGGCACCGAGAGCCGACTCGGCTCCGTCACAGCAGACTGGGAACGTTGGTTCGAGTGGAAGCGAATCGAGCGAGAGGAGGAGCCAAGACGAGTCTCCCTCGATGTGCTGATTCGTGGAACTGCCGATAAGACACGACTGCTAGACCTTACTGAAAACTTCACCATTTTCTCTGAACTAAAAGGAAGCGTCGTAAAAATCCTAGGGCAGAACCATCAATACCATGGGGTGAACAACGCTATTGCATCCATGCTCCAAGCGCGTGAGATCGGTCATGGTAGGGGTGGAGTTTTTTGGCAGACACAAGGTAGTGGCAAGAGCTTTTCAATGGTGTTCTTTGCTCAAAAAGTCTTTCGTAAGCTCCAGGGAAACTGGACTTTTGTGGTCGTCACCGACCGTACCGAACTCGATGAGCAGATTGCCAAAACCTTTAAAGCTACTGGAGCGCTATCCGACGCGGAGAGTGAGATCTGTCATGCATCTTCTGGAGCAAATTTACGCGAGCTGCTACGCGGCAATCACCGCTACGTGTTTACGTTGATACATAAGTTTCAGACCTCAGAGCTGCTCAGCGACAGATCGGACATCATCGTTCTCACTGATGAGGCGCATCGAAGCCAGTACGACACCTTAGCGGTAAATATGCGTTCGGCATTACCCAAAGCAACTTTCTTGGCATTTACTGGAACACCCTTAATTGCTGGAGAGGAACGCACAAAAGATGTGTTCGGTGAATACGTCTCGAAGTACAGTTTTCAGCAGTCAATTGAGGACGGGGCAACGGTACCGCTCTTCTATGAGAATCGGACCCCCGAGCTTGAGCTGGTGAACCCAGACCTAAACGAGAACATCTACTCTCTTATTGAAGAGGCTGGACTAGACGATGATCAGCAAGATCGACTAGAGGCATATCTCGGTCGCCAATATCATCTGATTACTCGAGACGATCGCTTAGAAGTCATTGCTGCTGATATCGTTCGTCACTTTCTAGGACGTGGATTTCTAGGCAAGGCAATGGTTGTCAGTATCGACAAAGCGACTGCCCTTCGTATGCACGATAAGGTTCGACAGCACTGGAATCAAGCAGAAGCGGAGGTACAAAATGAACTCAAGATTCTCTCCACCCAGTCTGGGGGGGAACAGGCTTCCGGGCAGGCGCTAAGAGATCTCAAACTGGCGGAACTAAAGGCAAGGCTTCAGGTAGTTCAGACAACTGAGATGGCATTGATCGTATCGCCCGGGCAGAACGAGATCGAGCAGATGAAGGCACTTGGTCTTGATATTGCTCCCCACCGTAAACTCATGAATGAGTCTCAACCGGGCTTGGATGAGCGTTTCAAGGATCCAAATGATCCATTAAGACTGGTATTCGTCTGCTCAATGTGGCTTACAGGGTTCGACGCGCCAAGCTGCTCAACTGTTTACCTCGACAAGCCAATGCGCAACCACACGCTTATGCAAGCTATCGCGCGTGCAAATCGCGTGTTTCCAGGAAAGCACAGCGGTGTCATCGTAGACTATGCGAATGTTTTTTCCTCACTAGAGAAGGCACTGGCAATTTATGGTGCCAGTAGTGGAGGAGACTCACCAGTTAGCAACACCGAAGAGCTCATACACGCATTGAACGAGGCGAGTACCCAAGCAATTGCTTTTGGCAGTCAACATGGTGTCGACCTTATTTCCACCGGAACGCCGTCATCCGCATTCGGTACTCTGGAGCATGTTTTGGGGGGCGTTGAAGCATTTATCAGCCCAGATTCAGTCAGGTCCGCTTTTTTCGGACATCAAAGAACGCTACAGAAGCTTTTCAAAGCGGTAAAGCCAGATCCCGCAGCGTTGCCTCACACACCACTGGTTGCCCTACTGAACAGTATTGCCGACACCATAAAAGAGAGGCTTAATCCCCAACCAAAGCCGATCACAACAATCATTACTCAGATCTCAGAGCTTCTGGACGACTCAATCAAGGGACACTACGTCCGAGACAGTGGGATCGATCCTTTAGACCTGTCAAAGATTGACTTCGAGAAGCTCGCAGAGAAGTTCAAGCAGTCAGATCGCAAACAAACCACCCTTGAAACTCTCCGTGCAGCAGTCCAAGCCCAGCTTGAGACCATGCTTCGCATAAACCGATCGCGCTCAAACTTTCTTCAAAAGTTTGAAGAGCTCATCTCTGATTACAACACTGGCAGCCAAAACATCGAGCAACTGTTCATCGAGCTTCTTCGACTTTCTCAGTCACTAACCGACGAGCAAAATCGTCATCTGCGAGAGGACTTAACCGAGGAGCAGCTCGTAATCTTCGACATTCTTACTAGACCGGCACCAGACTTAACGGATGAGGAGGTTAAGGAAGTTAAGAAAGTCGCTCGTAGCCTTCTTGACGCTATTCGATCAAACCTGGTTTTGAACTGGAGAGAGAAGCTTCAAGCCCGAGCTTTCATGCGTGAGTCCATACGCGAAACCCTGGACGTGGGTTTACCAAAGGGCTACACAGAGAATCTCTTCGACGAGAAGTGCGAGGCTGTTTTCCAACATGTTTATGAGAGCTATGCGGAGAGAGAGTCACATGCGTATGCATAAGCCACCACATGTCCAGGTCAAGCAGATCGAGACGAGTGAGAATGGAGACGTGTGCCCGTTTTGTAGCTACTTTAACGCACCCATGGGTTTAAATACTTGCGCGCACTTCGTGGGTTTCGTATGGGATGGGCAGTTTGATGTTGCCGATAACTTAACCGTGTTACAAAACTACTGGAAGGAAGTTATTGACCAGATTGACGGAAAAACTGTTGAAGCGCTGATCCAGGACAAATCTCTCGGTAATTTTGAAAAAGAAATCATGAGTAATACACATACGAACAGCATATTTTTGGATTTAGTAACGAATGCCTTGGGTGCTGAATGCGGAGAAGGCTGGTCAACGGATGGGATGCTCGGTGGAGCGGGTTACAACGTCTACTTACGGGACGTACAAATAATTGAAAAAGCTAATTCGTTTTTAAAAGAATTGATCAATCAACGACTTTCCTGAGAATTAAATGGTTAGCTTGCCGACTGAATTAATCGCGATCCAGGATCAAATTATCGATCACATCCATAAGAGCGCCCCCGCCCCGGAAAACCTGTCCAAACTGATTAAGTGGTACGAAACTGATGGTTGGGATTTGGTCGCTCCCGCTAATGGGGACATGGAGCAGGTAGCTCTCAACCTTGATTACATTGCGCACTATAAGTTTTCAGATTCGGAGCTAATTGAAAGCCAAGAGAGTGAGATAGCTGTTACGGATGCCATCAGGGTTGAATATGCGAGAGATGTTCTCACTAATGCGCTCAATGAATATGATGGTTGCGACTGTCCGAGTGTCTATTTCGTTGAGGTAACAGGCATAGATAGAAAAACATGTGTATTAGGCTGGCTTGTTGAGATACACGGTCAGGCTGGTCCAGTGCCTGAGTTTTGTGGTACTTTTGTGAATGAAGAGAGCTTTTACCAACATCTTTCGGCGATGAACTTTATATTAGAAAAAAATATAGAAGAAATTTCGGATACAAAGATCTTAGAACTTTGGCAGCGATAGATAACTTTCGTACTCAGTGAACTCATGAGAGCTATCCGACTTTATATAACTGCCCTAGGTCTACTTCTGATAGGGCGGGCAGTATTTGGAATGCCATTTAACTGCAAGCAAATGAAAACGGAAGACGATAAAAATTATTGTCTATCTATACAAGAGAACCAGAAATCATACTGCAATCTAATTGGTGACTAAGACATGAAAAATAACTGTCTTGCCATGTCAGAGAGGTCAGTGACCTACTGCCATGAGATTGAAGCGCAAGACAAGAGAAAACAATGCTTAACAAAGATGGGGCGAAGTGGGTGAGAATCGTTTGTCGCAATACTTCTGCTCTATTTTTAATGCTATTGAGTAACGCGGTAGCTGCGAATCCATCACATTGCTACTCCATACAGAATCAGGACTCCAAGAGCCTCTGTCTTGCCTTGGTGAAAAAAGAAAAGTCAAACTGTTATTCAATCGGTTCGTCAGACTTGAAGAATATGTGCTTGGCACAGGTCGGTGAACAGCGAAGTAACTGTTACAGCATTCAGTCGTCTGATATGAAAAATCTGTGTTTGGCAATGGTGAGATGACGAAAATTATGTTGTTGAGTAAGGTCTGGTTCAACTTACTTCTTACAACTTCGCTTGTATTATTTTGTCATACAACAAAAGCACAAAATGCTAGTTTCATATGTAGTAATAACCCACCTTTTTATGCCCGTTTTCATAAGGATCTCGTTTCGGTTGAGTTACAAGGTAATTCCTATATTCTTAAATATAAACACTCTTATGTCTCGAAAGATGGAACTAGAACATCGGTATATACCAACTCTGAACTTATTGCTCGTGCCATTGAACCCGTGAAGAATTTCATCTGTCTCGCAACTAGCAGAGATGAGCATATTACTTGTCAATTTTGTTCGATGACCGATTGAGTGCTCATGTCTTATCGAAACACCCACATTAAATTTCAACACTCAACGAAGGGTAATTCGGGTTATCGGTCCACCTCCTCAGTCACCCTACAAATCTACGGTCAGTCCGAGAGTGCGGTTCTGCAGCAATTAAAGAAGTCGTATCCGCACTGGCAAGATTTTGTGATTCTAGAGTTTGATTGGAAGACATGAGCACGGTTAGACCTCATATGCACGGGTTATCCTACATTCTTGGTTTCCCGACTCAAGAAGAAATGAAACTTAAGATGGAGAAGATCGCGAGGGAGAAAAACATCACTCCTGATAACGCATGGGTCGGTCTTGTTTACAGTATCGTGCAGGAGTTACAAGATGAGGATTCAGAGGCGTCGCTCAGTTCTATATTGACCTTGCTAATGGAAAGACCTGTCATTGCCCCAAAGTTATATTTGATTACCTATGACATACAGACCGATGGAGTTACTCGGCAGCACCCAATGATATGTTTTCAAATGCGTAATGTTATGACTGATGGTCCAGAGAAGTTTCTAGCGATAGATAAGGCTCTCGCGGATCGGCTATCACAAATATTTCAAACAACATTCGAGTGTGACTTTGTGGAGACTGTTTTCGTTCAGTAGGACACGTTATCTTTCCGGAGTGTTGCGTAGTTAACCCCGTGCGTATCGAGTCAGCAAAAAGTTTGGTTATTATTTTATGGAGGTGTAATGGCTATCGAATGGACCGACGAAAAACTTGCAGCTCTCACCGTGAGCGAGCTGGAGCAACTAGCCGTCAATGCGGAAGCTAAGGGGCTAACGGAGATCAGTGAGGCTTGCCGGAGAATGATCGAGGCGCGTAAGCCCAAGAGAGTTATCCCTGTGGGTTTGCCGTCGGACTTTGTACCTGTCGCTCGTAACGCAGTTACTAGAAAGCTCGAGCGGGAAGTTATCGAGCTGCTGAGACAAACCGCTCAAAAGTTACTTTTGAAGTACAACTTCGACAGAGAAAAAGCCCGGGCGCTTTCAGAGGGGTCTACTCGGTTTATGCCGCATTCGCTCTTGGATCGAAAGGGCAACCCAAAGACCGGCGGAGCACAGAAGCAAGGTCGAGTCTATTTTGACCGCTATATCTCGTATCGGCTTCGGGATGAGGTTTACGCCCTTCTGGCGATTTTATTGGAGGGGGAAGCGGGCGTTCGATATCAAGTCCTGGGACCCGAGCGGCTCCTTACCAACTATATTCCGCTCAAGGATATTCGACCTTATTTGCTAGAGGGAGAGTCTATTGGGGTCTCTCCTGGAGGCGAGGAATTCAGCAACTACCGCGACGCTGCGGAGCGGTTTGAGTGGCTCATTGAGCAGGTCGCACCCAAGCTCTAAGGGAAGGTTCCCCTGGCGGTATTCTCGATCATCGCTTTTGCACGTTTCAGGTAACGGCTCACCGTAGCAGCAAGCGCACGTTTGTTGAGCGCGTGCTCAATGGCTGGGGCATCCGTCACTTTCTGAGTAACGAGTAATCGGGGTACATCATTCCCAATCTCCCAAAGCTTTTTCTTTGGGTTCTCTTGCCAGTACTTATAAACCGTAAACGCCATCGCTAGCGCGGGC
>JACCDP010016569.1_pt1 | contig 10001 bp, 6 predicted proteins | sample 7445841 | NCBI WGS metagenome assembly JACCDP01 (sample SAMN15323441, study PRJNA562643) | freshwater metagenome | isolation source: river surface water | place: USA:Blue River Watershed | collected 2017-08-17
GTGCCGACGGTGCCGCCGGAGGACATCGCCGCGCTCCGCGACGCCCGGCTCGGGCTGCTGGACGCGCGGGAGCGCCGTCACGCGCTCAACATCCGCCTCATGGACGTCGGCATCGACGTGGCGCGGCAGTTGACGCCGGCCCAATGGGACGCCGTGCACATGCATCGGGACGCCCTGCGGCGCGACGCCGACGCCGCCCTGTTCGACCGTCTGCTCACGAAGCTGCGCGGGCCCGCACGGTGAACGTCAACCTCGAGCTCACCGATCATTGCAACCTGAAGTGCCGCATGTGCAGCCAGTCGCTGCGCGACGAGGCCCACGGCGCGCCGATGCGCTTCATGGACGCCGCGACCTGGCGCGCGTCCATCGAGGGTCTCCGCGGGCTGCGGGACGTGGCGCTGTGTCCGCACTGGCTCGGCGAGCCCACGCTGCACCCCGACTTCGACGCGCTCGTGGCGTGGGCGTTCGCGCAGAACGCCGGCAACGCGCTGTTCCGCCACTTCAAGCTCCACACCAACGCCGTCATCCTCCCCGAGACGCGCGCCCGCCTCCTGCTCGCGCTCGCGAACCGGGACGACCAGGCGCCCGACACCTTCGGCGCGGTGCATTTCAGCATCGACGCGCTCGGCGCGGACACCTACGCGACCGTGAAGGGCGCGCCGCGGCACGCGCAGGTGTACCGCAACGTGACGCGGTTCCTGGAGCTCCGCGCGGAGATGGGAGTCGCGCGGCCCCACGTGCATCTCGCGATGGTGGTGCAACCCGAGAACGCCCACGAGGTCGAGGGGTTCGTGGAACGCTGGGCCGCCACGCTCGCGACGCTGGGCCGACCGTTCGCCCTCACCGGCGACTGGCCGGACGATGCGCGCGACGCGATCTACCTGCGTCGCCTGAACACGGGCGACCAGGCAGCCGCCGACCGCCTCCACGCCGATGCGTGCGGCCGCGTCGGCATCCCCACGCGCCCGCGCCCGCCAGGCAGCTTCTAGCCGCCCGCCGACGCGACTACTCGACGGGAGCCCCGCACGGAAGCACGTCGGCGTCGGCCAGCGCAGGGTCCTCGCAGACGTCGTTCACCGCGTTGGGGCCCTGGCACACCGCACGCTCGAGCGCGCCGAACCATTCCTTGTCCACGACCGACGGCGCGTCGTCCTCGCGGCCGCCGGGTTCGGCGAAGTCGACCTCGTCCGGGAGCGTGCACTCGCTCGGCTCGATCTCGTCGCACCCACCCTCGTACACCGCCAGCCCGTAGCTCAGGATGCTGTCGTCGAGGGGCAGCGAGAAGGTGCGCACGACCACGGTGAACGGGATGCCGGCGCGCTGGTCGGTGTCGATCTCGCAGAACTCGGTCGTCCCGCGGCCGGAGTGCACGTTGGTGTCGCCGAAGCGGCCGACCTGCACGCACTCGTTGAACGCCATCGTGTGGGACGTGCCGAGCGCGTCCTCGTAGACCGCGTTGAAGTCGCCGATCTCCACGCCGGGCGACCCGGTGTAGTAGGCGGTCAGACCCACGGAGAGGTCGGCATCGCCGTCATCCTCGATATGGTCGAGGTAGCGGTAGCGACGCATGGCGTCCGTGTCGAGCTGGTTGAACCAGAACACGGCCTCCGGATCGAACACCACGCACACGGGCCCGCCCGTGCCGAGGAAGCTCATCGTCGCACCGCCGAACACGCCCGGGTTCTCCGGCGCGCCGAGGCGGGCGTAGACCACGTTGGGCGAGGTGCGCGGAGAGAAGCCGGCCGCCTGTCGCTCCGCGACGGTCACGATCTCCCGCATCCCGAGGTCCACCACCGCGGGCACCTCGGTCACGGTGGCGCGGAACTCCGCCGCGCGGTCGCCGCAGGCGGCAAGCAGGAGCACGAGCATGGACATCACTCCGCCTCCGTCACGAGTTGGTCGAGTCGGACGACGATCTCCTCGTCGGGCCCGGTGACCGGCGCCGAGCCCTCGGAGACCCAGTCCCCCTCGTAGATGTAGAGACTCGGGAAATTGAGCAGGTTGTAGTGCGTGCGGCCCTGCGTGAAGTCCTGGTCGTACGTGTTCACCTGGCGGCCCGTCGTCGGATCGCAGGACGAGAACTGGCCGTTCACGTCGCCGGCGGCGAGCGTGATGCGCGGCGCGTCCATCCAGCCCCAGATCCGCATCCCGTCGACAAAGACGGTGTGCGGCATGGTGAAGGACGCCTCGTACTCGTCCGTCTCCTCGTTGAGCGCGAAGTCGAGCGCGCCGACGAGTCCGACCTCGGCGTCCGAGGTGACGCGATGGTAGTCGAAGCACGTCTGCTGCATGACGCTGGCGGACTGCACCTCGGCGCCGTCACGGTCCAGCACGGGATCGCCGAGCATGTCCGAGAAGTAGTCGAGGACGCCGTCGTAGTCGCCGAAGCGCCCGGTCACGACGCGGCAGGACGTCGTCTCGAAGCAGCCGTACTCGAAGCGCCCGACCGTCGTTCCACCGTACGGGAACGTGTTGCCCGGGTAGTTCGGGGTGATCACGGGACCCATGGTCGGGTGCGGATACGGGAAGCTCTCGGTGTCGATCCCGGCGAACGCGCCGAGGTACACCGGCCCGATGAGCCGCATGTCCTCGACGAGGCCGTCGCACGCGGCCGGATCGTCGGCGCAGTCGGTCTCGTTGAGGCGGCCGTCCGGGCCGATGATGCCCTGACGGACGGCGGCGCGCGGCAGGATGACCTTCCCGCGGAAGTCCTTCTCGGGCAACGACTCCTGGAACGCGCAGGCGGCGAGCGTCGGCAGGAGGAACAGGGCAGGGATGCGCATCGTGCCTCCTAGAACGAGTACTTCAGGCCGACCTGGCCCGAAATCGGGCTCTGGCGGTAGGCGATGACGTACCGGTTGTCCGCGGCCACGAAGTAGCTGTCGTAGACGACCGAGTACTGGTTGTTCGTGACGTTGTCGATCTGCGCGGTGGCGGCGAGCTTGCCGCGGCGCACCGGGATCTCCTGCTGCGCGAGGACGCTGAGCTCCCAGTAGCCGTTCTCGCGTCCGTAGGTGCCGCGCGGCTGCTTGAGCAGCGCCCAGGAGTCGCCACCGCTCGCGACGCTGGAGGCGTCGCTGTAGTAGTAGCGGGTGATGGGCGACCCGGACAGGTAGGTGAAGCTCGAGCCGATCTTCGTCGTCCAGGGGTCGTTCGGGATGTCCCACGCCGCCTGCACCTTGAACTGGTGGCGGATGTCGTAGGGCAGGTTTCCGTACATGAGCTGGACCTGCGCCGGGTTCGCGAGCTGACCGCCCGTGCTGTCCTGCACGCGGCCCTGGCTCACGACGTAGGAGTACGTCCCGAAGAGCAGCCAGCGCTTCACGAAGTTGCGCTGGAGGGTGAAGTCCGTCTGGTAGTAGTCGCGCTGCGCGATGACCGGCGTGCGGAGGCGGTAGAGCGTGTCCAGCGTGCCGTCGCCCGAGCCGATGTAGGTGTAGCCGTCCTCGTCGTAGATGAGGTTCGTCTCGTCGAAGCTGTACACGTTGCGCGTGAACTTGCCGCTGAAGTCGACGCCGAAGGACACGTCGGGCACGACCTCGCGCTGCATGCCGAGGCTGAACTCGTCGGAGTGCGGCGCGGAGATGCTGTCAGCGACGGTGATGCGGTTGGTCGTCCCGTAGTCGGCGGCGCTGAACCCGGCGGCGGAGCCGTCGAGGTTGTCGAACATCTCGCCGAGGAAGAGCTTCTGGCCCATGTCGCTCTGGCTGAGGTAGCTCGCCACGGACAGGCGCCCGGTGTCGTTGAATCGGCCGTACCCGCCGTAGATCTTCGTCTTCTGATCGTTCCACGGGTCCCAGACCGCGTAGGCGCGCGGGCCGAACAGGCCGACGTCGACGATCGGCTCGTTCGCGTCGTTGCGCATCGCGGCGCGATCGTAGCGGACACCGTAACGGAACGTGAGGTTCTCGATCGGCTTGTACACGTCCTGGACGAAGGTGCCGAAGTGGTACCCGGTCGACCGGTACTGGGACGCGCCGGACGTCTCGATGTAGTAGTAGTTCTTCAGCGTGCCGGGGTCGAACGGGTTCTCGAACAGGTCGACGTAGAGCAGGTTTCCGTTGTAGCCGAACACCTGGTCCCACGCGAGATAGCTGCCCTCGACGCCCGCCTTGAGGTCGTGCTTGCCGCCGGCCGGGTCCTCGACCTGCAGGAGCGCGAGCTTGGAGCTGAGCTCGGCGCGCCAGCGGTCGTCGAAGTAGTAGCTGGCGAAGTTGGCGCTGTCGTAGGCGCCGTAGAGGCCGGAGCGTCCGGGCGTCTCGAAGTCGACGGTGTTCTCGGCCTCCGTCGGCGCGCACGCGTTGTAGCCGAGGGTCCGGTCATGCGAGCAGGGCACGCCGCTCTGGTCGATGAACACCTTCTGCAACGAGGCCTGGGTCTCCAGGTTCGCCTCGGGGCTCATGAACCAGTTCCACTTGCCGGACGCCAGGAACCCGCCCTGCGCCTGGCGGCCCTGCGCCTCGGGCAGCACACGCTGGTTGTACTGGTCGGTGTTGTCGATGGTCGTCGGGTTCGTCGTGAACTGGAGCGTGAGGCGGTGCTCGGCGCTCGGCTGCGCCGTGAGCTTGCCGAAGAAGTAGTGTCCGTCGAAGTCGCGCGGCAGCGAGATGCCGACGTTGCTGTACAGCGAGCGGTTGTACTCGTAGGAGCCGAGGAACCACACCGTGTCCTTCACGATGGGGCCGGACACCGTCGTGGCGGCCTGCACGGTGAGCTCGGACGCATCGAAGCCGGTCGGCGCGAGCTGGTAGCCGTCGGCGGCGTAGCGCGCGTCGGTACGGGGACCCCAGTTGCCGGAGCTGAGGAACACGTTGGAGATGACCTCCAGCGTGTTGCCGCCGCTCTTCGTCACGACCGACACGACCGCGCCGAGGCTCTCGCCGTACTCGGGGTCGAAGCCGCCGGTGATGACCTCGATCTCCTCGATCGCGTCGAAGTTGAAGTTGAGGCTGAACGTCCCGGTGACGGGGTCGGTCGTGTTCACGCCGTCGAGCAGGAAGGTGTTCTCGTTCGTGCTGGCACCGCCCGACGACGGGTTCCCGCCGCCGATGACGCCCGCCGTCTGGCTGACGATCTGCTGGTAGGACCGGCCGGACGGGATGCGCGAGAGGAAGTCCTTGTTGAAGTTCTGCCCGCTGCTGGCCTTCTCCGTGTCGACGGTCGGCTTGGCCTGCTGGACGGTGAGCTCCTCCTGCCCGACCTTCATCTCCACCGTCATCTGCGTCGTGCGGCCGATCGCGACGATGACGCCGGTCTTGCGCACGTTGCCGAAGCCCTGCTTCTGCGCGAGGAGGTCGTAGCTGCCCGGCGGGAGCGCCGTGAAGAGGAAGTCCCCCTCGGGGCCCGTGGTGCGCTGCTGCGCGCCACCGATGAGCGACGGAGACGAGATCGTCACGAGGACACCGGGGACCGCGAGGCCACCGTCGTCGATCACGTCACCCTTGACGTTCCCCGAGGTCGCGGACGCCCAGGCGACGTTCATCGTCACGAGCAGCATCGCCACGAACGCGGCGAACCGGAGGAACGGGGAACGGAGGTGCGTCATGGAGCGGTTCCTCGGCCGGCAAGGACGGATGCGCGGTGGCGTAGGCTTAGTCGTACGCGGCCGTCCAGTCAACGCGCGCACGGGCACCGAACGGCTCCGCGCGCGGCGCATCTCGACAAGCGGGGCCACGACGCGCTAGGGTGCGACCCGAGGGATCCCCATGCGCGTGCTCTCCCGCCTCGTTCTCCTGATCCTCGTGCCGACGATGCTGGCGCGACCCGCCGGTGCCACCTCGCTGGCGCGACTCAGCGTCGAGCAGATGACGGACGCCGCCGACCTCGTCGTGCGCGGGGAGGTCGTGGCGATCGACACCGACGTCGACGCGCGCGGGCAGGTCGTCAGTCACGCGGAGATCCTCGTCGCCGAGGGACTCAAGGGCGTCGTCGCGGCGGGGGATCACGTCACCGTGGAGACCCCCGGCGGCGCGATGGGCGCCTACGTCGCCCGCGTCGACGGCGCGGCCCGGTACAGCGTCGGCGAGCAGGTGTTCGTCTTCCTCTCCGAGAAGCGCGGCGCCACCAGCTACGGCACCGTGGGCATGTTCCTCGGGAAGTACACCGTCAAGCAGGACCCGCGCACCGGGGCCGACATGGCGGTACAGTTCACCGTGCCGTGGGGCCAGGTGTACGACGCGCGCTTCATCCCGAACCCGCCCGCCTCCGAGCGCCTCGGCGCGGGCACCCTCGCCGAGCGCGTCCGCGCCCGCGTGCGCGCCGGGTGGGACGGAAAGCCGATCCCGGGCGCCGACCCCGCGCATCTCCGCCGTATCAACACGCTCCAGCCGGGGGTCCGCTGATGTTGTCGCTGCTCCTCGCGCTCTCGTCGCCCGCCTTCGCCTGGAAGCACACGCACTACGTGTGGGCGGCCTCCGACTTCCCCATCCGCTGGCGCATGGACGACCAGGCGGAGGACAGCCTCCAGGCCGTCGCGGACTCCCGCGGCGTGGACGTCCTCGAACTCCAGAAGCAGATGCTCCAGATCGGGTGGGACGGCTGGCTCGACGCGGAGTGCGCCACGTGGGACGAATCGTTCGTCGCCATCGAGCCGCTGGACTGCGCCAAGAACGACGGCGCCTACGGGTTCTACTGGGACGACCCCTGCGACATGACCGAGCCGGGCGTGCTGGCGGTCACCTACAGCTACCAGAACGGCGTACGGCAGGTGATCAACGGCGAGTCGTACTTCGAGTTCGCGGACGCCGACATCACCTACAACGACAACGTCGACTGGGGTGTCCCGGAGCAGATCGACGGCCCGTCCTGCACCGGCAAGTTCTCCCTCGAGGGCGTCACCACCCACGAGATCGGCCATTCGCTGGGCCTCGGCCATTCCTGCGAGCAGAGCGACATCTGCACGGAGGCGCAGCTCGAAGAGGCGACGATGTACTGGTCCGTGGACGCCTGCGAGCCCGGCCAGGACGACATCAACGAGGATGACATCCTCAGCCTGACGACGCTCTACGGCCCCTACGGCTCCTTCCGCGCCGTCGGTCCCCGCAACGGTGGGACGCCCCTGGACGTGCGCTTCGAGATCGTGTCCGACACGCAGGTCGCCTCGGCGAGCTGGGACTTCGGCGACGGCAGCGCGCCGAGCACCGAGGTGAACCCGACGCACACCTTCACGCGGAAGGGCCAGTTCACCGTGTCCGTGGACATGGAGCTGGAAGACCCCACGTGCGGCTCGTACACCTACCGCGCGAGCGAGCTGGCCTACGTCACCGCCTGCGAGCCGCCGGCCCCGGCGGGTGAGGCGGAGGGCTTCTTCACGATGGAGCCGTCCGAGGGGCTCGTCTGGAAGACCCTCAACCACACCGACGTGACCGTGTACGGCTGCGTCGACACCATCGAGTGGTCGGTCTACCGCGGCACCTCGGAGAGCGACATCAAGCCGGAGAACCTCGTCGACGGCCTCGGCGCGCTCGGCGCGTGGTCGCCGCTCGTGAAGTTCCCGGAAGCGGGCGACTACGTCGTCGTGATGAACGTCGGCGGGCCGGGCGGGCTCACCGCGAGCTACCTCGCGGTCTCCGTCGGAGGCGCGGACGGCGGCTGCGCCACGGCGCGCGGTCCCGCGTCGCTCGCGGCGCTCGGCCTCGCGGCGATGGCGCTCGTCCGGCGCCGCCGGAGCCACGGCCGCTGAAGGCGTGGGCAGGCTCCCGCCGCGCGTGCTGTTCGCCCTCGCCCTCGTCGGGTGTCACGCGACGCCCGACGGCGAAGGTGCCGAAGGCGTGGGGCTGCTCGCGCTCGCGCCCGCGGAGATCCGCGTGGACGCGCCGCAGCCGGCCATCCCGTCCAGCGGCGCGATCCCCATCCCCGGCCCGTGGCTGCTCGCCGGCGCCGAGCACGGGGTGCGCAGCTACACCGCCCCGCTGCCGGTCCGCCCCCGCGCGCTGTTCTACGAGCGCGCGCCCGACGGCATGGAGCTGCACGCCGACGGGGCCGCGTGGCGCTACGGCGCCGGACGCGTCGACGCCTGGCGCCCGGGCACCTGGGAGATCGACGCCACGCACGTGACCGTGCGCCTGGACCCGGACGCGCCGCGACCCGACTCCCAGCGGTTCACGCTGATCGACCCACGCGCACAGGCACGGGAAGCCGCGCTCTACCGCGACGAGGCCGCGGAGCTTCCGGCGTTCGTGCGACGCGCCGCCCAGGTCGGCGACACCACCCGCGAGGGCGTGTACCTCCCCGCGCCGTCGCGGATCGCGTGGGACGTGGCCGTCCCCGCCGGGGGCGTGCTCACCTTCGAGGCGGCCGTCCTCCCGCCCGAGGTGGACGACGGAACCCGCAGCGACGGGGCCTCGCTCCGGGTCGAGGTGGACGGCACGCGCGTGCATGCCTCGCGTGTCGACGGACGCTGGCGACGGGTGCGGGTCCCGCTGCACGCCCACGCGGGCCGCACCGTGCGCCTGTCGCTGACGACGGAGGACGCCGACACGATCCGCGACCACGTCTTCGTCGCCGGACCGGCGATCTACGTCCCCCGCGACGCGCCCCGTCGCGTCGTCCTCGCGTTCGTCGACACGCTGCGCCGCGACCACGTGGGCTTCGAAGGCTACCGCCGCGCCACCACCCCCGGCCTCGACGCGTGGGCGAAGGGCGCCCGGGTCTTCGACGACGCGCGTACCGTCGCGCCCTGGACGCTCCCGAGCGCGCGCACCCTGCTGACGGGCCGCGCGCCGGAGGATTGGAGCGACAGCCCCACGATCCAGGAGCTGCTCGGCGCCCGCGGGTGGGCCACCGGCGCGATGGTCGGCAACGTCTACCTGAGCGGCAACTTCGACATGAGCGCCGGCTGGGACGAGCACCGCTGCGTCAACTGGCCCTCCGCCGAGGTCGAGGTCGCGCGCGCCCGGGACTTCCTGCGCCGCAACGACGATCGCGACGCGTTGCTGCTCGTCCACTTCATGGACCTGCACCTGCCGTACAAGGAGCCGCCCGCCTGGCGCAGCCGTTGGGCGGGCCGCGTCCCGCCGGGGCTGCCGTGGATGTTCAACCGCACCCACGTGCTGCAAGCCGCGCGCAACGCGCCGGACGCCGTCCGCACGCACGTCGTCGACCGCTACGACCAGAACCTCGCCTACGTCGACGCGCAGCTCGCGCCGCTCCTGTCCGGGCTCGGGGCGAAGGACGTGTCCGTCCTCGTCTCCGACCACGGTGAGGAGTTCTGGGACCACGGGGACTTCGAGCACGGGCACACGCTCCACGACGAGCTCCTGCGCATCCCCCTCGCCATCCGCGGACCGGCGCTGGCGGCCGGTAGGAGCGCCACGCCCGCGTCCCTCGCAGACGTCGTGCCGACCGTGCTGGACCTGCTCGGCATCCCTGCACCGCCTCCCTGGGGCGGAGGGGGGTCCACCCCCCTCCGCAACGCCTCCCCCGGCGCGGGGGTGTCCCTGCGCGTCGACGGCGACGCAGGACGCGCGCGTGCCTTCGGTCGTCCGCTCTACGGGCCGTCCGGCTGGGGCGTCGTCCACGGCAACGAGAAGTACGTGACGCGCGCGGGGAGCGAGCGCACCTTCGACCTCGCGGCGGATCCCGAGGAGCGCCACGACCGTCGCGGCGCGGGGGTGCCGCTCGCGGCGCGCGCCGCCCTCGCGGAGGACCTGGGCACGCAGGTCGTGCGGGCGCTTCGCGTCGCGCCCGGGGAAAACGCGCCGGGGGGCCCGTGGACGCTCGAGCTTCACGTGCCCGGCGGCGTGGCGGCGGCCTGGGCCGGGGACGACCCCACGATGCTGTCGAAGGTCGACGTCGTGCCGCTCGATGCCGAGCGCGTGCGGATCACCTACGCCGCCACCGAGGGCCTCCCCCGGGAGGTGTTCCTGCAACCGGCCGCGCCGTCCACCGACGCGGGGCTCCCCGGCCTGCGCGTGCGCCTCGGCGACGCGGAGCCCGTCCCCGTCGAGCCGACGCCCGACGACGGCAGCGGCCTCCCCCTCGCGCGGGTCGCGGACGCCCAC
>JACCDP011331003.1_pt1 | contig 10001 bp, 17 predicted proteins | sample 7445841 | NCBI WGS metagenome assembly JACCDP01 (sample SAMN15323441, study PRJNA562643) | freshwater metagenome | isolation source: river surface water | place: USA:Blue River Watershed | collected 2017-08-17
ATCAACAACTTAGGTAATTCTTAGAGCTGTACATTTACAGAGGATGTGGTAGGATATTGGCATGTTAAGCAACCCTACCTTCAAGAAGTACCAGAGCAGCGTTACCGATCTCGAGATGTACGGCGTCCGTGACATCAACGCCTGGTACGAAGCGCAGACTCAGTACCGCGTCACGGCGGCCGAGTTGGTGATGGGTCTGAGCTCGGACATCCAGTGGTTGACCTGCGATCCTGCGATGACCAAGAGTATCTGCCTCCTATCCAACCGGATCAAGTGGTTGGTCAACAACAAGTTGGTCAATCGCTGAGCATCAACAACTTAGGTAATTCTTAGAGATTTACATTTACCGAGAACTTGCTAGGATATCCCCATGATGAAAGCTATCACCCACAAAGGTATCTACTCCCCGATCGTCCGCAACAATGGTTGCGAGGTCACCCTTCTGATGAAGAACGGCAAGACCACGTTTGAGCAGGTCGTTGCCTACTCGGAGTTCTCCAAGCGCCAGCAGAAGATGCTGGCCCGCAACAAGACCCACACGGACTACCACATGGTCAAGAACATGATGAGTGGTGCTCTGGTCCGTGAGGCCGTCGACACCCCGTACAGCTGCTCGGTCGCCTCCGAGGCTTACTGGTGCAACTGATTGATCTGTAATGTCTTAGAGAAACTTCATAAGCAAATGACTATCAACGACTTATACAGAGCTTCTTTGGATCGTGGGCGTAACGGATCTCCGTATGACCGCGGTCGGGCTGACAGCTACTACGATCGTTCCCGCGCTCCTCATTGGTATCCGGAGGGCACCTACAAGGGGACGAAGATTGCTGCCGAGCAGATGACACCAGAACAGATTGAAGAGTACGAGTCCGGCTACGACTGGAACGAGGTGTACGGTGGCAAGAAAGACTGAAACTGATTGGGCATCAACAACATGCGCAACTTGCACCTTATACCGTCGGCCCGATTCAATTGGGTAGGTCTTCACGGTTACGTTCCGTCCAAAGACATGCCTGATGACCTCGGATTGACCGAGGACTTTGCGGTCCTTTCCGCCAAGACCGGCGTCATCAAGAAGTTTTCTTTCTCTCACGTCCTCCAGGATGTGAAGGGCGAAATTACCGGTTGGCTGTTCGATGCCGTAGACAGCCAAGACCTGCAAATCTCGATCACTGTTTTCAACGATCATTTTCAACCGTTGACTGACAACGACTTAGGTAATTCTTAGAGATTTACTTTGCTCAGGGATTTGCTAGAATGATCCCATGAAAGTCAAGCTCATCTTAGCCACGATCGCCATGACGGTCACGGCCCATGCCGCGGACGTCAACAAGCTGATCGATGCTCTGGTCCGAGTGGAGTCCAACGGCAAAGCCTCGGCCATCGGTGACAATGGCAAGGCCTTCGGGATCCTTCAGATCCATGCCGGTATGGTGCAGGAAGCCAACCGTTTGGCCCAGACGCGCTACACCCACAAGGACATGTTCAATCCTACGGCCTCTCGTGAGGTTGCCCAGATCGTCCTGAATCACTACGCCAAGCACATCCAGAAGACCACCGGTCGGCCGGCTACCGAGAAGCAGTTGGCCTTCATCTGGAACGGCGGTGGCGCCGCCTGGAAGCGCGCTGAGAATCCGGTCAATGACACGAAGCAGAAGAACCTCAACAACTACTGGAACAAGGTCTCCAAGGCCCTCTAATCATGAAAACCAAGATCACCTACCGCACCCTTTACTACTGCGTCTACCCCGAGAATTGCAAGGGGTGGACACCCGATCGTGAGTTCACCGGTCCAGCCGCTTTGGATCGTCTCGCAAGGTACCTCGAGGTCAACCGTCGTGAAGGCGGTGAAAAGCTCAAAGTCATTCGGCTAACCGAGGAAGAACTGACTGCCGAGGAGATCCGTAGCCTTGAGCTCGTCGACTCGAGCGACCCGCGTTTAGCTTAAATCACTTTACCTATGAAAACTAAAATCGCAGCCTTCGTTAAGGGAATGGCAATCGGCCTCTGTCTCGTCACCGGGATCTTCAACTTGATCCTCGGATTTTTCTACAGTAACGACAGTTGGCAGGGAATCGCCGGTGTCAACCAGTTAGCTCTGGCCGCGGCTCTCATGCAGGCAGACTAACTGTCTAAAATCCCCACAGAATAAATAATCTTGTTCTGTGAAATGAGCCTACTTCTAGTAAGTAGATCAAGATATACGTTTCGGCCTTCAAACAGCATTGGCCTATCTAACATAAAGCATACTTCAACTCAAATTGAGGTAGGCTCATTTCACAGAACTATTTGATTTACATCCTGGCCACATATGCTAGGATCATTCATTATGAGTAACGGAAAATTCACCAGAGACGAACTGGTCCGCCTGCTTCAGGCTCGACCGGCTCCTCACATCACCTTTACGAAGGTGGATGGAACCGAACGTACGATGTGGTGCACACTCCATGAGTCGTACATCCCAGAGGCGGCGAAGCCTAAGAACGAGAAGCAGATCAAGGAGAACCTTGACGTCATCCGCGTCTACGACCTGGATAACCAGGGTTGGCGCTCGTTCCGTGTCGAGTCAGTAACCGACTGGAAACGCTGAACATGGCCGTCGAAGACATCCTCAAGAATGCCAAGAAGCGCACGAAGAAGGTGCGCAAGCACATCCATGGCGTCAATGCCACGGATGAGCGGTACACCGGTGCTGAACCGGTCTGGGACGATTGGAAGTCTTGGCCGAAGGAGAAGTTTGAGAAGGAGCGCAGTCGCGCTTTCAACTTCTACAACTACTACCTTTCAGCCAAGGAAACCAAGCCTAAGGTTCTTGAATGGATGGAGGTCAACGGCTATTCTAAACAGGACATCTCTGCCGTCCGACGTGCACCGGACTATCTTCCCGGCGTCACTGTTGGCACCCTCTGCACCTCAATGCTGAGGGGAATGCCATCACGCCATCCGGAGATGGACTATCATCCTGACGATATCTTCGTGCGTGACATCATCGTGAAGGTCATAGCAGAAGCAAAGAACATTGCGGACCCTGAGAAAGTTGCCAAAGAACCAGCGGTGTCTCCCATGGTGTTCCTCAAGGACAAGACGACTCGGACCATCATCATGGACCTTGACGTCATGCTTGACCAATGGTCCATGGATAACTCTCAGTCTACACCTGTCGACATCTATGCTCGTATGCAGGAACACAAGCTTCCAGCAGCTTCCTGTAACCAGGTCGAACAATGGTTGACACGCCATCGCGATGAGATGGGATGTGCACTGGATAAATCTGATCCCTATCTGGTCGAGGTATACCAATACCTGACGAAGGAGCAACTCACCTCTAGGGTGAAGGCATTCAATTCGATGTTGGCTGACTTGGATAAGTTCCGGAACGCGGCCAAAGCGACTCGTGCTCCTCGTGAGAAGAAGCCGGTGTCTGCCACAAAGCAGATCTCGTCTCTCAAGTACTGCAAGGAGAATGCCGAGTTCAAGATCGCCTCGGTAAATCCTGTTCGGATCGTCGGAGCCTATCGTCTGCTGGCCTTCAATACGAAGTACCGTGTCCTGTTGGATTACGTAGCGCAGAACGAGAAGGGTCTGTCCATCAAAGGTACGACCCTTCAGAACGTGGATGATCTGAGCACTCGTGCGATCCGTCTGCGCAAACCTGACGAGTTCCTTCCTATCGTGCTGAACAACACACCTAAACAGATCGAAAAAGCCTGGTCAAATCTGACCACCAAGGAGAGCAAGCCAAAGCCACGCATAAATGGTGAAGTGGTACTCCTACGAGTATTCGAGACCCGCACACCATGACGCTACTCCCTAATCTATTGACCAGTGCCACGCTGACGCACCTCATCGAATCCTTGGTAAAGAAGGAAAAGATGACCTACATCGAGGCCGTCATCCACGTGTGCGACGAGCGGGGAATCGATCCCGCTGACATCGCCAGACTCATCACCCCTCCCATCAAGGCTAAGCTTGAGTCCGAGGGCATGGCAGCAAACCTACTTCCTAAAACCAACACGCTAGATTCATTCCTATGAGCACTACAGAAACACCTACATCCGGACTTGCACAAACGCCAGAACTTGCCGCAGATTCAAGCGGCAATATCACCTATACCGCCCCGGCCAAAGCTATGGAGCGGCGCGCAATCAAGCTTGGACGGCATCCTGACGTCACTCCTGGAGCCTTCGGCGGCAAGCGCAAAGACAACGGAATTAACTATCGCACTAGCAGCTTGATCCGCGCCTTTCGATGAGCAAGACATACACTGTCTCTATTCCTGAGCTTCAGAAGCACGGGCAATCCGCGGTAGAAGCTTTCATGGCTGCCGCCTATAATGATGGCATTATTGACAGGAAACAGCTAGAACGTCTTCAGAACAAGATTGTGATGGTTCAGACTCAAGATTCCTTCATCGACCGTTTTCAGAAGTTAATTGGATTTACTGAGCCTTCTGACGACCTAGGGGCAAACGTCATGTGGATTGTCTACACGAAAAATGAAAATTAAACCTTTCTTTTTCTGCAACTACCGCTTCGTCACTCCGAAACTTGGAGTCTTTGTGCAAGCGTACCATCAGGAAGCTAATCCGTGGAACGATGCCCAAGACGTCAGAGGGATCCAGATTCATGTCGGTCTCGCCTTGGTGGAAATTCTGATCCACGTTGGAGTCGAAAAGGATTTCAATTGAAACCTTGGGAAGCCTATCAGATATATAATGCGCTAAAGCTGCACTTCGAGTCGGACACGTACGACGCACTGAAGTACAACTTCCGCACCTCTGCATCGCAGAGTTCGTTCCTTAAAAGAAAAGACCGGTTCTACTTTGCCAAGCTGGCGAAGAAGTATCCGGATCGACAGACTTTGGTTGACTTCCTGGTGGCAAACTTCTCTTCAGGGAAGGACTTCTGGGCAGGCAACCTTCTCGACCCTGAGGCTGAGAAACGGTACGCGGAATGGATCCGGAAACGTGATTCGTTCAGCTACCACTTCAGCAACGAGGTCGATTACTTGCTCAACTACTGTCAGGATCACTCGCTTCGCTTTGACGATCTTTTCGTCGTCAAGGTGACTCAGTATCCTGCAATCGTTGAGCTTTACTTCGCAGGTGAGATCTCATTAGAGACCGTCACGGTATTTGATGAGATACTTGGATTCATGAAGAACCAATCCATTACGGAGACGATCTTCTGGCCGGGATTCTCCAAGAACCTGTTCAAGTACAGGCCATTCCTTCGGCAAGTTGTGGATATGAAAAAGTGCAAACAAATCGCACTTTCGAGATTTACAACTGTCAAGGACTAGTTAGGATACACAACGCAATACGCAACCATACAACGCATACACAACATGTCATTCGAACAAATGAAGAAGAACCGGCAAGCAACCATGTCAAACATGCTTGCCCAGGCGCAGAAGGCCTCAGCTGGCCAAGAGAAGAAGTCGTACGACGACGATCGCTTCTGGCAGCCGCAGGTCGATAAGGCCGGTAACGGCTACGCCGTCATTCGCTTCCTCCCGGCTGCTCAGGGAGAAGAGCTCCCGTGGATCCGCTATTGGGATCACGGCTTCAAGGGACCTACGGGTCGCTGGTACATCGAGAACTCCCTGACGACCATCGGTCAGAAGGATCCGGTCTCTGACCTGAATACCAAGCTCTGGAATTCTGGTCGTGAGGAGGACAAGGATCTCGTCCGTGCTCGTAAGCGTCGTCTCCACTACGTAGCTAATATCCTGGTCATCTCTGACCCGGCCAATCCGGCCAATGATGGTCAAGTCAAGCTGTTCAAGTTCGGCAAGAAGATCTTCGACAAGATCCTTGACGTGATGCAGCCTGCCTTCCAGGATGAGAAGCCGGTCAACCCGTTCGACTTCTGGGAGGGTGCCGACTTCAAGCTGAAGATCCGCAATGTCGAGGGCTATCGTAACTACGACAAGTCTGAGTTCGCTTCGCCGGCTCCTCTCTTTGGAGGTGACGAGAAGAAGCTCGAGGCGATCTATGGCGGATTGCACTCGCTGAAGGACTTCATTGATCCGAAGAACTTCAAGTCCTACGCTGAACTTGAGCGCAAGCTCAAGGAAGTTCTCGGTGAGGCTGGTCAAGTTCTGACCACCGCTGAGTCCGTGGATCTTGATGAGAAGGCTCCTGCTCCAGTGGCAAAGGCTGTTGAGGCGCGTCCTCTTCGCCAGGCTGCTCCTAAGGCAGAGGCTGCTGAGGACGGTGAGGAAGAGGACACTCTGTCCTACTTCGCCAAGCTGGCCAAGGAAGACTAATCAGTCTTCAGTCTAACAGCAACCAAGGATGTACCAAACCGGTACATCCTTTTTCTTTACATGCCCCAGTTAGCCAGCGGCATGGTCATCCAGCTCGTACGATCTGGGATGTTCGAGCTGTTGTATGTTACAGATTGCGCTGAGACATTTGGCGCCTTCTTCGAAGGAGCTGCCGCGTTGTTAGAAGCCGATGCCATGGATGTCTCGGCCTTTATCTGATCAGTGTTAGATTGAATCGCTGCCATCTCTGACCCTACAGTCGAAGGCATCGCACCGATTGGCGTCTGGGTTTGACCGCCCGAAAGGTTCTCCATGAGAGCATTCATGAAACCCTTCTGAGCATCATCGAACGTTCCAAGAATTCCAAGCAATCCTTTGCTTTCCGACTTGGACTCGATGATGGCATTGGACTTCTTATCGGCCTCTTCCTTAAGAAGGCGATCCTGTTCAGCGATATGGGCGTCGACTCGTTCCTGTTCCCCCTGCAGACGCTTGGCTATAGTTTTTTCTTGTGCAGCCTCGAGTATTCCCTTTTGAGGACTTTCCTTTGTTTTGGCTGTTGTCGCGGTATTTGTTCCGCCCAGGTACTCCGCAAAATCAAATTTTCTCACCGAAGACATGTCGGCTCCAAAAAATTCACCGATGGTAGCCATGCTATTCTTAATCAGATTGGCTGGAAGCGCCAATAGGAATTTACCCAGGCCACGGAAGATCTCGATAATTCCACCTAGTATGTTGCCTGACTTGAATTCTTTCGTGATATCATCCCAGATGTCTACCACACTCTGAAACACCTGTTCAAACGTTTCGCGACCCCAAGCCAATAGACGATCGATGTACTCGTTAATTAACTCTGTGAAGTCAAATGAATCTAAGAAACTCTCTGCTTCTTCAAATCCAAACTTACCGAGTATCCACGAGATTGCGCTCTTCAATAGGTCCAATGGTGCGCCGATAATCCGGCCCACAAGTTCCTTTACTCCAGTTCCGATCGCCTCTCCAATATCTCCAGTTTGACCGAACTTATCAAATGCGGCACTGATCGATTTGAACACGTCCCAGAAAACCAGGAGTTTTCCTACGATGACACCTACCAACTTGCCGATACCGAAAAACTTTCCGAACTTGGACAGAAATGAGTCATACAGACCCTTCATGTAATTTTTCAGTTTCTCGAAGAACTGCCCGATCTTGCCTAGAAAGCCGTCACCGCTGAAAAGCTCCTTCAGACCCTTCAATGCACTTGAGAACATCTCTGCGGCCGGTGCAAATAATTTCTTCAAGAATTCTCCGATCATCTTGAACGGCTTTGTTAACTTCTCCAAGAATTTACTGTCAAGTCCGATCTTTGCTAGGAACTGATCGATCTTGAGTAGTTTGGCCACGGCCGCCGTGATGTCCTTGAACAAGTTCGTGAAATATCCAACGATTCCAGCCACGAATCCTCCGACCAATCCGCCGATAATTCCCAGTGCTCCTAGCAACTTCTCCATGAAAGTTGCTGGTTTGTCGACACCTTTAACGGTGGTATCCTTCGTTTCGCCACCCCCTGACCCGAGGCGCTTCAGCAGTGCAATCATCTCAGAGGAATTCTCATCCTGCTTCAGACGATCGATCCTGCGCTGACCGGCTTCATCTGACATAAGGTTAGTGATGAAAGACACGTCCTCCATTATAAGCCTAGCCCTGTTGTTCAGAGTTTCAACGTGAGCCGCTAGATACTGCATTCCAGCTTCAACGGAACTTGAGGATCTATTCAGACTATCAACAGTAGCTTCACCCGAGGAAACTAATCCTAGAACGGATTTGTTAAGAGAAACAAGCTGCTCACAGATTTCACCTAGGATAGTATCATATGCTGTTCCAGAAGACAGCGCAGCAGGCTCGACGGTTGGCTTTTCCTCTTCCTTCTTCTCTTGGCGAGTAGGGACGAGGTCAAGGGCCTTGAGGGTGTTGACCTGAATCTTGTCCAGAGTTTCGTTCTGGACCATCAGTTCTAACAGGATATCCTCGAATGTCGATTGCTGCTTGTCTTTCATTGTGTCTTATTCTGGCGCTTGATGCGTTCGTTCTCCTCCTTGATGTGCTCAACGAGAAGCGATACGTAGATTTCCCTCTCCCATGGAAGCATGTTATCAAGCTCGGTCAGACTGTATTTGTGGTGCTGCATCAGCGCAAAATTCGTCTGGAAGTGGTTGAGCAAGCTATCATGTGAGAGGCTTATGAGAAAAAATTCTGGAGCCCTCTGATCGCAATCTTGTTATCCTCGGAGCAGTGCTGGCACTTGAATTCCGCTGTATGCTCGAGCTTTGGTGTCGCCTCGATGAACTTCTGGATCTTGGCAAACTGAGCCTGGTTGAGCGACTCGATGAATTGACGCAGCTCGTCCTTCGAATGATCTGATACTCGGTAGACACCCTTGTCATCGAAGATCGAATCTATGCAGCCAATGATCACTGACATCACCAGGTCTTGCTCATTCGCCTTCTGGTCTATCTCAGCCAGATCAGAGATGAGTGTGACACCAGGCCAATTCATGACCACACCGATCTTATCGGTGAGTTGGATCTTGGCATCCGGTAAATTCTCGGTGTCGACCTTGATTTCTTCCAGGTTGAGTTCTACTTGATTCGGCTTGCTGCACTTCTCACACTTCAGAGTCAGCTTCGAGATCTCTCCGACTGACTTGGAGCGTAGTTTCAGGAACACGTATTCCAGATCGAACACCGATAGGGTGTCTGGATCGATCTTTCCGAACGTGCACGACGAGATGATGTCCTTGACTGCCTGGGTGATCTGTTTCTGATCGCTGGATTCACGAGCAACCATCAGAATCTTCTCTTCCTTTACCAAGTAGGGACGATATTGGATCTTCCGATTCGTGGAAGGAAGACGCAGCTCATATTTCGGGGTCTCAATTGTCGGTAGTGGCATGACGAGTTATGGTATAATGATGTTGTAGGTTTTCGTTCAGAAAATTTTCTTGATGCCTCCAATGGCGGTCTTGACGGATGACACCGCGGTAGCGATGGCGCCTTCTTCCTCGAAGTTCTCGTACGTCATCGTAACGTAGAACTTCTGCACTGAATTCTCCTGAGTATTATCCAGAGCCACCGATGCAAACGATACCGGATAAGCTTTCTTCAGTTTGATTCCATAAACAGGCAGGTTGTCTTTGTTCAGCTGTTGGATGACCACGTCCGTCGTGTACTCATCCTGGTAGCGTACACGGTAATTCTCGAAGTCGATGACCAGATTCGACCACTTGTCGAACATCTTCTTGACATAGTAGTCATTGGTCAGCAAGAAGGAGAAGGTCACGTCCTCGTTCATGAAGCCATACGGTATCTTGATCGCCTGGCGATTGCTCTGATAATCCATCGTCAAGATCTGGCGACCTGGGAGCATGCACGATTCACAGAGAATACCGATGTCTCTTGGATCATTGATCAGGGAACTTGCCTTGAAACTGCGAGATAGCAGGGATACCGCGATGTTTTGAATATCGATGTTCAGAAGGCTAGCCGCCGGTGGCTGCATGTAAACGGCAAACCGGTTCGGATGTGCCACTCCCCCGTGCTTGACGAGGGTGCCTTTCATGTCATTGATGCTTTTTCCTAGGAGTGACATTGTTATGGTGCTTTCTGATACGTTTTCTGCGAATCTCTCCAGACGCGCGTTTTCTGCGCACCCTTGAAGTGTTCCGTCGGTAGGAAGATGGCTGTTTCCCA
>JACCDP010821195.1_pt1 | contig 10000 bp, 9 predicted proteins | sample 7445841 | NCBI WGS metagenome assembly JACCDP01 (sample SAMN15323441, study PRJNA562643) | freshwater metagenome | isolation source: river surface water | place: USA:Blue River Watershed | collected 2017-08-17
CGCAAACATGGATTTGGTGTTCGACCTGCAGAATATTCAGCCAAGAAATCTTCAACGACTCCATCATGGAATTCTTCAGCCATATCCCAAATGTAGAAAGGGATACCAATTACATCGGCGGCTCTACGTGCATCATGTGAATCTTCAATGGTGCAACATCCGCGAGCACCTGATCGATACTTTTGTGGGTTTGCAGCTAACGCTAAGTGCACGCCAATAACATCATGACCAGCTTCTACGGCGCGTGCAGCAGCCACTGCTGAATCAACTCCACCGCTCATTGCTGCGATTAACTTCATATGTTGTTGGCCGCCCGTCCAGTGGCAATTACACCCGGCAGCACTGACATAACAAAATCCACATCTTCTTGCGTAGATTCTGCGCCAAATGAAAAGCGCAAAGAAGACTGGGCTGTCGTTTCGTTGTGTCCCATTGCAAGAAGCACATGACTTGCTTCATGTACTCCTGCGCTACATGCTGAACCAGTCGACGCCGAAACATGTGCATTATCTAAAAGCAGTAACAAGGTGTCACTTTGTGTCCCCGGAAATGTGACGTTTACTATTCCTGGCAACCGCTTACTTGTTCCACCATTGATGTAAGCATCAGGAATAGCTTTTTCAACTGCCTGAATGAAATTGTCACGAAGTTTTTCAACGCCAGCACTTGGATATGCCTCAGATGATGCTGCAGCAAATGCCACAATGCTTGGGGCATTTAAAGTACCGCTGCGAATTTCGCGCTCTTGTCCGCCGCCATGAAGCAGTGCTGGAATTTCAAATGCTCGACGCAAAATCAATGCACCAATACCAAGTGGCCCGCCAATTTTGTGTGCACTAATGGTCAAAGCTGTGACACCTAGATCCTTGTATGACATGGGCACTTTTTTGAAACTTTGCACCGCATCGGTATGTACTGGAATATCCCCAGCCATGGCGACTACTTCATTAATCGGCTGAATAACACCTGTTTCGTTATTGGAATGCATGATCGAAATAACTGCGATTTCATGACCTCGCTGTGTGATCAGTTGTTGCAAGAATTCCAAATTAATCACGCCATGGACATCTACTGGAACAAAGATTACTTCTGCGCCTTCATGGGTTTCGAGCCAATGCGCAGGATCCAAAATTGCATGGTGTTCGATTTGCGAAATTACAACAACTTTCTTGCCCTTTGCTTTACCGTTCCACCACAAACCTTTAAGAGCTATGTTGTTAGCTTCGGTTCCAGATGCGGTAAAAATTACTTCAGATGCAAGGGATCCAACTTCACGTGCAATAGCTTCGCGCGCATCCTCTAAAGATTTACGGGTAGCGCGCCCATGCGTATGCAAACTTGATGGGTTACCAAGTTCTTGAAGTTGTGAAGAAATGGCCCTAAATGCCGCAGGCGACAAAGGTGTCGTTGCAGCATGGTCTACATAGATTGAAGGCACGGGCCTAAGTCTATGACTTGCGGGCTTTTACGCCTTCCGTTGCCTTAGGCAGCACGGCAAACAAGTCTCCAACTACACCGAAATCTGCGATTTCAAACAGCGGCGCTTCGGGATCTTTGTTGATTACAACGATTGTCTTGCTTGTCTGCATTCCTGCACGGTGCTGGATCGCACCTGAAATTCCACACGCAACATAGAGCTGAGGACTTACGGTTTTACCTGTTTGTCCCACTTGGTATGAATGTGGGTACCAACCCGCATCAGTTGCCGCACGTGATGCACCGACTGCAGCGCCCAGTGAATCTGCAAAACCTTCAACTGCCGAGAAATCTCCGTTTGTGCCGCGACCACCTGAAACAACAATGTTCGCCTCAGTTAATTCTGGACGACCACCCTGTACTGGAGGTTGTGTTGATGTCACAGTGGCTTTCTTTGATGAATCTGACACTTGTAGTGAAAGAGTTTCTACCGAAGGTGTTGCCGCTGCGACATTTGCTTCAATTGAATTAGGGCGAACTGTAATGATTGGTGTTCCGTGCGAAACCTTTGAGTGAACAGTTGTCGATCCACCAAAAACCAACTGAGTAGCAGTTACATCAGCAGCAACATCTACCGCATCAGTAATGATTCCTGAACCGGTTTTAATTGCTGTACGAGCTGCAACCTCTTTGCCAAAAGCATGCGATGCAATCAACACAACTGCTGGTGCTTGCGCAGCAATAATTTGGGCAAGTACATCTGCAACTGCTGCCACGCCATTGCTGACAAATGCATCGGATTCGACAACCACAATTTTTGATACAGGTCCCTTGTTGATATCAGCAGCCATTGCTGCGCCTTTTCCAGCAGGGGCAAGAACTACTGCAGTTACTTCGCCAATACGTGCGCCAGCGGTAGCTAATTCTGCATTGGTCTTTGTGGCTTTTGAACTTATAAAGTCAGCCAAAATCAATACGTTGCTCATATCAACTTCTTTTCTGCTAGGAATGAAACCATTTGATCTGCGGCGTTGTCATCAGTGACTTTGATTCCAGCTGCGCGTGGTGGGCGCGGCGAAGAATCTGCAACTATGGACCAGGCTGAATCAACGGTTACTCCGACTGCAGCCAAATCCTTGCTATCGATAACTTTCTTCTTGGCAGCCATGATTCCCTTAAATGATGGATAACGTGGCTCGTTAATCTTTTCAACGACAGAAATAACACATGGGAACTGTGCGTGCATTTCATCAACGCCGGCTTCTGTTACTCGAGTAATTGAAACCTTGTGTGCTGCTGGATCAACTTCGACCTTTGATGCAAAAGTTAACTGCGCAGCGTTTAGTCGCTCAGCAAGCATTGCAGGAACAACGCTCATACGAGCATCAGTTGATTCTGTTCCACAAAGAACAAGATCAAAACCACCCTTTTCAATAACTGCAGCAAGGACTGCAGAAGTTGCGAGCGCATCAGCACCTGCAAGCTTTGAATCGGTAATCAAGATTGCATCATTTGCACCCATTGAAAGTGCTTTGCGAACCGCTTCAGTTGCGCGTTCTGGTCCCATCGAAATGACGGTTACAGTGTTAGGGCCGCCTTCTTCGTTTCCGCCATGTGCCTCTGCAATGCGCAGCGCTTCTTCAACGGCGTATTCATCAAGATCATTAAGAACTGCATCTACATTTTCACGGTCGAGGATTCCATTGACCATTTTCTTTTCAGCCCATGAATCCGGAACCTGCTTTACGCAAACGGCGATTTTCATACCTAAAGGTTACTGGTGAGTAACCATTATTTCTACACGGAGTCCAGATTTCACGCATGGTTCGCCAACTTGTAACCTCAACTTCTACTTTAAGTCTGAGAGCTAACTCAATCTGCAGGTATGAAGCGCTCGCTCAGAGTTGTTGTGGTCACCGAGTCATTTCTGCCTCAGGTCAATGGGGTCACTAACTCGGTTCTGCGGGTTCTCGAATATCTACGCGCCGAGGGTCATCAAGCTCTAGTGATCGCTCCTGAAAGCTCTGGCGGTATTACAGAGTATGCAGGGTTTCGAGTAAAGCGGGTTCCTAGTTTAGAGATGATGGGTTTACTTCCGGTCGGGTTTCCGCAAAAAGCGATTGAGCCACTGATCGATGGATTTAATCCTGATGTTATTCATCTGGCATCACCATTCTTCCTTGGTAACTACGCTTCAAGAGTTGCCGAACGGTTAGATATTCCAACTCTTTCTGTTTATCAAACTGACATCGCCGGATTTGCACGTCATTATGGATTAACCATCGCACATGACTCATTGAAAAAATGGGTCGCCAAGATCCATAAGCGAACAACGCGGACTTTGGCGCCTTCACAGTGGTCCTGTGAAGATCTAAAAACTACCGGTGTACCAAATGTTCATTTGTGGCCGCGCGGGGTTGATTCGGAAAAATTCAATCCACAAAACCGCGATATCAATTTAAGGTGCGAACTTTTGGGAAATCGACCTGATCGCAAACTTGTCGGTTATGTCGGTCGCTTGGCCAATGAAAAGAGAATTGACGATTTAGCAACGCTGGATGAGCGCGATGACATTCAGTTAGTCATTGTTGGAGAGGGACCCGCAAGGTCTCGACTTGAAAGAGTTTTGAAGAATGCCAAATTTGTTGGCTATCAAAGCGGTGAGGACCTTGCCCGACATTACGCTTCTCTAGACATCTTTATTCACACTGGAAAACATGAAACCTTTTGTCAAAGTGTTCAAGAAGCACTTGCAAGTGGCGTCCCTGTAATTGCTCCAAATTCTGGTGGGCCGACTGACCTTGTAAAGCACGGCTGGACCGGTTATTTGATTGATACCGAAAATTCGCACAGCTTGAATCACGCAGTCAACAAAATCATTCAACTAGCAGAACCCGCGCTGATGGGCGCTCGAGCTCGTGAATCGGTTATTGAGCGCACATGGCAATCGGTCAATGAGCAGTTGATTTCTCACTACACGGAACTAGTTGCACTCAAGAACCAAGAATCGGGAGAAAAAGTCGCATGAAGATAGTTCACGTCGCTAATTTCTACGGGCCAAAGTCCGGCGGAATACGTACAACTTTGCATGAACTAGGCAAAGGTTACAAAGCTCGTGGCCATGAATTTACATACATAGTTCCGGGTAATGGCTTCTTTTGTGAAGAATCAATTTACGGCAAGAAGATTACTGTTCCATCGATTGTTCTGCCATTTAGCGGTGGGTACCGAATCATTCGCAGCAACAAAGATGTCAAGAAGCTTCTAATCACGCTCAAGCCAGATGCGCTTGAAATATCAGACCGCTTTACTTTGTCTGGCGTTGGTCTATGGGCTAAGAAGCGAAATATTCACACAGTTGTCTTTAGTCATGAAACACTAACGGGACTTATAAAATCACATTTTCGATTTAGCTTCCGAAAGTTTGTCAATTGGCATAACGCCCGTTTAGCTTCTAGATTTAATCACGTCATCGCAACAACAACATTTGCTTCCAAGGAATTTGAAGAAATTCACACAGACAATCTAGTCAACATCCCACTAGGGGTTGATCTTGAAACTTTCTCTCCTAAATTGCGAAACACTCAACTGCGTGAAGAGCTGCTAAAAGACCAAAAGATTTTGATTATCCACCTAGGCCGAATGTCACCAGAGAAGAATCCGCAAAACTCAATTTTGACTCTGATTGAGCTTCGTAAACGTGGCGTTAATGCGAGACTTGTCTATGTTGGCATGGGCCCGATGTTTTCAAAGCTAAAGAAAATGGCAGCTGGTCATCCAGTTACATTTTTAGGGTACATCGTTGATCGCAATAAATTGGCTGAAATTATGGCCAGTGCTGATGTCTCTATTGCACCCGGTCCAATTGAGACCTTCTGTTTAGCAGCCCTAGAGTCGTTGGCATCTGGGACGCCAGTGGTTGCATCAGCGACTAGCGCAGTTGGGGAATTTCTCATGTTGGATACAAAGTTGCCTGTTGGAGCTGTTGCCGAAAACAAACCAGAAGCATTCGCTGATGCCATCCAAAGAGTGCTGCTTCTAAAGGATGCGCATCCGGAATTTAGCCAAAATTGCCACCATCAAGCAGAAAATTATCCTTGGAGCTCAACCTTAATGATGATGCTTAGACTCCATGGCGCAGGTCATGAAGTTACCGCGCTTCGCAGAAATCTTCGGGCAGCGTAAATGGAGCGCGTAGTCACTTTCGCAGTTTTAGGTGATAGCGCAGCATCTGGCGTTGGAGATGCTGATGTAAATGGAGTTAATCGAGGATGGGCTTATTACTTAACCCAATCCTTTTCGCAGCCGATTGTCTTTTCAAATTTGTCACGCCCCGGAGCTCAGTCAGCTGAAGTCTTGGAGCATCAACTGCCGCTCGCCCTTGAATTGCAACCTGATATTTGCGCGGTGATCGTTGGCGGAAATGACGCTTTACGAAATGGATTTGATCCGGAAAAGTACCGACAGAATTTAAGAAAAACCCTTGCGCAACTGCAAGAGTCCGGAACACAAATTCTTTTACTTCAACTCCATGATCCAACAAAGATCGTTAAGTTACCAAGACTTCTTGGCCAAATACTGCTGCGAAGAATTAACGCTGTTAATCAAGTAATACACAAACTTTCTAGAGAGTTTGATGTTGAAGTTCTATACACCCGACGTATTTCCGGAATTTATGACCGAAAAGTTTGGCACATTGATCGCATGCACCCAAGTAAGTATGGACATCAACTAATGGCTACTCACTTTAGAGAGTTACTGCTCAAGCGTAACTGGCAAATAGCACCTATCCAGATAGACACAGTTGAAACAGCCTCAAAGGCGACATCAATCAAATGGATGATAAGAAATGGCACCCCCTGGTTTTTGAAACGATCCGTGGATTTACTTCCTGCTGCGCTGTTTCTTATGGCCGCTGAAATAGTTAAAATTAGCCTTAATCGCTTTTCTAAAACTGAAGCAAATGTTTATTATCCAGATTTTGCTATTCAATCTGAACTAAAATTACAAGAAGTTTACGAAGAAAGAGTCTCGTAACTTCATAAAGCACCTGGCATAGGGCAAGATACCCACCATGCTTCCTGCAGATCCGCGAACCCTTGGTGCAACCGTCACCGACGGCGGAACCAACTTTGCGATCTGGAGCAACGCCGCCGATGCCGTAGAGCTGTGCCTGTTTAACGAGGTCAACGGAAAGTTGGTAGAAACACGCTTTGCGATGTCTCATCGCAATGGTCCTATCTGGCACGGCTACCTTGCCGGAGTTCGACCAGGGCAACGGTATGGATATCGCGTTTACGGTCCATGGATTCCTGAATACGGCATGCGCTTTAACGAGGCAAAGCTGTTGCTTGATCCCTACGCACATGTAATCGATGGTGACGTGGTCTATTCACCAGAAGTTTATAGCCACGTTGCCGATGATGCTTTAGGCAATGGGGATTTAACCCAAAAAGATTCCCGTGACAGTGCCGGAAAAGTTCCCTATTCCGTTGTAACTGACCACACGGTTCGACAGATCAATCGCCCATTGGTTCCTTGGGCTAAGACAATTGTTTATGAAGCACACGTAAAGGGCCTGACAGCTTTCAATAATGAAATTCCTGAAAACGAACGCGGCAGTTACAAGGCTTTAGGTCATCCCAGCACGATTGCGCATTTGAAATCAATCGGTGTAACCGCATTAGAACTACTGCCGATTGCACAATCAATTACTGAGCCGACAATTTATAGCCGTGGTCGCAAAAATCATTGGGGCTATAACTCATTGCTTTTTAGTGCTCCTCACAAAGAGTACGCATCAACTGCAGATCCAATTTCAGAACTTCAGTGGGCGGTGGATCAATTACATACAGCAGGTATCGAAGTGATTTTGGATGTTGTCTATAACCATACCGCCGAAGGTGGAGTTGCAGGGCCAACCCTTTCTTACAAAGGAATTGATGGGCATGCCTATTACCGACAAGATTCTTATGGCAATTACATCGATGTAACCGGCTGCGGAAATACCTTTGCGGCAAGCAAGCCGCATTCAGTGCGGCAAATCATTGATTCACTGCGCTGGTGGATTGAAGTTATCGGTGTAGATGGTTTCCGCTTTGATCTAACTACCGCGCTGTATACAAGTAGTAGCGCTTTTAATTCATCGCTCATGTCAGCAATTGGCGCGGATTCGGTACTTCGAAACTTCAAAATGATCGCCGAACCATGGGATATCACGCGGTATTCATTAGGAGATTTCCCGCATCCGTGGCGCGAATGGAACGATGCGTATCGTGATTCTGTACGCCAATTCTGGCTGGGTGACTTGGCTCGCGGATATGGTGAAGGTGTTTCAGACATCGCATCCAGCATCAGTGGCTCAAGCAATATCTTTCATTACCGCGGTCCAACTTCTTCAATCAACTTTGTTGCAGCTCATGACGGTTTCACGATTCATGACATGGTCACCTTTAATGAAAAACACAATCACCCTAACTTAGAAAACAACGCTGATGGAAATGATTCCAACCGTTCGTGGAACGTCGGCCATGAAGGTGAAAGTGATGATCCGCGGATTCAAGAGATTCGTCACCGCCTTAAGAAATCTTTACTTGCAACCTTGATGCTTTCATCCGGTGTTCCGATGCTCAATATGGGAGATGAAGTAAGTAGAAGCCAGAATGGTTCAAATAACGCTTATTCACTTCCTTTAGATGACACACAAATTGGCGAAACATCATTTAATGGTGGCTGGGCGTTGCCATGGGATTTAACGACTGAACAGCAAGATATTTTGGATACTGTTAAGTCACTTGCTGAAATTCGAGATACCTACCTAGCTGATGTTGCATCAGAATTCTTTACGGGCGCAATCGATAAGGGCACCAATAGAAAAGATATTGCTTGGTTTTCATTAGGTGGAAATGAAATGAGCGATGATCACTGGCGAGATGAAGAAAAACGCAGTATCACCGTATTCATTGAAGCAGACCCAAATAAAGCGCTTTTGCTCATGTTGAACTCTTCAACTGAGGAAACAACCTTCACTTTGCCAAACTCAAGTTGGGGTGAAACCTTCAGATGTATTTTTGATGCATCACAAAAAGTTGAAACCTATGCACCGGTTATTGCCGCGCCATCTGCAAAGATTCAGGTTCCAGCACACAGCGTTCTTGTGTGGCTAATTTCGGGCCGCGTTTAGCGCAAACCCACCAACTCATTAACTCTTGAAAGTAACTGAAACTGTCGCTGTGACAGTCTTTTCAATCGTTGATGTGTCGTATGCACCGTAATCGGCGGTCATTGTGGAATCTGGTGTGGTGATTTGAATTGGGCCAGCCTTTACATTAACTAGTGCGCCAATGTTTCCACCAACTGCCTTAGTCAACGCTTCTGCGCGAACCTTGGCATCCTTCATCGCCTCTGCCATTAACTGTGGGCGAAGCTCTGGAAGATTTGAAATGTAGTACTGAGGTCCATAGTTATTGGCGTTAATTCCTGTAGCAAGAAGCGTGCCAATTCCTTGGCTCAACTTTGCAACTAGCTGTACATCAGTAGACCGCACTGTTACTTCGCGAGTTGCACGATAAGAAAGAATTCGCCCAGTTGTATTTCCATTAACAAATTCTTCGTTGGCAAAAGTTGCCACTGCGCCAAGAGTTAACCCGTCAGCTGGGATTCCGCCTGCAGTTAAATACTGTGAAAGTGCTGCAACATCGGCATCAACTTTCTTTACCGCGGTCGCAACAGTTGGTGATGAAAGACTTACATTAAGGACCCACACCGCGTTATCTGCAGTTGCAGATGTTTTTGCAGAACCAGTAACGGTAATTCCATCACTACTGCGGGATGCAAAACCAGAACCTACCTGCATTAATCCGCCACCGATTGCTAGTGACATCAGGACGGCTGCAACAATAATTGTCACAGCTTTGCGGCGTTCGACAGTGATGATCGGGCTTTCATTAAGTTGAGTCATATCAATATCTTACTCGTTAGATTGCGCGAAGCTGAACAATTTCTTGAAGGTCAACACTTCTGAATCGATCTAGCTCAGATTCCCATGAACTTCCCAAAAGTTCCGCAATCGCTTCCCGAATACTTTCTTCATCCAAAGAGTTTTTTAGTGCTGTGCTCAGTTGATTTTCAGTAAGAATGACCGCGCCTGTTTGGTCAACGACTGCGCGATGAATCCCAAGTTCAGGAGTACACCTATACAACTCACCGCCATTGTCAGTGTTTTCAATGATTTCAAAGTTTAAGTAATGCCAACTACGTAAAGAGCTAGCTAATTCGGCGGCTGCACCTTGACGGTCACGAAACTCTAATTGCATGCGATAAGAACCTGGGATCAATGGCTGCGCTGTCCATGTTGGTTTCACCCAAGTTCCAAGTACCGCTTGGATCGCCCAATCAATATGGTGGCGCAACGCAGATGGCGTTGAATGAATAGTTAAGAAACCTCGAACCTGCTGTCGGTTTGAAGGCGTGGTTAAACGTTCCATGGTTCTCCTTGCAAGGTTGCCCAAATGCGACCTTCCCCAGCAGCATTTTTGGCTCAAACTTGCGTCGTGAACACCTCAATTAGACACCACTGAGCCTA
>JACCDP010171233.1_pt1 | contig 9998 bp, 9 predicted proteins | sample 7445841 | NCBI WGS metagenome assembly JACCDP01 (sample SAMN15323441, study PRJNA562643) | freshwater metagenome | isolation source: river surface water | place: USA:Blue River Watershed | collected 2017-08-17
AGGCAACTGCCGAGCATCTTGTAAGACAAGGCCACGAAGTTATTAGTTTTGATCGCAAAGAAGGTGACTTCGCAGCGGGTTCGAAGTTATTTGTGGGGGATTTAACTAACCTAGATTTCTGTGACAGCGTTATTGCTGGCGCTGAGGGCGTGGTCCATTTAGGCGCAATTCCAAATCCCACTGATGCCCGCCAATTCGAAGTTTTCAAAAATAATTCGGTAAGCACCTTTGCAGTTTTCACAGCTGCTGCACAGGCAAAAGTTAAGACTGTGGTTTATGCATCAAGTCTTTCGGCATACGGTTTTGCATATTCAGATGAATGGACCTCTCCTATTTATGCACCGGTTGATGAAGCACATCCATTTATCTTCGAAGAGAGTTACGCGCTTTCAAAAGAGGTTAATGAAAGATCGGCGCTAATGTGGTCACGCAGATGCAAAACCGCATTTGTCGGAATGCGCTTTCCTTGGACAAATACCCCAGAGAAAACTTTAGAACTTGCTAGACGATTTAATGATGAAGATAACTTGCCACCAGATCCAAGATTTCCAAAAGGTATTGTGGCAAAAATTTTGTGGACCTATTTAGATTTACGAGATGCAGTAAAAGCAATTGAAGTTGTTCTGCAATCAGATATAACAGGCTCGCAGGTTTACAATTTTGCTGCGCCCGACATCATGGCCAAGGCGCCAACCATGGAGCTCATGCAAAAGTTCCATCCCAAGACCGAAATCCGAGGCCCGCTGCCCGACCACAGCGCCCCGCTATCCAGCCAGGCCTTCGTCAATACATTTGGCTACGCCCCCCAATATTTGATAAATCGGGACGATATTTAAGCCTTGGGTAACAGAACTGTTACGAAATTGCCTTAAAAGAGGCTTGACCTAGCCTGTGTGCCCTACAAGAATCTGAGCCGTGTAGCAGAGCTGCACACTTTATCTACGTAGAGAATGGATATAAATGCAAAAGAACTCAAAACTAGCGATTGTTATTGCTGGTGTTGTTGCAATTGCTTTAGTTGCATTTTTTGTAACTAGATCAGGATCAGATTCAGCAACAGACACAAGCAAGGCAAGCGGAAATCTTGAAATCTTTACCTGGTGGGCATCAGGCGGCGAAGCTGCTGGTCTAGAAGGTATGACTACAGAATTCACAACACAGAATCCAAACCTAACTTTCGTTAACGCTTCAGTTGCTGGTGCAGCTGGTGTAAACGCAAAGGGTGTTCTTGTATCACGTATGGAAGCAGGCAACCCACCTGATACTTTCCAAGCACACGCTGGTGCAGAACTTTCATCATATGTAAAAGCTGGACAACTTGAAGATCTAACTGCGCTATATAAGGCAGAAGGTTGGGACAAAGTATTCCCAGCAGATCTAATCAAGACACTTACAGTTGATGGAAAGATCTACTCAGTTCCAGTAAACATTCACCGTGCAAACGTTCTTTGGTGGAACCCAGCAGCTGCTAAGAAGGCTGGAATCACTAAGGCACCAGGTTCACTTGATGAAATGATTGCTGACATGGAGAAGTTCAAGAAGGTTGGAATTGACGGAATCGCTCTTGCTGGTCAAGGCGACTGGGCAATTGCACACCTATTCGACTATGTACTTCTAGCATCTATGGGCGCTGACAAGTTCAACGGCCTATGGAATGGTGGAACTGCATGGGATGGTCCAGAAGTTTCAAAGGCAATTGATTACCTAACAAAGATTCTTTCTTACGGTAACTCAAGCAAGTCACTTGACTGGCCAGACGCTGGAAAGCTTGTAACTTCAGGCAAAGCCGGTTTCTTCATCATGGGTGACTGGGCTTCATCACAATGGCAATCAGAAGGTCTAGTTCTTGGAACTGACTACACATGGGCTCCAGGTCCAGGTACTGATGGCATTTACCAATGGCTATCTGACTCATTCACACTGCCAGTTGGCGCACCTAACCGTGCTGCAGGACTTGCATGGTTGAAGGTTTGCGGATCTCTAGCAGGACAAGATGCGTTTAACCCTAAGAAGGGTTCAATCGCAGTTCGTACTGACTCAGATGCTTCTAAGTACGACAGCTACCTACAAGCTGCTATGAAGTCATGGAAGGTTGACACCCTAGTTGGTTCAACAGTTCACGGCGTTAACTATGGCAACGCAGGTATGGCCGCTCTTAACTCTGCTGTAGGTAAGTTCTACACAGGTGGAGCAAAGGATAAGGCTGGCTTTGTAGCTGGCTTAATCGCTGCTTACGATGCAGACAAGGCTTAATTAATTTAAGCTGAAGTAAATTGCAAGAGAGTTCTGGTGGGGTCGCAAAACGGCCTCACCAGAATTTGCAGTTGTAAGGACTAGAAGTATTTGAACGGAATTGGCTAGAGTTCGCGAAACAGTCCGCGCTCGCCAAGATTTTATGAAGATTAAGTTTTCGAGAGGTGTGTGTTTAGGTGGCAGTTAAGGGCTCTACCAAGACTCAAGTTAAGAGTTCCAAGAAACATATCCAGAGCCCATGGGGCGGCTTCTTCTTCGTTCTCCCATCCATTATTGCAATGGCGATCTTTGTTTACGGAATGATCGGTTGGACCGTTAAATTCTCACTTAGCAATCGCACGAGTGCCGGGAGCAAGGACAATAGTTTTGCTGGGCTTAAAAACTTTACTGGTTTGCTAGAAGATCCAGAATTTACCCACGCATTTTCAAACTTAGTTAAATTCACCGTTGTTTTCATGTTAGGAACTTTAATCTCTGGCCTGATTATGGCTCTGCTTCTTGAAAAAGGAATCAAAGGCGAAGGTTTATTCCGCTCAATTTACTTGTATCCAATGGCGATTTCATTTATCGCAATGGGAACTTCTTGGCGCTGGCTCATGGACTCAGCACAAGGCGAGAAAGCAACCGGCCTTAATTTAATTCTTAACAAAATTGGTTTAAGTTCGCTCGAAAATAGTTGGTATACCTCCGAAAAAGGTTCGATGTATGCCATGGCACTTCCCGCTATTTGGCAGATGTCAGGTTATGTAATGGCGCTCTTCTTAGCTGGTTTCCGCGGAATTCCAGATGACTTACGCGAAGCAGCTCGAGTAGACGGCGCATCAGAATTTAAGATTTATCGCCATATTTTATTCCCACAACTAAGCCCAACCTTCTTAACTGTTCTAATCATTCTGGGCCATATTTCGATGAAGGTCTTCGATTTGATTTACGGAATTTCCGGTAAGGGTTATGTAACGAAGGTGCTTGCGATTTATATGTGGCAAGTTATCTTCGACTTCCAGAACTATGCCAAAGGCGCGGCAATCGCGATGGTCATTCTCGTGTTGATCGCCGTAGTAGTTATTCCATATCTAATCTATGTAAACAAGACAGAGGAGGCGAATAAATGAGTTCTGATATCGCATCCCGCGTTACGCAATCTAAAGATATTTCGCGTAATAAGAAGAGGCTCGATGGCGTTGGCCAATTCTGGCTGGTCTTCCGTTACATCGCACTTGGACTTCTCTTTGTTATTGCAGCGCTACCGATCTACATCATGGTCATTAACTCTGTTAAGGGCATCACTGGTGTAACCCAATCAGCAGCATTCATTCCACCAACATCTCTTGATTTTGGTGCCTGGGGCCCAACGTGGGAAATCCTGCGCGAACCAATGGGACGAACACTTTTCTTCGTTCTTCAATCTTCAATCATCTCGGCAATTATCGGATCAATTAACGGTTACGTCTTTGCTAAGTGGCGCTTCAAGGGTTCAACCATAATCTTCACAACATTCTTGTTCGGTATGTTCATTCCGTACCAAGCAATCATGATTCCACTTACCCAATTCAATAAGTGGGCCGGCATCGGTGGAACAATTTACGTTCTGGTCTTTGCACACATTATTTACGGAATCCCGATTTGCACATTGATCTTCCGTAACTATTACCAAGGTATTCCAAATGAATTGATTGAAGCTGCCCGCGTTGATGGCGCCAGCATGACTCACATCTATCGCTCAATCATCTTGCCGCTATCGATACCCGGTTTCGTGGTTGTTCTGATTTGGCAGTTCACCTCGGCCTGGAACGACTTCCTCTTCGCAATCTTCCTTACCGGTGGATCACCCAAGTTATCGGTTGCAACAACCGCTCTTAACTTCATTACCGGTTCAGGTAACCAGGTTTACTACGGAAACAACATGACAGCATCGTTGATCGTTTCGATTCCAACGCTGCTTGTCTATATGTTCCTTGGCCGCTACTTCTTGCGCGGCCTGCTATCTGGTTCTCTCAAGGGATAAGCAAAAGGGTTAAATTAAAGAACGCCATATTTCGCAAAGGCGGCGCTAGGGGACATTCCCTCTTTGACTGCCTTGCGGAATAAGTTCTCGCCAGAATTCTTTTCGATAACCGCTTCAACAACTGCATCAATTGCCGCAACTGGAACGATTGTTACACCATCGCTATCACCAACAATTAGATCACCAGGATTAATTGCAACGCCATCAATTTCGCATGGCACATTATGTTCAACAACTTCATATCGGCCGTTGATATCTACCGGCAGAGTTCCGGTTGCAAAGACTTTAAAACCCATCGCATCGGTGCGTGATAAATCGCGAGTCGGACCATCGGTAAGGGCGCCGGCAACACCTTTAAAGGCGCAAGCAGTTGAAAGTAGCTCGCCCCAAAGCGCAGCAAGTCCGGTGCGATTAGTTGGGGTTACATAAACCTGGTCTTTGCCAACTGCATCAAGTGCTTTTAGCAGACCAACATATGGCACATCAGGAAATGAATTAACAATCTCTAATTTAACTGGGAAGGCATATCCCATCATGATTCCAGAACCCGAAATCATGTTGATATCTTCATTTAATACCTGTCGGCCATAACCCAATTTATCTAAGCAATCTGATGCCAGCGCTGATGTAAAAATTTTACGGAGTTCGACTAGATCATGCGCCATTTAATTTCCCCAATGCTTTGCGATTTTTTCTTTCAAGAAGTCTGCACTATCAATCATGTTTTGCATGCCATCGACACCATCTTCAATACTGACCCAGCCAGTAAAGCCAACGCTCTTTAGTGTTGAAAAAATCGCGTCATAATCATTTAACCCTTGACCGATTACGCCATGCTTAAAGAAGGAAACATATCCAGCGCTTCCGCCTTCTTGCTTGCGAAGTTCTTCAATACTTCCGCCAGCCAGATGTCGATCACTCGCACCAACGGTAAGCACGCGATGCTTAACTTTCTCAAGTAATTCAAGGGGCTCTTCACCAGCCGCTATTGCGTTCGATGGATCAAATTGCACACCAAAGCGGGGTGAATCAATGCGCGAAACCAGGTCTACGAAGACATCCATCATCTGAGCAAATTCAGGTTCGGTCCAGAAATCATCTTTGTAGTGATTTTCAATAACCAAAATCATGTCTAACTTCTCGGCTTCGACCAGACACTTTTCAATTGAATCAACTACATAACCCATGCCTTGCTCGCGGGTAATATCTTTGCGACGTTGACCGGATAGAACTCGACAATATTTAGCCCCAAGTTCGGCTGACATTCGGATGCTATGAATTTCGTGATCAACTTGCTTCTGACGTAATTCCAGATCTGGAATCGTAAAATCTGGCGAACAGCACATCATCGGTATCACCATTCCGGTGGCCTCGACATACTTGCGAATCTTCGGCCAATTCGCTTCATCTTTAAAATCTGCGAAGTTGTTATACATCTCAAGGCCTTCAATTCCCATGGCCTGTGACATATCAATCCACTCGTAAATACTTAACTTATCTGGTGCTACTAAATCCCGAATCCAACCTTTAGGAAATGCGGCAATCTTTGGTTTGTCGCTCATCCCAATTTCTCTGGATTTCTTCCGATAATTGTGAATTGTTCTAAGTCAACAACTGAACCAGTAAATGGTTTTGATTCATCGCCCAACCAATAAATTGCGGCCTCACCCATCTGTTCTGGAGTAGTCATAACACCAGATGGAATATCGACTCGAGTTAAATCTTGTGGCCAACTTGGTTTCAATCCCTGTGCAAGTTTGTCTCGGTATTCGCGATCAGTTAAAACCCAACCTGGATTTATCTGATTTACTCGCACACCATGAACTCCATTGGCATTAGCCAAATTTCGAGTCATCGTCTGCATGCCACCTTTGCTGATGCTGTAGGCAAGCAACCTTGATTCACCAGCATGTGCATTTATGGAACCGATATTTAGAACGCAGCCACCAGTTTTCTTAAGCTCTTCGAAAGCTGCCTTAATCAGAAACAGGGGAGCAGTTAAGTTGATCTGCATCATTCTTCGAAAATGCTCTTCCTCTTGCTCAGAGATATTTGTTCCACCAAAGATTGCCGCGTTATTTACAACGCCATCAATCTTGCCAAAGGCCTTAAGCGCAGCGCTGACAATCTCTTTTGGTGCGCTGTCCTGAAGTAAATCGGCGATGCAGAGAACTGCGTTGGCACCTAACTTCTCAACAGTTGCGCGGCCTTCTTCTTCATTTATTCCATGAACCAAAACCTTCGCACCTTCGCGAATCGCAGCGGCTGCAATTGCAGCACCGATTCCAGATGTGCCACCAGTAACGATTATTGCTTTATCTTTTAGGCGCATGTTAAGCCGGCTTAATTACAGATTTAATAAATTCACCAGAGTGCATCTTCTTAAATGCGGTCTCCCATTGTTCGATTGGGAAAGTTCCACCAAGAACCGGAGTTAAATCTAATTGCCCAGTGCCAAGCATCCGAAGCGCGCGTTCCCACATTGGCCAATTATGGCTAAATGATCCCTCTAAGCGCACATTCTTCTGCACCAATTGATCGAGCGAGAAGTTAACTGGTTGCGGACCCCAGCCGACTTTCGAAATCCAACCGTTTGGTCTGATGACTTCAAGTGCAACTTTCAGAGTAGCTGAAACTCCGGCTGCATCAACAACACCATCTGCGCCAAGTCCATCAACTTCCATTGCCCAATCTTTTACATCACCAATAACAACATCACAGCCATACTTCTTTGCAATTTCTAACCGTGCTTTATCGCTTTCTAAACCAACGATTGCAACTTCGGCCCCAGCAAGTCTTGCCATTGCGCCAGCCAAAATTCCGATTGGTCCAGGTCCTAAAACCACAATGCGATCACCTGGGCGAATATGTCCAGGTGCAATTGTTGAAGAGTATGCAACTGCGCATGGTTCGGTCATTGATGCATGGTCAAATGAAACGTTATCCGGAATCTTATGAAGCAGACGTGATGCAACCTTCACATATCTAGTCATCGCGCCATTGACGCCATAACCAAAGCCCTTGCGACTTGGATCTAAGTTATATAAACCTTGACGTGACATTGCGCCAGACATATCTACGACCGCTGCGGTTTCACTTACGATGCGATCGCCCTCTTTCCATTTGCCAGCAGCGACTACGCTCTTTCCAAGTTCCACGACGTGACCACCGAATTCGTGCCCTAAAACAACTGGGTAATTAACCGGCCAAGAATTAGTGCCTTCCCATTGGTGCAAGTCAGATCCGCAGACACTTGCCGCTTCGACCTGAACAATTACATCGTCATCGCCGCAGGCTGGGCGTTCGACTTCACGGACTTCAACGCTGTGGGGCTCGGATGAAAAGTTAACTACGCCAGCAGACTTCAATTATTTTTCTCCCTTAACTTTTACATCGCCAAAACCATGCACTGCATCGCAAATCTTGCGCAAGACTTCTTCAACATTTCCGGCACCTTGGCTAAATGAATCAGCATCGATAGCAAGCGGGGCACCAATCACAACAAGCGGAGCGCCATATGAAGGACATGCAATTGCTTGCTCAAGTGTTAAACCACCAACTGCCTGAACCGGAACACTGACCGCGTCAACGACTTCGCGCAATTGATCAAGTGGATTCATCCATGGTTTTCCTGCAGCTGCAAGACCGCGACGCTCGTCATAACCAATATGGTGAATAACCATGTCGCAACCAAGTTCTTCTAATTCGCGTGCGCCTTGAACCATATCGGGGCAACCTAAGTTGTCTCCCATAACTTTTACACCATAATCTTTTCCGGCTTGCACAACGCATTTAATTGTTTCAGGATGCGATCTCGCCATAACAACAACGTGGGTGGCACCAGCTTTTGCCATCATTTCAGCCTCTAGATATCCGCCATCCATTGTTTTTAAATCAGCGACAATTGGATGATTTGGAAACTCTTTGCGAAGCGCTCGAACACCATGTAAGCCCTCGGCCAAGATAAGTGGCGTTCCGGCTTCGATCCAATCAACACCCGCCCTAATTGCGGTGTGCGCCATTTCTAGCGCTTCTTTAATATCGGTAAGGTCTAGAGATACTTGAACGATTGGTTTCATGTTTGAAGTTTAGTTCAAATTCACCAATGTTGACCTTTCTTTCGCGCAAGATTATTGGTTAGATAGCCACATTATGAAAGCCTTTGTTGTTACAGCACCCAAGACCTTTGAAATTCAAGATGTTGCAGAACCTAAGGCCGGCGCCGGCGAAATCATTGCCCAAGTTGAACGAGTTGGTGTCTGTGGAACCGACGTCGAATTCTTTGATGGCGTTATGCCGTATTTACATGATGGCCAAGCAAAGCTACCAATGCGCCTGGGCCACGAATGGTCTGGCACCGTTATTGAAATTGGCGAAGGTGTAGCTAAATCTTTTCTTGGCAAGAAAGTTACCAGCGATGTAATGATGGGCTGCGGTAATTGCAAACGCTGCAACGATGGTCGCCAACATACCTGTGCTGATAGATACGAACTCGGAATCCGAAATGGATTTAATGGCGCACTTGCAAATAAGTTATTGATACCTGCGCGCTTTGCTCACATACTTCCTGATAGTTTTGATTTCGAACTTGGCGCACTTGTCGAACCAGCTGCTAATGCTTGGCGGGTTGCAGATGCCGCAAAAGCGGCGCCTGGAAAAGAAATTTTAATTTGGGGGACCGGAACAGTTGGTCTGTTAAGCGCGCAATTCTGCATGGCAATGGGTGCATCAGTTCATATGGTCGGTATCGATCCAAAGACCATTGGCCTGGCTCTGGAATTCGGCGTTACAAGTGCCGGAACTGAAGTAAAGAAAATTGATGGCGGTTATCACTCAGTTGTTGATGCAACATTCGATGCTTCTATTCCAGCAAAGTTAGTTGATATCGTCGAGCCAGGTGGGCGAATAGTTTTAATCGGGGTCGATAATCACGCTGCACAAATTGATTCACGAAAATTAGTTTTTCGCGACATCACCGTTGTCGGAATTCTCTCTGGCTCACCAGGGTTTAAGGAATCAATTCGATTTATCGCCGAAGGCAAAGTTGATGTTAAAAAGATTTTAGGCGGAACTGTTGGGTTAAATGAAGCAGGAAATATCTTCCTCGGCAATCGTCCAGCTGGCCTAGGTTTCCAACCTAAGATTTTGGTAAACCCAAATGCTTAGCAACTTCGCCGTGATTGTCGGATAGCCAAATGGGATTTTTCAACGATCTATTTGGCGATCCAAAGGGAAAGAAAGCAAAGCGCGAAGTAGAGCGCCTGCACAAAGAGTGGTCTGAAGATGTTGCGACTCTGGCTAAATTAAAAGAGGCATTCATTGCCGTGCAAGATGGCGAAGATTCTGAAACCCACAACATAATTACTAAAGCTGGAGAAAATGTTATCTGGGCAGGAATCGGCCAGTTTCACGAAGCCGGCAGAACTGCAGGACAGTATGTTGGAACAAGTCAGGGACTTAGCATCCCGGTTGGTGCGGGAATTCGATACCGAGTTGGCGCCCAACGTGGAACATTTGTTCCTGGTGAAGAGATTCAAATCTATAAAGATATCGGCCAGGTTTACTTAACAACCGATCGCGTTATCTTTAATGGCGGCACAAATACTGCAGAATGGAAATTCGACAAGTGGATGGGTGCTGGCGCAAGTCCCGATGGCGCAGACTTTATCTTTCATGTTTCTAATCGAAAGAAATCTTCCGGAATTTTATTTGAAAAAGATGTTGGCGAAGAATTCAATCG
>JACCDP010447216.1_pt1 | contig 9998 bp, 8 predicted proteins | sample 7445841 | NCBI WGS metagenome assembly JACCDP01 (sample SAMN15323441, study PRJNA562643) | freshwater metagenome | isolation source: river surface water | place: USA:Blue River Watershed | collected 2017-08-17
CCTCGGTTCGACATCTTGACCATTTCCATGGTCGGGACGTCGAAGGTCTGGGAGTCGGGAGAGATGATCTTGATCATTAGTTCTGACTCCTCTGGGGCACAATGTCGTTAAGCTTGTCGAAGAGGTCGCGGACGTCGGTCCTTTCGAGGTCGCTACCCAGACCGCTGCGCAGTTCGTCCAGAGAGCCAAGGATCTGCTCTCTGTTGCCAGCGATCTCTGGAGACTTGGCTGTAGCCATGTCCTGACGCAGCTTGTCGAGGAAGCTCTGGGTGTTCTCGGTTCTGGCTTCTGGGTTGTTGTTGAGATACGGCAGGCCGTAGTTGCTAGCCAACGCCAGACCTGCGGCACCTACCGAGCCTTTGACGGAAGGCAAAGCGGCTCTGGCCAATCCCTTGCCATCATAAAATCTGTAGCTTTTAGCGCCAGGAGGGTTGTTGGACAATGAAACGAGTGCAGGAGAAGGCTTTGCATAGCCTTGGTTTATAAAATTAGCCGCTTCAGCGGCGCTCAAGGCACCGCCTCTAGTCATAGCGTTGAGTCTGCGTGCAGCCAGCTCAGGGTTGCTGAACGACTGCAGAACACCAGGACTAGCTCCTGTGGTCAGGGTAGCCGAAGTGGGGGAAGCGTTTGTCCCCATGATATTGTGCAGCAAAGTATTGGTGTCGATTGGTTTACTTAGTCTTCTGCCTGAGGCGCTTGGTGCTGCAGGGGGTATAGGCGTTGGCGGTGCCTCTGTTCTTGAGTTTAGATTTTTAAGATCCTGCAGCGCAGCTGACAGGTGTCTGGGGTCTTTGACCTTGATAACGCCATTGGTATCAACAAGATTGTGTTCTTTCAAAAAGTCATTGAATATCGCTTGCCTGTTGCCTGTCGGCAAACCTTTTTTGCTGCTATCAGCCAGCGAGTCTCTGAAAGCGTTCAGCTGCTGCTCAGCGTGGCTGAGCATTTTGGCTGTGTCAGCCGTCGTGGTGAATTGACCAGTTGCCAATCCTTTACCCAAAGCAGTCACAGGCTTTTTGAGGCCCACGCCTGCGGCTGCCATATTGCCGAATGTTTGAGCCTTAGCAAGCGCTGGGTTAAGTTGACCCATGGTCTTGTCTTCGATGGCGGCTCTCTCGCCTTCCAGAGCAGCGTTACGGTTGGCTGGAGGCGGCTTGGTGCCACCCAAAGCCTTGCTGACCTGCCCGACAAGATCGTTGGTGGCCTTGTTGTCGGTCAAAGCTGTGTAACCAGCGCCACCCACACCGCCTGCCAAGCCGCCCATCAGGCCAGCCGACAGAGCGTCAGACAGATAGCGCTTTTTCCTCTTTTTGGACAGGAGATTAGACGCCAGCGAGCCCAGAGCGCCGACACCAGCGCCCAGACCGCCAGTCACCAGCGCGTTGCGCACCAGAGGGTTGGACAGGACCTCATTGCCCTGCACAGCCTGGTCGTAGCGGCTGTACGGGTTGTAGTCCTCGCCAGCTGCTTCCTTGGCCAGGCCGAGCTCGGCGTAGTGCTCCTCGGCCAGCTTTTTGAACTCAGAGGCCCAGGCTGGGTATTCGCCAGGAGCCAGTCGCGTGTCAGAGTTACGGACGGCAACAGCCTTTTGAGCCAGTTCGGAAGCAACTTTTTCGAGGTCCATGACAGCTCCTACTCAGATGACGCCAGGAGGGGATTTCTTCTTGTAAGGATCGGTGTCGCGCTCCTTGAGCTGGTTCTCGAACTTGAGAACCTCACCGATCTCGTACGGATCAATGGCGCTGCTGCCGCCAGCCAGCCTGCGTCGCAGCATGGCGCGCATGATGCCCTCATGCAGGGCGGCTCGCGGAGCGATCTGGCTCAGCTCGTTGTAGTGGCCCATGACTTCCTCAGGGTCGTAACCGCTGATGACGTCATCGTTGGCCATAAGCCCAGTCAGCAGCGACGAAGCCTGCAGATTGCGCAGCTTGCCGATGTGCTTGGGGTCTTCCAGCTCGCTCATGACCTTGCCAAGAGCTTTCTGCTTGGTCCCAAGCTGGGATTCGGCAATCTCGGCACCGATGGCCTTGTTGAGCCTGTCGGCAGCCGAGTCAAAGCCCAGCATGGTGCTGGAGGCGCTGAACGGAGAAGCCAGGCCGAACAGATCGGCTGCGGTCTTCTCAACAGACGCCAGGACCCCAGGTGTTCTTGATGGGTCCTGGCCTTGGGCAAAAGGGAGCAGCTTTTCCTCGATCTGCGTTTTGGCCTGCTTCTCGAACTCGTTGAAGGAGGCCTGCTTCTCGACCAGGACCTCGGCCTCGGTCAGGCACTTGCGCACCAGAGCGTACGGCTCCTTCTGGAAGTTGACCAGCGAGTAGAACTCGCTGCCGTCGCCAGCCTGCTTGATCAGCCTGGGATTGCGGGTTTCCAGCATCTTGAACAGAGCGGACGCCTTCTTGTCGAACAGGCGCACCATGTTGCCCTTCACGCCCAGGTACGGCTCGCAGCCAGGCTGACGGAAGTACTCGGCCAGCTTGGTGATCGAGCTGATCAAGTTGTCCTGCAGGTTGGAGACCTCGGCGCGGCGGTTCTCCAGCTCGCGACGGGTGTCGGCTGCCTGGCAGTGGGCCTTCTTCATCGCCAGCACGGGATCGGCAGGCAGAGGCTCCACGCTCTTGACCACGGTGCCAGCCCTGGTGGTCAGGGGAGGCAGCTCCTGGTTGAAGGTGGCCTTCTTGATGCTGTCGCGATGCCACGTGGGCGGCGCTGCGTTCTCCTCGGAAACGACAGACGACAGCCGTGCTGCGGCTGCCGACTTCACTTCCTTGGGGTACATTCGGTTGAGGATCTCTTCGGCGTCAGCGAGATCAAACTCGGCAGACTTCTCGAAGATGTCCTGGCCGATCTTGCGCTGCGTCTCAGTGCGGCCCGTGTTGAAGGCCGTGACCATCAGGTTGACGTGACCTGCTGGAATGCCACCGTCGCTGGCGACTTTGACAATGGCATCGTTGGGATGTTCTCCCTCAGACACCAACGTGGCCACTTTCTCAAGGGCCTCGGTCAGACGCTGCTCGGCTTGTTTGCTCAACCTACTCATTGCCATCTTTAGCCTCTGGCTCTGGTAGCCTTTCGTTTTCAATACCTTGTAGCGTTTCTCCATTAGCCACTAAGATAGCTTCGTGTGCTCTCAACTCAGCAGGTGTATTGTCATACTTTTCTCTTAGCGCATTCAACACAGGTTGGTTTATCTTATCATTTCCAGAACAGTGTGGCAAACGCGACATAACAGAGCCAGCCAGCTGCAGCCAATTCTGAGCAGCAGAGATACCAGCAGACTCCTTGGTTATCTGTCTATAGTTTTGCTCTATTGCAATTAAACCAGCAATAGTAAAACTGTTGACAGGAGTAAGAGTAAACCCTTTTGCTGCCACAACAGTAGCGTTAGTTTCAGTAGAATCGCGCATCATATTAAGGGCTTCTTGTATTGATTTAGGTTTGACTTTCTCGTGCATACCTGTCTTGTTAGTCAGAATGTCTACAAAGAAAGGACCACCTACGTAGCCATACAACTTCCATAGAAGGTCATAGTCTCTTTCGGTCATACCAGCGTGTACTGACCGACCTATGACGCAGTTAAGAACCCATGTCCAAGCTTCAAGCCGATCCAATACGTTAAAGAACAGGTTCTCGTATGTCTCCAACACAGCTACAGAAGTACTGGACTTCTTGGATATCTCCTCAAACGACTCATTAGCCAGTATTCTTGCTTCCAGCTCCCATCTGAATCCGTTTGGTCCCGTGTTGTCGTAGATGTCGTAAGCCTGTGAGATTTCTGGAAAGTCCACAGACAGTCCGACCATCTCAAAAGCGGCTTCCTCCTGGTTGGTGGGAAGATCCCGCAGCCGCTGCGCAAACTCAACGGCCTCCCAGATATGCCTGTCTCTGTGGCTTCTTGGTATGACACGGTTTGCGTCCGTGTACTTGGAAGCCTTGAGCCAACGCCAATCTGGAGGCCGTTGCGGATTGTCCCGCGTGAGGTTTACAAGCATCAGCTGACGTCCGTATCCCCGCCAATGAGCACGTCCCAGGTAGCGTCGCCGCTGCCTTCTGGTGTGATCTGAACATAGATCTTGCGCACGGGCAGCGTGTAGGTGCCGTCTTGGTTGCGGAAGGAGCGACCGACGCTGTCAGAGATCTGCAGCAGCTCGCCCGACGTGCCGCTCGTCTCTGGGAACACCACGTACAGGTCGGGGTCGGAGACGCATTTCAGCGGTCCCGAAGGTCCGTCAGGATCACCGTCCGAGCTGGTTCCTGGCTGGCAGGCGTGCAGCGCGTTGAAAACGATGATCTTGAAGTTGGCGGCGGTGCCGCCCGTCTGCTTGACAATCACACGCTTGATGGACGCTTCGGGTGGAAAGCCGATCTGCCAGCAGGTGGTTTGACCCAGCGGAGCAGACAGGCTGCAAAGACGTCTTTCGTAGATACGCATCGTAAACTCCTATCAGCCAGCGGTGTCGGACAGGTCTGAGTTGAAGCCTTCCTCGGGGAACGGCTCCACGGTCTTCTGCTTCAGGAACAGCACCACGTCACCGACAGCCTCGAAGGCGTTGCGCAGCGACTCTTCCAGTTCGGGCATGTCCTTCTTGCCGTAGCGGTCCTGCATCTCCTCGCCGTGCCAGTAGAACGAGAAGAGAATGCGTCCGATGCGGTCCATGCCCTTCATCAGATCGCCCAGGTACTTGTCCACCATGGAGTCGCTGCGCACGTTCTTGAGCAGCGAGCCGACCATGCTGGTGTCAAACACTTCCTTCTGACCGGTCTGGGCGGCTTGATAGCCGAGCGCCATGGTCTTGGGATCGGGCAGTCTGGGGTCGTAAACCTGCTCGTTGCCGACCAGGTTGACCGAGGAGGGCATGACGGGCAGGGCTTCCTGCTGCGGATAGATCGACTGGACGCTGCCCAGCATCGTCTGCTCCAGACCGCTGGGAGGCGACGGGAACGGAGGAGCGCCTGTGGTCGCTACCATTCTCGGGTCCATCATGTCGCCAGGGGCGGCGACCTTGATGATCGACTCGTAGCCTTCTGGGAAAGCGACACGGTATCTGACCGCCTTCTTGTCGGAGGCGGCTTTTACTATCGCCTTGGCCTGACCCTCGCGCAGCATCCAGTCCTGGACCAGATGCACGACGGCGGCGACCTTGTCGAAGTCCCTGCCGTTGATGTTGACCACGGAACCGGTGTGGCGCACTTCCAGCCCAGCCGTCTTCTCGTAAACAGCCTTCTGGACATCCAGCAGGTTGCCGTACTGAATGGCAGGCTTTTCGCCCCTGTCCATGTGGCCGTACTCGTCGGCCTTCTCGTCGATCTTGATAACCTTGTAACCCTGGGGCACATACAGCTCGTTGTGCATGTTGCGCATTCTGCCGCCTGTCTTGTTGGTCAGGTGCAGAATAGCCGAGCAGCCGCAGCCGTAAGGATGGGCATCAGAGCCGTAGCCCCAATAAGTTTCCTTACTGTTTAGCTTGGGCAGGTTCGCTGGACGGGGAGCGCCAGCGTAGTCCATGAAGTCCACCTTGAAGCTGGAGCAGGCGTCGTCCTTGTCGCAGACTTCCTTGACCCTGAAGGGCAGCGTGCCCTCACGGTTGCCGCCCACGATGACATACAGCCCGTCTTCTTTCAAAGAGGCAGGCGTCAGCTCGGGCAGCTCGTCGTGCAGCTTGCGCAGCTCGTCTTCCTGCACGCCACGCTCGCGAGTCCAGACGTGGGCCTGGTGCAAATTGGTCCACTTCTTGTCGTCGAGGTCGATGACAGTGGAGAAGCCGACCGTGCCCTTGGGGCCTTGGGGACCGACGATGACCAGGCCCTTGCAGAAGGCGCTGGGCTTGCACAGTATGTCGTAAACCCCGGTCTCTGGAGGGTTTGTGAGGTTCAGGGGCGTCTGGACCTCGTAGGCAACCGAGGCGTCGGGGCGCTCGTCGCGAATCGACACACCCTCGGTGGCGATGTCTTCCAGTTCCTTGTCGGTGGGCTCGAAGCCGATGCCGCGCTGGACGACGGTCTTAACGGTAAGAATGGCGATGGCCGAGGCCTTCTCGCGCATGATCTTGTTTTCGACGCTGCCGTTGTAGGCTTCCAGCACGCCCTTGGGCTTCTGGGGAGAATCGTCCTCGTCCTCCTGACGGCCGTATTCCTTCTGCTTGATCCAGCGCACCTTCTTGCCAGCTTCCTTCTCGTTGGCAGCAGCTGCGGCGATGGCCTGCTTGATCGTCTCCTTGCCGTAGATCTTCTCGACGGCCTCAGCGACGGCAGGGTAAGCCTCCATGCCCTGAATCAGCGACTTGACGGTGCTCAGGCCCGCTTCCTTCAGGAACTCAGGCAGCGTGCGCACATCCTTGTACTTGTCGTCGGACAGGGGGTTGCTGGTGGCGAAGTAAGCGAAAGCGGACTCGCCAGCTTCCATGCCGCCTGCCGAGGCGAACTTGGCAGGAGGACGGGAGAAAGCCTGCAGGTCGGGAGACAGCACGCCCAGCTGCTGCAGGTTGCGGCCCGTCTCCGAGCCCATGACGTTGGGCTTGCGCTGCAGAATGTAGTTCAGCCAGTTCTCCTTCAGGGGCACGAACTGGTCCTGGTCCTTGAGGTACAGCAGCTCGGTGCCCTTCATGTCGCCGTTCAGGAAGAACACGGGAGCATAGATCCACTGACCGCCGACCTTGAAACCGAAGATGCCGACAGCCTTGGTGTTGTCGTCATTGCGGTCCATCAGCTGAAAGCCGACCTCGTAGTCGAGCAGCGAGGGGGCCTTGTCCTTGATGAAGGCGTGGGCGAGGTTCGAGAACGACTGCTCGAACTGGCTGTCGTTGCCGTCGCCACCCAGAGCAGCCAGCTTCTCAAGCGGAGAGTGGTCGCGCATCAGTTTGCGGCATTCTTCAAGCTGCTGACGTGTGTTCTTGGAAAGCATGAGTCGGACCTCTCTGGTTAGTCGAGATACCCTGGAGCTGCGTGCGAGTTTGTCGGAGGAAAGGCCGCGTTGGCCCAGGATTGGGCAGGAGTATTCATTGGAGGCGCGTTTTTGACAGCGGCTGCAGCTCTACCTGCTGGCCCCTTGGCTTGCTGGTTGCTGATAGCGTTAGTTGCTGTGTTGTAAGCGTTTTGAATCTTGCCAGCGCTGATAGCCCTGCCCATCCACTTGGAGGCGTCATAGGCTGCTGGAATCATCGAAGAGACGCCTGAGGTGATGTTTCTGCCCAGGTCGGCAGCGCCACTCATCACGCCCTTGGCTGTGTTCATGGCTGGAGTCATGTTGCCCATCATGGCTGCTGGCACGGCTGTGGCAGCAGCTGGCAACACCTTGCTGGCTGTGCCTGCAGCAGCGTTGACGCCTTTCGCCACGCCACCCAGTCCAGGAATGTTGGGCTGCATACTTCTATAGAGATGCCCCAAGCCGTAACCGCCTGCAGCGCCCAAGCCTCCGAACATCAACATGTTCTGAAGCATGTTCTTGCGCTTGCCAAACAGAGCAGCGCCGCCTGCGCCCACCAAGCCGCCGATAAGCGCGCCTTTCATCTGGGGTGACAGTGAGTTAAACGTCTCAAGGAAAGCACGTTTTTCTGCCATGTTAAACACCTATGTTTGTATGAGCTCTATTTAAAACTCTATCAGTAACGCTAAGCCCTGTCCATATTCGACAGATCAGAATGGCTTCACTTGCTGCATCGAATCAATGGGCTTAGACGCAGTGATCTTTGGAGGTACCTGTTGAATATTGGTATACGGCTGTAATGGCTTGCTTTGGTTAGTAGCAGGCTTTAGTGCTGGTGGCGCTGGGGCAGGGACTGGAGCAGGCACAGGTGGAGGAGTAGGTGCAGGCGCTGGGGCAGGCTGCTGCTGGACTGGGGCAGCAGGAGGAGGGGGAGGCGTTACCACGCCAGGAGCGGCTGGAGGCGTCAGGTTGACGTTGGGCTGCATGGCTTTCTGCAGCTGCTGGGGATCAAACACAGCCTCGGGATCGGCAGCCGTTGAGGAGCGCAGCAGCGCCAACGGACTGGAGTTGTCCTTGCCTCGCAGCAACATGCCGATGTTACCGCCACCCCTAAAGGCGTCGAGAATACCAGCAATGGCTGGAATGCCGCCGACGCTGCCTGCAGCCTCGAACAGAGGCAGGGCGTTCTGGGCCATCATCGACATGAACATCTGGTTCTTGGGCAGATTGAAGCTTTCCAGCTGCTTCTGCAACTGGCCAGGAGCCGTCTGGGCCTTGCCCCACTCGAATACGCTCTCACCAAAGTTGGCACGTTTCAGCAAAGGGTAAGCCCTGTTTGCTGCCAGCCTGGCTATCTTCTCGATGTTATTCACGCTTGGACCCCTCTTCCTGCAGCAGCTTCTTGAAGCGCTCGTTAAGCTCTTCCTTGGATGCAGCCATCGACTGCAGCATCTCATCGCCTGTCCTGACTGGTTTGGCACCGAGCCATCGCATCAATGTGGAAGGCTGCTGACCCTTGCTGATAAACTTCTGTACTTTAACGTCTTTAAGTTCTTCAGGTAAACCTATATGGGAATCGAAGCGTAAACCCCTACCTTGTGCCTGGTTAGACCTAGTCTCATTCCAGTAAGGGTCCAACAGCTGTATAAGACTTGTTCCCTTGGTGCTTAAACCCTCTGCACCAGCTGGTCCAATCAATAGAGCCTTGAGCTTACCTGCATTATACTCGTCTACAGCTTTCTTCCTATCCGCTTCGCTGATACCGCCATGGAAGTAGCCGTACGGTATCTTTTCCTTGGCCAGGGCTGCAGCGTAAGGGTCCAGGCCTGACTGCACGAAGTTGGAGTAGATGATCGCCTTCTTGCGCGGATCAGACGCCAGCAAGTCCTTGAGCTTGTTCATGGCCGTGGTCAGCTTGCCAGACTGCTCGAACGACTTGAGGGGGTCCTTGTCAGCCCGAAACGGCTGCGTGGACAGAGACACCTGCCTGAGGCCTGACAAAAAGGCGTTCAGCTTGGTGATCTCGTTTCTGGACAGGGGGAACTCCTTGTCGAGCTTCCACAGGAACTTGAGAGGGATCTTTTTGCGAATGGCGTTCTGAATGCGCTCCTGATCCGCAGACATGGGCGCATCAACGATCTCCTCGTTGACGGAGACGCCCTCTGGAGTCTTGCTGGGCTGGTAATCGACCTTACCCTTGAGCAGCTCGCGCAGTCTGGCCTCGTTCTTGATGGCTGGCTTCTCTCCAGCCGTCACGCCACGCAGACTGGCGAAGAAGCCAGGGTTTACCTTCTTGTAGTCGATGAAGTCCTCTTCAAACTTCTCTGGAGACAGGTTGATGTTGTTGAGCAGGCTGATGGGAGCCGCCAGGTCTGTGGGCGAGTTGACTATGGGTGAGCCAGTCAGCAGCATCAAGCGCTTGGCCTTGGCAGCTTGGTCAGCGATGGCCTTGTTGGCCTTGCCAGACGGATTGCGCAGCCTGTGCGCCTCGTCCACGATCAGCGTCTCTGGCTGCTTGGCAAACTGCTTGCCCATGCCGAGACCCGTGTAGGACAGAACCTCAGGGTCGCTGCCCTCCGTGAACTTCTCGATTTCCTTGTTGAAGTTCTGGCGCAAAGCGGCTGGGGCGACTATGCCATAATCGCCGCCAGCCTGCTCAGCCGCAAGAATGGAGGCAAGGGACTTGCCCGTGCCTAGACCGTGGTAGACAAGCAGCCTGGGATTGGCCCCAGACAGCCTGTCAGCCACACGCTGTTGATGTTCCTGAGGCGTGACATCGGGATTGATGGCAGCCTGTTTATGCTCCAGATAGCGCAAAGCCAGGTTGAGGTCTGGTTTGCTCATATCACTGCTCTAGCTCCTGCTCTTCCTGCAAAAGCCTGAGCAGCTGGGGCTTGACCTTGGAGTAGTGCTTGAGAATGGCTTCAAGGTTGTCGGTATTGATGTAGCTGGCAGGATCAGTCTTCTCCTGCACATACTTACCCAGAGCCTCACGCGCGCTGTTGATGAACGCCTTCTTTTCTTTTTTCTTTTTGTCCTTGCCCTCACCGACGGGCCTGCATGAGCCAGGTGTCATAGC